>Ga0207655_1001304_pt1 | contig 23591 bp, 22 predicted proteins | sample KBSM44metaG_FD_184398 | JGI IMG/M metagenome (GOLD analysis project Ga0207655, IMG submission 184398) | Miscanthus rhizosphere microbial communities from Kellogg Biological Station, Michigan, USA - KBS M4-4 metaG (SPAdes) (version 2) | ecosystem: Host-associated > Plants > Roots > Rhizosphere >... | reverse complement strand
ACACAATTACGCTGAAAAAACATAGGTAAATGCGCAATCTCATACCACTTACCTGCGTATTTATTAATATCAATAGATTCAACAGCCACTGGTTTCGTATTTGTGTCAGCAAAGCTGCTCAAAGGAAACGTTAAGCTAACCGCTGCAAGACTGCTGCTGATGACAAGTGACTTAAATAATAATTTCATAACGACCCTCTTCTATTTATTTCATATGTTTAAACATACGCCAGAGGGCTGTGAACAAAGTGTGAATTTTAAAAATTAAGGAACATTAATAAGGATTTAATTGTATTTCTTTGGAACATCTGCAATTGGAAAATCGAGCTCAAAACATACGCCATCGAGCGTGTTATAAACCCGATATAGGCCATGATGTAGATCCATAATTGAAGCGACAATCGATAAACCTAATCCACCTGTCTGGTTCTCATCACTTCGACTTGAGTGGCATTGGTAGAATCTTTCAAAAAGATGCTCAAGTTGATGATCAGCAATTGAAATACCACCTGTTACCACAGTCAGGCTCACCCATTGCGTATGCTCAATCATCTTATGCTTAGTGGCGATATAAATAGTTCGCTTGTCACCACCATGTACGAGCGCATTTAAAATGAGATTGTAGACTGCTCTTTGAAATAGCTCTGGATCTGCAAATAACTTTTGGGCTTCTAAGTTAAAACTAAAATGACACTCTTGTTCCTCGGCCTGATATTCAAAAATCTGGCATAGCCCATCTATAACATCTTGGACGTTTATTTCTTGTTTGTTTACAAGAACCATTTTCTGATCGGCTCTTGCTAAAAAAAGCATGCTATCAATCATGCGTTTTAATCTGTGGTAATCATCCAAATGAGACACCAGCAAATCTTCATATTGCTCAACTGAGCGTTCGCCAGTTAAAGCAATCTCGGTTTGCCCAATCAGATTATTTAAAGGCGTACGGAACTCATGAGCAATATCCTCAGAAAAACGGTTGAGCTGTGTATAACCCTTTTCAATACGCTCAAGCATGTGATTTATATCTTTTGAAAGTAGCTCAACTTCTAAAGGTGAATTTGAGAGGTTTAATCGTTTCTGTAGCTGATTTACGTTAATAGAATGAGTTTGCTTGCGAAGTTGTTGTAGCGACCTTAAACCTAGGTGACACGCTAAAATGCAAAGCACAAAGATTGCAAACACGCCTCCTACCACATACATCAAGAGACTTTCTTGAAAAGGTAAAAGAATATTGATGCGTTCCGACCACTGTTTACCTGCAATGAGTAGATAAGGCTCGTTATTAATCTTTATGGTTTTCCAAGCAATACGCGTTGGATATGAGTTGTTGGCTAAATCTTGAAATTGAAGACTGTTGCGCTGTGCAAGTTCAGGCAGTTGAATGCGAAGCGGATTAATATTAATTAAAGCTTTGTCTTTATGAATAAGCAGAAACAAATTGTCTTGGTTGCCGAGCATGTTTTGGTACAGCTTGGGCCGCGCAATAATTTGCTCTACATTTTCGCTATCTTGCAGCAAAATTTCCAAACGGTTAATTCTGTCTGCTAAAGCTTTATCTTGTTGCTTTAATAAAATCTGGTTAATACCCAAATAGGTCATAAAGCCGACTGAACATAAAATTAAGGCAGAACAAAGCGTGACCAGTAATGTAATACGGACTTCAAGAGAACGTAGAAATTTAAAGTTCATAAGCTAACCGAAATTTTATAGCCCAAGCCACGTATGGTATGAATGAGTTTTAACTCATATCCCTCATCAATTTTGCTTCGTAAACGGCGCACAGCGACATCAATAAAGTTGGTATCGGTATCAAAGTTAATATTCCAAACTTCGGAACCAATTTGTCTGCGCGTCACGATTTGCTCTTTATTGGTCAATAGATAGCGCAACAAATTAAATTCGGTTTTGCTCAGCTCAATTAAGTTTCCGTTACGCCATACTTTATGTCCGACCACATCCATTTTTAAATCGCTAATAGACAATTCGTTTTCTTGCAGATATTGCTGTCTTCTTAACAGACTTTTGATACGGGCTAACAATTCAATATAAGAAAAAGGTTTAGCCAAGTAATCATCTGCACCCAACTCCAACCCTTTCACTCTATCCATCACCTGATCTTTTGCCGTTAAGAAAATCACTGGAATTTTGGAGAACTGGCGTAGTACTTGTAATACGCTCCAGCCGTCTATGTCAGGCAACATGACGTCAAGAATAAGCAAGTCATATTGTTCTTTCTTTAGCATTTCCAAACCTTGAAGTCCTAAATGAACACACTCCGCTTGATATCCAGATTCTTTTAATCCTTTGACCAAATAAGTGGCGATCTTGATCTCGTCTTCAATAATAAGGATACGCATTTTGTAGAGACTCATTTGAAAGATGACAACTTTGTAATGTGATTGTCACGCTTGAAGTTAAGCAATTTGTTTAAGATTTTCAAAGCGACATAGAGGCAATCATCATGAACAAATTGAAATGGCTGATGCTAACAGCCGTGCTATTGGGTAATAGTACTTTTGCACAGCCCCCTGCTTTGAATCAAGTCTATTCGTTAGATCTTAAAACTGCGCATCTACTAGCGGACAGTGCGAAAGAGGCATGCAAAAAATTAAATCAAAACATTGCGGTCGTTGTTGTTGACCGTGGTGGTAACCCTTTAACTGCCGAACGGCATGAGTTGGTTGGTCCGCATAATTTAATTGCTGCTGAAAAAAAGGCCTATACAGCACTATCTACAAAAACATCGACCTTGGTTTTAAGCCAAAACAGTAATCAAAACCCCGATGCAAAAAATTTAACCACGGTAGCAAATTTACTTTTGTTAGGTGGCGGCGTACCTGTTCGTTTTGAGAACCAAGTGATCGGAGCGATTGGTGTTGCAGGTGCTGGCGGCGCACAAAATGACAATCAATGTGCAAGCAAAGCCATTGAAACCATTTTTCATTCATAAGGAGTTCACAATGACTAAATCATTTATTGCTTTATCTTCGTTATTTATAGCTTCAGCTACGTTTGCACAAACTAATCCGCTAAGTGTGCATGTGTTAAATCTAGAAACGGGGTTGCCTTCTTCTCAGGTTGAAGTCGTTTTAGAAAAAAACACAAATAACCAGTGGGTTAAACTCAACCAGCAAGTGACCGATTCAAATGGTCGTATTACTGCGCTTTATCCAGAAAATAAAAAATTAGAGCAAGGGGTTTATAAAGTTACCTTTAAAACTGAAGACTGGTTCAAAAAGAATAAACAACAAACTTTTTTTGCCGAAGTACCCGTTATTTTTAAAGTGGATGGAAGCGTAAATCACTACCATATTCCTCTACTCCTTAGCCCTTATGGCTATTCAACCTATCGAGGTAATTAAAAGAAAAACCCCTTTATCTGTTTTGCACAAATAAAGGGGTTAATTCAAAGCGATTTGGTTTACGAACAAACCCCATTGCTAATCACCGATTTTTTGTTTGAATCTAGCGCCACAATTGAAGAAGAAACCGTATTAATAATTTGAGTCATCGCCTCACTTGACGCACTCACAATTGCTTCCATTTTTTTAGCTTTTTGATCAATTGGCTGCTTAAAAGCAATTCTGCAATTCAGCTGAGATCCTCTATTAGTGATTACTTTTGCATTAGCTGACTCTAATTGAGTAGGCGGTATTTGACGCTTCACCACCCAAGACACAGCAATATTAATATTGCTGTGATCTACAATATCAAAATGAGAAAAGTCTGTAGAAACTCGATATAAAGGCTGATTGTTTCCAGCAAGCCCACTGCTATAACTGTCAATTGCCCCTAGCTTTTGTTGTAAACCCGCAGACAAGGTATCGCGTAATTGCGTACCCATGGTTGATGTCCAACGCTCATTGTTTAGCACCGTAGACTTACCACTACTGTCTTGGAGCACTAAAGGCGCACGGTCTAATCGGTCTGGAATCCCGACTGGCAAAACTTCAATCACCTGCACAGTTGAGCTGGTGACCGGAGTGACTTTAGGTGTAAGCGTATAGTAGTTTGGCGTTGGTGAACTCGAACATGCTGTCATAGCAACTGCCGTTAAAAACAAGCCACTCCCAAGCAGCCATTTGGCTGCTTTAGAATGTTGAAAAGATCGATTGTTTTTATTTTTCATCATCGGCCTCTGGGGTCTTACCACGAATAATTGATTCAGGGTGTTGTTCAATATAGTCTGACATTAACTGTAAAGAGGCAGCGGCACGTGTCATTTGCTGCAATGCTTTGCGTACGTCTTGTTGCAACGGCGCATCGCTCGACAAAATAGACTCAGATGACCTTACAGTTTTACGAACATCGTCTAAAGTTGCTTGTAAACCAGGTGCAACTTTGCCATCTAACTGTTTAACCAGCTTGTCGGTAGACTCAATCGCTGTGTTCATATTGTTAAGCGTTTTACGCACATCTTGCCCAATTTCAACTAGCGGGAATTTCGTTAACTTGTCAGCAATCTGAGAAACTTGTGCTTGTAAACCGCTCAGTTCAGTTGGTGTAGTTGGAATTACTACACGGTCATCACTCAAGATTTGTAATGTAGCTGGTTTGGCTTTAGGGAACTTGTCTAGGGCAATATAGTTTTGACCCGTTAGAAGGTTCCCAGTTCTCATTTGAGCACGCCAACCATGTTCAATAAAATCTTTGAAAATTTCACTGTTCGGGTTAAGTGCCTGTCCATTTTCAACTCGTGAAGGATAGATAACTGCCTCAACACGCATACGAATCTGTTTATAGTGGTCATAAAACTCGGCATTAATTGATTTAACATTACCAATTTCAATACCCATGAAATCGATCGGTGCACCGACCGTAAGTCCACGCAATGAATGATCAAAATACATAATCACGCCGCGTGGTTGCCCATCAGGTTCTTTTAATGCTTCACCTTTTGAATCCCAAAGATTAAAACGACTCTGATTCGCTGCCATCGTAGCATGTGAACTTTCAGGGTAACCAAAAGCAATCCCCCCTGCGACAATACTTGCCAGCGACTGAGTATCTAAATTAAAGCCTGAAGCATTTAAGGTCACATCAATCCCACTCGCCTGCCAAAAACGTGCATCGGTGGTTACAAACTTGTCATACGGCGCGCGGATAAACGTTTGTAGTTCAACATTTTTACCATCATCGGACAATTTATAGGCTGTAATTTGCCCCACATTAATTCGACGATAATAAATCGGAGAACCTATATCTAACGAACCAAGATCATCTGCATTTAAGAAAAATACTTTTCCGGGAACATCTGAGGATATGACTGGTGGCACTTCTAATCCAGTAAATTCAAACTTATCCTCTGCTGATTTCCCGCCATCCACTTCAATATATGAACCTGACAATAAGGTGTCTATTCCAGAAACTCCACCCGTCCCAATACGTGGTCTCACTACCCAAAATCGTGAATCTTTAGCAGCAAAGTTACTCGCACCTTTACGCAAATCAATTCTGGCAATAACGTGTGAACGGTCATCTGAAAGATCAATCTGCCGTACTACACCAATATCCACCTGTTTATAACGGACTGTAGTTTTGCCAGCGACTAACCCCTCGGCCGTTCTAAAAGACACATCAATTGTAGGGCCATGAGACAGTAACGCTTTTACAGCTAATGAAAGCGCGATTAAAAGAGCAATTAATGGAATAAGCCAGATTAATAAAGGCTTCCACCGACTTTTCTTTTCTTGGGGTTCTGGTAAATCATTCATGCTATCCAGTTCAACATCTGTATCACGATGATCTGAGTTACCAGTGGTTATTTCATTTTCAGACATACTCATTGTTCTTTTATTGACTGGGATTAATAGAATCATTATTCAAAGGCGAATGTTCTGCCTGAATAATTGTTGTTTTTTCAGAAGCAACAGAAGACGGTTTGTTTGTATTTTGAGATGCATAGAAGTTATCCCAAATAATACGTGGGTCAAAACTAAGTGATGCGAACATGGTTAACACCACAACCGCGCCAAAAGCGATCGAACCCGGCCCTGCTAAAATTGTAGCAAGCGATTGAATCTGAATGAGGGCTGTTAAAAGTGCCACCACAAAAACATCAATCATTGACCAGCGCCCAATAAACTCGACAATTCGATATAATTTAACGCATTGCTCTGGTACGAACTTCCAACCGGCTGAAGACTGTAGATATACCGCAAATAATAAAAAATACAAAATCAGCAGTTTCAGCATCGGAATAAAAATACTGGCCATGAAAATAACGACTGAAACCAGATAGTCTCCACTTTGCCAGAAGTAAATTACCCCACTCATGATCGTATCTTGCTGGCTACCCAAAAGTGAGTCAGTGACTGTCATTGGAAGTACATTGGCCGGAATATAAAGGATTGTCGCAGCCACGACTAAGGCAAAGGTTCGATTTAAACTCGCTGGTTTACGTGAATGCAGCACGCTATTACATCTAATACAACGTAAAACTTGATGGCTTTTATCTCGTCGTCTTTTTTCATTTTGAGAAGAATTTACGACTCCACAGCAATGACACACAATTAATGAGAGATCTTTAGCTCGTGGATATTGACTCAAGTTCACACCAGTCTTTACGGTTTTTTCTGAGGTCACATTTTTTATCGTTTTCATGGGAGTGACCTATCAATTTCGTTCCATATATCACTTACTTTTATTGAAGTAATATAAACCAACAATATGCTTAAGACCGCGAATGCCCATAAAGCAATCTCGGGAATCACCAAGACCATTCCAACTAACTTTACAAGCGTGACTAAAATTCCGATTAAGAACACCTCAACCATTCCCCACACTCTCATAAAGAAAAGTGTCCGTAAGGCCATCACCAAAAACGTTGGCCTCTTTTTCAATACACTCACTGTACCGAGCACATAGGTAAGTAATAAAAGATAGGAAAGCGGCACAATAAAAGTGGTAATTAAGATGAGTACACCAACGAAAGCCCGATCATAATGAAACATCACCCAGACTGCACCAAGTAAAGTGGTCTCAGATGTGTTTCCTTGTAATTCAATTTTTACAATAGGAAAGCTATTGGCAAGAATAAAGACAATTAAGGCAGTTAAGATCAAAGCTAGCAATGTTGAAAAAGGTTTGGTGTGCCGATAGAGTTCTGCACCACAGCAAACACAATAAGCTCTTTTTCCATAAGCAAGCGGAGCTCTACGATAGACTGTATCGCACTCCTCACAACCTGCTAATTGTTTAAGCTTCATAGTTATACTCTGAAATTTATAATTTTTACTGTGTCAGAACTGCTTGCTACAACGCTTGCATAGAATTCTACTTCTAAGCAATGTGCCAAACTAATCTCATTTCTTCAAGAGAAAATTGAATAACGACTCTACCGTTTACTTTATTAAATTATAGAAATAACAGAAAAGGATATAAAAAAGCCCCTTTCTAAAAAGGAGCTTCTCATTAGTCTAAACCGCAGAAACCATCAGTAAAAAGGAATCCAAAAGCTTATCTCGGTCATCTACCTGATTTTCACCTACAAGCTGAACCATGGCGCCATCAATCACAAATAAAAACAAGTGGGCATCTTCCATTGAAGCGGTAGCCTTTAGGGTTAAAAGTAATTTATAAATTTCATTGATAAACCAGTTTCGATAATCAATGACGACTTTATATGCCGCAGGATAAAGCTTCTCAATTTCAAAAATGGCTTTAAATGGTAAACGGTAGAAACCTTCTAAATTGGCATGCAAAAAGTAAATTTGCTTGAGTTTATCAAGCACCATTAGTTCTTGGTACGAATAGAGAATTGAAAATACCTTGTCTTTTAACGCGTCTTTTTGAAAAGTCAGACACATCTCGATGAGCCTTTCTTTTGAATGAAAGTCATTATAAAAAGTAGCTTTGGCAACTTTAGCTTCCGCAATAATTCGGTCAACACCGACCTTATGAAAACCATATTGATTAAATAAGTCTCTTGCCGTGTGGAGCACTCTAAGTGCTCTAAATGAAGCTTCTAAATTTGGCATGGTTATACCGCTTAAAATAATTTTTTGTTGTATATAAAAGAGATAGGAATGCCGTCATTCTTAAAATGAGTGCTAAAAACAGGCATGGGAAAGCGCACGAAAAGGATGAGCTAACCTACCTCGGGTTTTATTGTTGCTATGATTTTTTAGTCGTAATGATCTAAAGGCTAAACCTATAAATGTTTAAACCGTTTTAAAGACCAGTTGAGCGGTATGAATAAAGAGAGTTTGGCAAAGGCCAATAAATAAGAAAAATTAATATGCATAAGAAACTCCTCATGTCTAAAGAAGTTCTACCTGATCACTGTCAAATGATTATGGTGGCAGAACGAGAGAAGGTTGACAGACTGGTTAGACGCCAGCACACCCGAGGGTGTCCCTCTCCCGTCCTACCGCAACGGGAGGAGACGAGGAGCTTACACACAAAACTATTCCTCAGAAGGAATAATTCTGATGCGGTCTAAAACAGCCTGTCAAAGCCGGCTGACAATGTAGGTCAGCAGGCAAAGGATAGTGCTCTACCCTATTACAGTCAAGCACACAAAATGACATCTGTTTTAAAATAGATCATTAAAAAGTAAGGATAAACAATTAATATTTATTGTTAAATTAGGATCATATAACTATTTAATACGTTACCCCCTCTCATAACTAAGATCTGCCTGTGTATTTTTGATAATTTGTTGCATAAACTCATTGCGTTGTTTAGCTTTATATTTGCCTAAACGATCCATACCATTAGGCAGAATGCGTGCAACTGAAGTGATAACAAAATTCTTAGCAAATGAGCCACCGACTAATGCGGTACCAGTAATTGTTTTTTTTGGAAAAGTTAGTGAGCTTGCTATCTCTTTACCAAGCATTAAATGAGCAAGAGTACTAATATAATCTTGAGTCATTTTTCTTTGAATACGGTCTATAAGTTTATTCTGATTGAAACGTATTATTTCATCTAAGGATTGCCAGAGTGCGCCTCCTAACATGGCAGATGTCTCATCAGGGATAAAAACTTGATGTAATTCCATCCAAGTTAAACGCCAAATATCTCGTTCATTCGTTGGAATAAGTGAAGGATGCACCCCAACAACATGTGCTATAAAACGCCACAGGTGAAAAATATCTTCACGCTCCTGTTTCGTATAAAGTACTCCTAAAATATTTGCACCCAAAGTTGCAAGTAAAGCAAATGGTAAAAGTGTTGCAGTATAAATAACTTGATGAATAGGTTGATCCCACTGATCAAAATCCCAGTCATTTTTGGATTTCATAGCTTTCCGCATATGTGCATGAACCATTCTTATTCGTATACATGCCTTATATCCCAGACTAAAACGACTGCACATACCATTCGGGGCAGTGACATCATTAAACCAATTTAATGTTTCTACAGCACGTTTTCCTGCTTTTTTATAAAGATCTCCCGATCTTAATAAAACATGATTAGCAACTGGAGCGACATAACTCACAGCCAAACCAGGAATAAAAATGGCAAAAGCCTCTTTGCCTATTAATTGATAAAAACGAGTAGCACGCTCCAGCCTTTTATGATCTACCCAATATGGGAAATCATCCACTACAGCAAAAAAATCAATGAGTTCTTGGGGTGGGTTATCAACCGTTTCGATTCCATACTCAAGCGCCTGATTAAACATATGCCTAGATGACGATCCAACTCTATGCATACATTCAACTAAATTATCTGCTACAGGATCACCAATTTGTCTAAAGCAATTAAAGGATGCTATTTGTGCTTCTGTAGCATTCGGTGCATCTTTATTAAAAAATCTTGAGGCTACATTGAAAGGAAACTGTTTCATCGTGCTTGGATTTTCAACAACGGCATAAGAATATTTATCTAACATCGGGGAACTCAAAATGATCAAATATTATTTTATAAGTTATTAAAAAACTTCTTCACACAATAGGTGTAGTTATGCCATATTAATGATCAATTTAGGCCAAGACTAAATATATGCAAGATCCTTTTGGATTATTTAACGAGACCATATCGATCTCTTATGCCCGTCTTTTATTAGAGATTTGTGAAAAATACGATATTAGTGCTGTGACTCTTCTAGAAAATACAGGACTAACCTTATTAGACATTAAGCAACATGATGCAAAGATGAGTGCACATCAATGGTCTAAATTAGTAGCTAATGCGCTTCAGCTGACTGGTAACTATCGGCTAGGAATAGAATATGGATATGCTTTACGACCAACTGCCCATGGTTCATTAGGGTTTGCTTTTTTGAGCTGCGTTGATGTAGAAACAGCACTAAATCTTTGCCAACATTTTTTCTGTACACGCATTCAAAGTTTCATACCAAATTGGACTTTCGACGAAAAGCTTGTATACATTTATCTTGATGATGTCCACCCAGTAAAATTAGGCGACGAACAGCAGTCTCAACAATTAAGAACATTTTTAATTGAAAGTCTTTTATTTGGTGGAATTCATTTATTAGAACTACTCATTCAAGAAAATTTAGAGAACTGTGAAATTTTTCTAGATTGGTGTGAATCTTCAGATTATGAAGAAGTTTTAAATAAAAATACAAAAATTCATTTTAATAGTAAGCGGAATGCTATAGCTTTTCCTTTAAAATATTTAAAACATCCCAATCCGCAAGGTGATTTAGTTGCCTTCCAACAAGCTATTCAATACTGTGAAAAAGATAAAAGTTTAATAGTAAAAGATGCCACATATCATTTACAAAATTCGATAAGAATGGAACTCTTACATAATTTCAATAAAAACTATCCATCTCTTCCCGAGATTGCTAAACGTTTAAATATGTCTGAAAGAACGATTAAACGCCATTTACAGACACAAGGAACAAGCTTTCTTCAAATTCTCAATGAGATTCGTTTCAAAGAAGCCAAAAAACTTTTAGTAAAAGAACAATATAAAATTCAAGATATCGCAACCTTGATTGGATACGAAGAGTCTACTAACTTTGTTAGGGCTTTTAAAAAGCAATTTGGTTTAACACCTCATCAATATAGAATAAAATTAAAGTCTGAATAAGCTGTACATTCAGAAACAGGATGCACAGCAAAATTAGCTTTGCCATAAAGAAATGCTATTAACGACCCCATCCACAGATAAACTTGGCCAACTTACCTTGATTATTTGCCAAATTTAAAGCACTAAGTTTCTATCTTCGGTCAATATATTCAAGATAACCCCTACCCACCAATACCTGATCATGAAACTCACCCTGCCATGCATATGAAGAAACGTAACCAGCAGCCAATCCGAAACAATACGGCGTATCTACATGTGCTGAAATGTCTAAAACTTTTTGATTGTTATGATATGCAATCCATCGAAAAGTATTTGGCAGATTCATTGGAAAACCATCAGGTGTAATCTGTGGTTCTTGTTGAAGACTCGTTACTTCAAAAAGTATATCTCCGTTATATTGAATTGACGTTCCATTTACATGGCGGTAGTAAACAGAAGTCATAATCGGTTGATCTTCATAGCAAATAAAAGCCAACAATAACTGCTGTTCATGATCAATATTGATGACTTGATAGCTAAAGACCTTTACAGGAAGTTGTATATTCTCAACTAACCATTTGTTCTTTAGCATTGAGGTAGCTATCGCTTTCCACGACTCGAGTGTACATAGCCCCTGAACGGTTTCACTATTTCCCTTTTGTTTGATATGACCTTCATATTGCATGAGCACACTAAAATGCTTATACAGGCCACTATAGGCAAACCATGAAATAGCTTTGGTGGGCTTTAAATAAAGTTCTAGCTCTAAATCTTCTCTTTTGGTAATGAGTAAGAATCCATCGCCTTGCTCATGCATGATAGTTTGATTATCAAAATTAATCACAAAAGGATTTTGGCTAAATTTAATATCATTTTTAATTGAATATGTTCTGTAGGCTTCAGAAGTTGTCGATAAGGCAGTTCCATGCACTAACGAAGCTGTATCACCTTTTCCATCCTTAGACATTTGATAGTTGGTATCTGTAATCGTAAATCCTACATAACCTAAAACTGAAGCCTAAGATAAGTATCGAAATGGTTCAGGTAAGTCAGGTACCATGATCCCGTAGTGTGTGCTCCCAAAGCGTTTATAAAGAGTATGGGGAGTAAGTTCAAACTCTTTTGGCAATACCGATTGCCGCTCTGGTGTAACAGCTCCTAACAATGACCCTGAAAGCTTAGCAACTTTTTGATTGGCTTTGTCCTTAAGACTCTTCGGTAATCTATGGCTTGAGATTAGCATTATTTTAAAATCCTTTATTTTAATTTTCTCAAAAACAGAGTTCTATATTAGAACTTGATAATTTTCAAATGAATGTTAATAAGGGACATTTTGATTTACGAAGAAGCCAATCTCTATTAAAAAGAGATTTCACGCCAAAGTACTCATAAAAATACTCAGCAATATATTTTTTTATAAAAGAATAATTTCTATATCTGAAAAATGATGTAACTCAGTTTTAATTTAAAATAATAAGGGAATCCAAAATCTATAATAATACATACGATATAATCACTTACTTATTCACCCTCTATCAGAACGAGCGGCAAGTTTTAAAAAGCTTAGAGTAGTTTTAATGACAAATATTAATATCTTCAAATTTATAAACCTTATTCTCGCTCTTTTATGGTTTTATCAAGGTCTCGTTCCAAAATTTCTATTTCTTAATTCTGATGAAATCTTTGTGTGGCAATGGCTAGGACTATCTCTTGAACATGCAAAACTTGCAGGCCATGCAAGTGGAATAGCTGAAATAATTTTTGGTTTATGTTTTCTCTTTACTGCACATAAATATATTCATTATTTAAGTATTTTGGGTTTGCTTGGGCTGCTTCTTTTAATTGGTTTTTTAATACCCTCTACCCTAATCTTGCCCTACAACCCTATCGTAATGAATCTTTCGATGATAAGTTTATCTATTGTCTATCTCATCTTATTAAGTGAGCAAAATTAACTTACAACTATTCATGTAACTATTTTTAAAGATTTTATATAGAGAGTGCAATGAGTTTACCCAAAACTGAAGTTTGCAATGTGGTCATTACAGGCAGTACTAAAGGTATTGGTTTAGCCCTTGCCCATGCTTTTTTAGATCTTGGATGTTCTGTTGTCATTGCTGGACGAAATCCAGAGCACCTTAAGCAGGCTCTTTCTCATTTAGAAACTCATTTCAATAAAGAAAAATTCATTGGCCTGTGTTGCGATGTGACTCAAGTGTCTGATGTGCAAACCCTATGGGATGGTGCAATTGAGCGTTTTGGGCAAGTCAATGTGTGGATTAATAACGCAGGAAGCTGCCACCCAACCAAAGACTTCGTTGATCTTCAACCTGATGAATTAAACGCGGCTGTTTCAACTAATATTTTAGGCACGATGTTGGGATCGCAAGTGGCTTTAAAGGGAATGATTAAACAAGGTTATGGTCAAATCTTTAATATGGAAGGTTGGGGAAGCAACGGCGAATGGAGTGCAGGCATGACGCCCTATGCAACTACTAAACGGGCCGTAAGCTATTTTAGTAAAGCACTTTATAAAGAGACAAAATCGACAGCTATTTTAACTGGCACACTCAGCCCGGGCATGGTTGCAACAGACCTGTTAGTTTCATCTTGGACCAATGGCAACATCCAAAACTGGAAAAAGATGAAACGGTTATTTTTCTTTGTGATTGACCCGCCAGAAATTGTTTGTGCTTATTTAGCAAAACAAATTATTCAAAATAAAAAAGCCAACCGACGCATCTCTTGGATCACGCCTTGGAAGCTTTTCCTTAGATTTTTGCAACCTTATTACTGGCGTAGAAACCCCGTTAAAGGCACAGCCTTAGAGCATTTATAGTGGGGCTTATAATGTGACTAAAAATCTAATCTCTCTCAGTTAAGATGGTTTGATTGGTAGGTGCATCGGGTTTATTGTTCAGTAAAAGTTCTTCTAAAGAGCGCTTTTACTGAACTTTATACTCATCAAGAATCGTTATCTGAGCTATCTTCTTTATTTAAAATCCGCCCTTCCCGTTTTGGTCGAATCAATGGTGCTGTTGGTCGTGGATGATGAGTATGTGTATATTGCATACCAGCTCCTGCATTTACGTCATCTGCTGCGATTTCAGTTTCAAAGCGCTCATTATCAAGATCTCGAATTTCCTCAGTAATTCTTTCTACTTCGTCTTCATCCACACCAAGTTCTTGTAAAATAACTCCCCCAAACTTAATCGCAGATTCAAACGTTTCACGGATCATAAAGTCTACTTTTTGTTTGACTAAATGCAGTGAGTGCTCGCGGTCATATGAACGGACTAATAATTTCGCTAAAGGAAATTCATGAGTGACTAATTCTACAATTCTATTGGTTGTCTCTTTACTGTCTACACACACTACAATCGCCTGTGCTGTTGCAGCACCAGAAGCATGTAAAATATCTAAGCGACAGCCATCGCCATAATAAATTTTAAACCCAAATTTTTCCGCATTTTGAATCATGTCCGTATTATTATCAATAATGGTGACATCTACCCCTCTTGCCAATAATAATTGACTGGTGACCTGTCCAAAACGTCCAAATCCAATCATTAAAACACTACCGCTCAAACCCTCGGCAATATTGACGTTTTCTAACGAAACATTTGCTTTAAATTGAGTAAACCGTTTAAAAATAATACCGACAATTGGAGTCAACACCATTGAAAGCACAACAATAGCGGTAAGATTAGATTTAATTGTACCGTCAATGACTTGTGCGCTTAACGCAGCAGAGAAAAGTACAAAGGCAAACTCTCCGCCCTGAGCCATCAGTAAGGCACGGTCCAATGCTTCAGTATGAGGGCTTTTCGTTATTCGAGCGACAATATAAATCATGAGCGCTTTGGCAAGCATCAGCGCAATTACGCCACTGACAATGAGCTGCCAGTTTTGAGCAACCACTGATAAATCCAATGACATGCCAACCCCAAGGAAAAACAGGCCCAACAAGATTCCTCGGAATGGTTCAATATCAGCTTCAATTTGATGTCTAAAAGTTGATTCAGATAAAAGCACACCAGCTAAGAAAGCACCCATCGCCATGGACAAACCGCTGACTTGCATGAGCAGCGCAGCACCCAATACAACCAATAAGGCGGCAGCAGTCATGACTTCTCGCGCTTTAGCAGCAGCCAAGAGTCTAAATAATGGGTTAAGTAACCAATAACCTGCCGCAATAAGACCTGCAATTGCGATTAAACCAATGCCTATATTTTCTAAACGTACAGATGTGCTTTCGACCACATGATTCGGTGCCATAAAAGCAACAATAGCGAGCAATGGTACAATCAGTAAATCTTCAAATAATAAGATGGCTACAATTTTTTGCCCACGAGGCTGAGTCAAGTCACCTCGATCGCCTAATAACTGCATCACAATAGCAGTCGACGTTAATACAAATCCTGCCGCACCAATAAAAGCCACTTGCCACGTAAAACCAAATAGCAACCCGACGCCAGTCAAGGCCAGTGCGCAAATGATGATCTGTAGTGTGCCAAGGCCAAAAATTTCGCGTCTAAGGCTCCATAAATGTGAAGGCTGCATTTCCAAACCAATCAGAAATAGGTACATCACAATGCCCAACTCGGCAATATGTAAAATTGCGGTGGAATCTTGGAAAAAAGCGAAACCGAATGGGCCAATAATCAGACCTGCAATTAAATAACCTAATACTGAACCTAAACCAATACGTTTAAAAATAGGGACTGCAATTACAGCCGCTGCCAATAAAACCACAGGGGCAACCAAGCTAATTGAATGTGCTTCTGAGCTCATACATTTCTCATTTTATTTATCTGCAATTTATTCTATGTGAAACTATGTTTAAGGGCGATTATTAGTTTTGAGAAAAAGAATCCATAAAAAAAGCCCTGACGGGCTTTTTTTGATTAAACAACGAATTTCAACATGAGCTGAATAACCGTTGCATTAATTAAATCGACAAAGAATGCACCACAAAGCGGAACAATTAAAAATGCCTTATGCGATGGTCCATACATATTGGTAATGGCCTGCATATTAGCAACTGCTGTTGGTGTTGCACCCATACCGAAGCCACAATGCCCTGCTGACAAGACCGCTGCATCATAGTTTTTACCCATCACACGGAAGGTCACAAATGCTGCATACAAAGCCATCGTAATGGTTTGAGCACCTAAAATTACGACAAGCGGCCCAGCCAAATCTGCAAGTTGCCAAAGCTTTAATGAAAGCAATGCCATTGCTAAATAAAGTGATAATGATGCATTACCAAAAACATCAATCGCGCGGTCAAAAATATCAATTTTCAACACGCTTTCTAAAATGTTTCTTAAAATTACACCGCCACCCAGTGCCCAAACGAAGGTTGGTAACTCAAACCAAGTTCCCTTACTAAAGCCTGTCATAAATTCAGCAAATGCCAAACACGCTGCGAACATACCCAATGTAGTAATTGCATTGTCGGCTGTAATTAAACGAACTTGATGAGGGTTTTCAAACGGCGCAAGATCATCTGAATTTTGTTCAACATGACCATCACGCTGTTGGATTTCAGCATTAGTTTTTGGTTGAGCAAGGCTATAGCGGTTAATCAGCAATTTCGCTAATGGGCCACCAATCACACCACCAATAATTAAACCAAAAGTCGCACTCGCCATCCCTAAAGCGAGAGCACCCTGAATACCATGCTGAGTTTCTAAAATTTCACCCCAAGCTCCGGCTGTACCGTGACCACCTGTTAAGGTAATTGAACCCGCAATTAAGCCAATGAGTGGATCAAGACCAAGCAACGTCGCAAGACTCATGCCTACCGCATTTTGCACAACAATGAAAGACGCTACACAGACTAAGAAGATAACCAAAGCCATACCGCCTTCTTTAAGCTTCATAAAATTGGCACTTAAACCAATCGAAGCAAAGAATACGAGCATAAAGCTGGTTTGTAATTCGCTACTAAAAACAATGCTATATCCCCATATGGTATGGACAAGTAGCGAGACAACCGCAGCAACCAAACCACCTGCTACAGGTTCGGGAATATTGTAGCGTTTTAAAAAATCAATTCGATTAACAAGAAAGCGGCCCAATAATAGAACGATGACCGCCGAAATTAGTGTATAAAAACCATTAAAAACAAATTCCATATATACTACTTTCTAATTACATTCCTAACGGATTGTAAAATAATTATATTTTATTTTTTAATATGTAAAAAAAACACAAATAAACTTTACAAAATTACCCTAGCAATCAATTTTCACGATTCTTAAGAAAAACTTAAATTTTTAAATATTTTATACAAAACTACCCCATACAATTAATTTAGTTATTTAATTTCAAATATTTAACTTCAAATATTATTAATTAGAAATAATTACCCCTTGATACCTTAAACAGAAAATCCTGTCTTTTAAGTCACTGAACTTAGCTCTCATTCCCTTTAATATTCTTAAAAGACCAGCTCGTTATTGTTCTGGGCAACATCTTTATAGGTTTTATGTTCAATGAGTTTATTGCTTAAAGTTCGACAGAACGTTCCACAGCTACAGTCCATTAAAAAATCTCTTCAGACACGTGCTGGTCAAAAAATACCTCACATGCTGATCAATGCATCGGATCTATTTTTTAGAGGCCCTCAAATTGCGTTGTCAGGAAAAACGCCCTTTGACGTGATTTATAAGCATGAAATTATTAGCTTACGGCATTATAGAAATGAGACGAATACTTCTACACCTAAACACCGCGTACCGTTAGTTATCGTTCCGCCGCTAGCAGTTAACATGCTTATTTATGATTTGTTTCCCACACGCAGCTTTGTCCGCTTCTTTTTAGCACAAGGTTTTGATGTCTATTTAATTGACTGGGGCGTACCCACCCGACACCAAGCAAAATACAATTTTGGCACCTACATTAAAGTCTTTATGCCTGAAATGTTAAAGCAGGTCCGCTTGCACAGTGGTCAACAACAGCTTTCTTTACACGGTTGGAGTTTGGGCGGCGCACTTTCACTCTGCTATACCGCATTATTTAAAGACAAAGATATTAAAAACTTAATTATTTTAGCTTCCCCTATCGATACGCATAAAGCCGGATATATGGGCAAACTCTATGGTAGCTTAACCAAACCTGCACAATGGGTTCGCAAACATACGCCGTTTCGTATTCGCCACCATGTGCCAAGTGAAGCGTTTCATATTCATGGATGGCAAAACACGCTAGGTTTTAAATTAACCGACCCAATTGGAAATTTAAAAACGTATTGGGAACTTTTTAAAAATCTCGATAACCGAGAGTTTATTGTTGACCACGCAACCTCAAGTTCATTTATCGATAATATGCTGGCGTATCCGGGTGGAGTCATGCGTGACATCATCCTTCGTTTCTGGATTGATAATGAACTCTCCAATGGCGTAATTAAATTCGGCGAACTTACAGCCTATCTAAAAGATATTGAATGTTCAGTGTTAGCACTGGGTGGTAGTACGGACATTATTGTGACCACTGATGCTGTTAAGCCACTCATGGATTTAATTAGCAGCCAAGATAAAACGTTTAAGGTCGTACCGGGTGGACACATGGGTGTTGTTTCCGGAAGCCAAGCACCTACAGTGGTCTGGCCTGAAATAAGTAATTGGTTAGTTGAACGTTCAGATTAGTTGATTATTGAAAACCAGCGTAGCAAGCCATATGCTGGTTCTATGCCTTATTAAATAAACTAAATTAATCATCTTTCTTTGCCGAAGAAGCAAGTAAACCTGTAGCATAATTCATAATTAATAAAACTAAATCATTTGCTTTTTCCTCTGATTCAGCCAAACGTCCTTCCAATAAAAGATGAGATAGGCCATGCACAAGGCTGCAACATAACATCGCTAATACTTCAACTTGAGCATCATTTTCGCTCACACCTAATATTGAAGCCGTTAACCTTTGCAATCGAGTATATGTACTGTCCACAGCCTCTTTTAGTTCGAGTGCTTCATTTTTCTGTAAATCAGGATTAAACATCAGAGCAAAGAGATTTCGATTATTTTTTGCAAAATTTATATAGGTTAAACCAAATATTTTTAACGCCTGAAGTTGAGACTCAGCACTTTGTATTGCCTGATTTTGTTCTTCTTGTAAATGCTGAAATCCTTTTGCTGCCAATGCTGCCAAAAAGCTATCTTTACTTTCAAAATGTCGATATACCGCATTTCCGCTTACCCCAATTTGTCTCGCCATTTCTCGAAAACTAAGGCTCTCGGCATCACTATTTTTTAAATGAACTAATCCTGCATCTAATAATTCTTCACGCACATTTCCATGATGATAATTTGACTTTTGAGATTGTATCGAAGGCATGTTGACACCGCGCACATATTATAAGCATAATGTGTGCACTGAACACATTATGCTTTATTGTTGTTTAATTCACACAAAAGAGCGAATCATAATTCCCGTTCAATAGAGCTGCTTATAAATATCCATATTGCCTAGGAAAGGACATTAAAAACACTAGGCCTATGAAAACAAAAGAGTATTGAGCTTATAAAGAAATGCAAACTTTCCTTTGAGCCAAATCATCTTTAAGCAAAGGAACTGATATGAACAATTTTAGAAGTATAAAACAGGCTTTCTTATTTACAATACCATTGATGTTGGTCAGTTCACTTGTAAACGCCGAACTCAATCTTTTAGATGATAAAAGTTTAGCTCGTGTAACTGGTCAAGCATTATTTAATCTAACCAATATTGCAGCTAATCAAAATGGTAATCCAAATACAGATGTAGGTTTTTATCGTCTCGGAATGGAAGCACAAGTAGAGTTAAATGCCAATATTAAACGTTTACAGTTAGGTTGCGGTGGGACTAAAGGAGTGGGTTGTGACATTGATATTGAAAATATTAGTTTAGCAGGTGTCCTCCCCGTAAATGGTAGCTATGCAGGATCAGATGCCGTTATTACTAATCCTTTTATCGAGTTTGCTATCAAATCGCCGAACAGTGCTTCTACTCGAGAAATCGTTGGCTTTCGACTTGGGGCATTAGGCATATTAGGCAAACTTGGATTGGGATCAAATACAGATTTAACAACATTAGCTGATGACACAGCAGGAATTAACTCTTTATCTGGTGATTTGAATTTAACGCTTACGAATACTGTTCTGAAGAATGTAGTGATTGAAAATGGATTGATCTCTACAGAAGCACATATTAATGATTATAACAAACCGCTTATTCTTAACCGCTCTACATCAGCAACGCTGGATAATGTAGTAGCTAAAACTGGTCCACTAAGATTATTAGGTATCTTAGATCTACCTTTAGGTTTAACCCTAAGTAATGCCACATTAAAAGATTATCCTCTGTCTGGTTTCCATGAAATTTTACTCGCTCAGGATGCAGCAGGAACAATTCCTACTAGTGACACATCACTATCCTTACAAAAAGAGGCTATCCGTTGGCAAAAAATAAGTACAGGAACTTTCGACAATACAGTTGCCGCTCAACCAGGATGGTGGCTTTCCTTACCTAAAGTTTTACTCACGGATATCGAAACACAACAGCGGATTGATGTAGGACTTGGCGAGGCATTAGGAGGATTAGTTGGTAGAGAATTAATTATTAATCCTATTGACTCTGGACAGATAGGCATCAAAAACTGCTACGGAAACTTAAAGTTTTGCTAAGTAAAAACTTTATACAAGCATTTATATGACGCTTAAATTAAAACAACTCATGGTTTTCATACCACTATTAGCAGGGTTGAATACAACCCAAGCTACCACAGTCTATAGGTCAATAAATATGTGCTCAGCTTCAGTCCAACATATACCTAATGATATCCAGAGTTCTATCTCTAAACTTAAAGTAGGCTCAATAGAGTCAAATAGTTCAAACATCGCCTTTATTATTGCTTCCGCAATTACTGCAAAATATGATAAACAAATAGATTTAGACCGTATTACTGTTTATCTACAAACTCTCCGAAATCAGCAAAATTTTTATTATTCATTACTTGATATCAAGAAAACTTTCGAGAATTTCAATATATCAGTTGAGGCAAAAAAAAATGCCTCACCTTTTGATATGTTAAAATTAACCAATGAGATTCTTATCGGTATTGACCATCAAAATCAGCTTTTTGCACTAGTTGGCTCATCACAAGAATATGTATATTTAATTTACGGAATCATGAACCGAAAAGCCTTAATCTGTCCGCTTAAGAAATCTTTATTTATTCAAAACTTTACGACTAATAAGTTTTTAATTCTTCAGTAACTCAGCTGTAACTTGTCTAAAAAACTTTATATACATAGATTTATTCAGTACGTCTAAAGATAAAAAGTATCGTCTAACAATTAAATTCTTTAAATAATATTTATAAAAATCAGCTATGAGTAAAAATAAAAAACCTAAGCATAAAATTTATACTTAGGTTTTATGTTCTAAAACAATAAATGACTTATTTCAAACCAAAAGTCTTTCTAATGCTTTTATCAACAGGCCCACTTGGCATAAATCGACGTAACTTACTTAACAAAGACGCCTGCCCCAATGGGGTACGACGCATTTCCCAATCATTCAGTGACGCTTTAACAATGGTATCAGCAACGCCATCGGGCTGAGGCGCATGATCAATCTGATTTAATACGGCCTGTGTAGCTAGGTTACGTTCTTGATCGTATTCAGGAATTTTAGAACTTACTACAGGTGCATTTTTATCTAGATTAGTTTTGGTGAAAGAAGGTTGCACCAATGTCACGCGAATCCCAAATTGACGAAGCTCGTGATCTAGAGATTCGGATAATCCTTCAACCGCATGTTTAGTTGCTGAGTATAGCCCCATATACGGTGAAGGAAGAAAACCCAATACCGAGCTAATATTTATGATTCTTCCATAATGCTGTATTCGCATATATGGCAATACCGCTTGTATCGTACGGAGAATACTAAATACATTCGTATTAAATAAAAATTCAGCTTCTTTTATAGAGGTCTCTTCTACTGCCCCGATCAGACTTGCTCCAGCATTATTAATTAAGATATCAATACGCCCAGCCTTATCAATAATAGAATGAATTCCAAGTTGGACAGAGTCCTCATCAGACACATCCATTTCAATGAGCTCAACCCCTTCTATAGGTTGGGCTTTTACTTTATTTCTGACTGTTCCAAATACTTTATGGCCTTTTTTAGCAAATTTTTCTGCGGTGACTTGACCAATTCCTGATGAAACACCGGTAATTACCACTACTTGTGAGTTTGACATATGAACTCCGAATAATTTTTAAACTTAAGAATCTGATGATTAAGCTGTCGGTTTGACTCTGATTTTGAACCAGATTGAATACATAGCCGGCAAGAAAACCAAAGTTAAAATGGTTCCAGCCAGTGTTCCACCAATCAATGTGTAAGCTAGCGTTCCCCAAAACACTGAGTGAGTCAGAGGAATGAAAGCCAAAATCGCTGCTAAAGCTGTCAAAATTACAGGTCGGGCGCGTTGTACTGTCGCCTCAACCACTGCATTCAAAGGATCTAGCCCTGCTTCTTTGTTTTGCTGAATTTGACCAATCAAGATGAGTGTGTTTCGCATTAAAATTCCAGACAATGCAATCAATCCAACCAAGGCATTGATACCAAAAGGCTGCTGGAATAACAGAAGCGTCGGTACCACACCGATTAATCCCAACGGGCTGGTGAGAAACACCATAATCATTGCAGCTATAGATCTCACCTGAAGAATGATAATGAGCAAAGTCATTGCCAACATGATCGGGAAAATAGGAAGCATAGCTTTGGTGGCTTTACCTGACTCTTCAATAGAACCTGCTTCAACGATGCGATAACCCTTTGGTAGATTTTTTATAACTGACTGAAGCTGTTTGGTAATTGCTGTAGATACATCTGGTGGTTGCAATCCTTCAGCAATATCTCCACGAACGGTTATTGTTGGTACGCGATCTCGACGGCGTATGACAGGCTCTTCCATCCGCACTTCAATCTTGCCAATTTGTGCTAAAGGAATACGTTGTCCATTTGCCCCCGTAAGTGTGAAATCACCAATTTTTGCAGGATCCAGTCTTATATCACCCGCAGAACGAGCAACAACTTGTACTGTACGAATATCTTCGCGTACAGATGTTATCGGAATACCTGTTAACAAAAATTGTAGTTGCTGTGCCACTGAAGCCGAGGTGAGACCAACTGCTTGTAGGCGATCTTGCTGTAATGTGAAATGAAGGGCTGGTGTACGAGTTCCCCAATCGGTATTTACAGTTCTCATCATTGGGCTAGCATTCATAACATGCTGAACCTGAGCTGCAATTACACGCAATTTTTCTGGATCTGGCCCTGTCACACGGTAAGCCACTGGATAGGGTGAATATGGTCCAAAGACTAGTTGTGTAACACGTACCTGCGCCTCAGAAGCAAGCCCATTCGAAACAGCTTGTCTTAAGCGATGTTTTAAGGCTTCCCGTTCTTCTTGATTATCAGTTCGTATCACAATCTTGGCAAAGGATGGGTCTGGTAACTCAGGTCCCATGGATAAATAAAACCGAGGAGCGCCTTGACCAATATACGATGTCACAATCTTTGCTTCATTTTGCTTAGATAACC
>Ga0207655_1001303_pt1 | contig 23615 bp, 18 predicted proteins | sample KBSM44metaG_FD_184398 | JGI IMG/M metagenome (GOLD analysis project Ga0207655, IMG submission 184398) | Miscanthus rhizosphere microbial communities from Kellogg Biological Station, Michigan, USA - KBS M4-4 metaG (SPAdes) (version 2) | ecosystem: Host-associated > Plants > Roots > Rhizosphere >... | reverse complement strand
CAAAAATAATCATTTGAGTCTAAAAGGCTGCTTTTGATCTTAGCATGCTTAAGCATAGAATGTTTAAGAAAAAAAACGAGTGGTTTTTTATATATTTTAGTTAGTTTTAGTAGGGATATACTTAAAAAAATCTTAAATAAAAACCGGATCATTTGATCCGGTTCTATTATCACTTTACGATTAATCTTCTTTTTGTGCTTTATAAGCATAGGCATAGTTATAACCATAACCGTAGCCTGCGCTAGCACGTTGAATGTCATTGAGAATAAAGCCATTGACTTTAACACCCGCTTGTTCAAAGCGATTAAGTGTTAATTCAAGCTCTTTCATTTGTGACTTAGCATAACGGGCAACAATTAAGTTCACACCAGTATATTGCGAAATAATAATACCATCAGTTACTGCCAACACTGGCGGAGTATCAATAATGATGTGATCATATTGGCTTTGTAGCTGTTCAAGTAATTCTTTAAATTGGTTTGAGCTTAAAATCTCTGAAGGATTTGTTGGACTCTTACCACGCGTAATGACATCAAGGTTTGCTACAGGAGTCTTATGTAAAACTTTCTGTAGATCAGCTTGTCCACTTAATAATTCAGAAAGACCTGGCTTCACATCGACATCAAAATATTTATGCATATAACCACGACGCATATCGGCATCAATCAGTAATACACGTTTATCACCTTGCGCAAAAATTGTTGCAAGGTTAGTCGAAATAAATGATTTACCTACTTCTGGTGACGGACCTGCAATCATAATGATATTATTTTTCGCACTCGCTAATGCAAAGTGAATTGCAGTACGGATACTACGTAAGCTCTCAATTGCAATATCATCACTATTTTTAACAGCAAGAATAGGAATGTTTTTCTTCTTCTTTAAAATTTTAACGCGACTTTCTTGAATTGGAGAACGAGGTACGGTCGCATAGACGGGTAAATCCAATTCGTTTTCAATTTGGCTAGAATCTTTAATTCCCGTACGTAATATATTACGTAGTAATGCAATAAGAACCCCAATAAAACCACCTAAGAATAATGACAAAATTAAAATTTGTAGCTTAATTGGTTTAATTGGTTTAATTGGTTCAACAGCAGTATCTACAATACGTACATTACCAATTTCACCAGCCTTCGCAATACGAAGTTGTTGGTAAGAGTTTAAGAGAGCTGTATAGAGCTGAGTTTTGACCTCTACTTCACGATATAACTGAAGGTATTGACGTTGGATGTCAGGTAGCTGCTTTAAGGTACTGTTGAGTTCGCTAATTTGTTTATTAATCGCTGTAAGTTGCCCATTAATTTCACGCATTGCAGGATGCTCAGTAGTATACTTCGCAGCCATTTCAGCTTGTTTTTGTTCAAGTTCAGCTTTTTGGGTTTCTAAAGTAACACTTTGAGTCAAATAAAGCTCAGATTCTTTGGTCACATCAACTGTGTTGTATTGTTGACGGAATTTGTTAAATTGACGTTCTGCATCATCCAATTGCTTTTTAAGGTCAGGAAGTTGTTCATCAAGAAACTTTAAAGTTTGGGCCGTTTCTGCTGAACGACGCTCAACATTCTGTGCACTATAAGTCGCTAAAATTGCATTTAAAACTTTAGTAATATGTTCTTGGTCTTGCCCTTGATAGTTTAGACCAAGAATACCTGTTAATTTGCCGCGCTCTGCGACAGAATAACCTGAGCTAATTGCATTTACAGCTGCTGGTAGAGATAATTTGCTAATATTATAAGTAGTATCAAATTGATCTTTTGTAAAAATAGCAATTTTCCACGTGCCGTGTGGACCTGTAACTTGGTTGAGCTGATTAAGTGGTAGAGTTAAAAGAGTTTGTTCAGTACTTGGATCAGTTAAACGGATAGATTGTTTATCAAAATTAAGATGCAAATTTCTATCTAAATAATAGGCAGGTACTACAAATTGACGAATTTCAAAACTTTTTAATCCATCTTTAAATATGACTGATTTATTATTATATTCTGTTTTATATTCAGTATTACTTAATAGACGATGAGTAAAAGTATTTTTAGTACTAGAAACTTGTATATCTAAGTTTAGATTTTTTGTCACTGAACCTAATACCAGTCGCGATTTTAAAATCTCAATTTCTGCCTGAGCTGGTGACTTTTGTTCAATCATATTGGACAGATCACCTAATAAAGCTGCGGAAGCTCCTTTACTGTCTTCGACCTGAACCAAAGCATCAACTGAATAAGTATCAGGTGTTGCACGTAAATATAATAAGGCACATACAAGGCTTAAAATAATGCATAGGGTGATTAATTTCCACTGTGCAATGAGTGAAAAAAACAATTCTTTTAAATCAATTGTATCTTCGGTATTAGTATTTTGGTTCATAAGCTTAAAATCTGAATGTTAAATATAAGGTTTCCAGTCATCAACACATTGTTGTATGAGTTGGCAGGTTTCATCAAAAATAGCTTGATCATGTTGATAGGGATCAGACACATTTCTATTCTGCCAGTGGCCTAAGCGATAAGTTTTACCCTTTGCAAATGGCCAGGTCTGTTCAATATGTTTTTGCTGGTTTTGACTCATGACCAAAATAAGGTCAGCTTTTTTAATATGTTCGGCATTTAACTTTCTTGCAATATGATGTTGCATATCAATGCCTAGTCGCTGCATAGCTAGTTTAGCTTTATTATCTGCCTGATGGCCTACAAGTCCAGAAATACCAGCAGATTCGATATTTAATTGGGGATATTCTGCTTTCAATAAATACTCTGCCATAGGGCTTCGGCAGATATTTCCAATACAGACCACCAAAATATTCTTAAATTGCATGATATTACTGTCCCAAACGGTCTATGTTATATAATGCACTTGAGAATGGAATAATTTGATTGACAACACGCTGCCAACGCGTCAATCCAGTCGCATCAACATACACAATATCATTACTACGTAACTTAAACTGGTTAGCCAGACCAAAGTCCCCAATGCTCATCAAGTTTAGATGATAGAGTTCTGTTGATCGGTCATTTGGGTTAGTACGTAACACATAGATTTTGCTAGCACTAGCAGATAAAGGATTTAAGCCTAAACTTTCACCTAAAGCATCACTTAAAGTCATACCTTGATCACGCATTGGTAATGCCTGATTTTTGCCTGCTTCGCCCATTACATAAATTTTCTGATTTTCACGAGTGCTAACATAAATCGTATCATTGGGTTGAACTAGCAATTTATGTAATGAATAGCCTGCTTTCTCTAAATCGATCGTGTTTAGATTATAAGTTTGACCATTTCGAATGAGTTGAATATAGGTATTATCACCCATGGTGGTGACACCACCAGCCATACCAAGAGCACTATAGACACTTACAGGTTGATCACTCAAGAAAAATTGACCACCTCTAGTTACACTACCTTGCACTGAAAAGCGTTGCCCTTCATACGAGAGGACTCGTACAACGACATCAGGATTTTTTAAGAAATGGGAAAGTTGACTACGTAGCTCGCGGTTCACTTGAGCAAGTGTTTTACCTGATGCTTTATAGCGACCTACCAAAGGGAATTGAATGTAACCACTCTGGTCAATTGGATAACCATTAGCCTGAATAGATTGTTCGTTACTAATACTATTTACAGGAGGAGTAATCTCAGGATATGCCCAAAGCTGAATAGATAAAACATCGCCAGGACTTAAACGATATATCGGTTGTTGAGTTTTAAATAAAGTTGCGTAGTCACGTTGATAGTCAATTTGAGCTGGTTGAATTGCTGGTAATGTTTCTTGAGAAATTTTAACTACATTAACAGTGGTTCCAAGGTCTGTTTTATAAACACCCTCATTTGGAATGTCATAAGTTTGTAAACCGGAAGTGACTGCACAACTAGCAGCACTTAGACTCAAGGCAAGAACAGAAAAAAACTGGCAATACTTCACACGCAACCCTTTGTGTATTTATCTTTAATTGATATTGTCCACTGCATAGTAACAACTGTCTATTAAACGCAGGCTGAACAGATTCTAGCTCAAAAGAAATGAAAAAACACCGAAAAATCGTATAGCTTTGTATGTTTAGTTTATCTGAACTACTTATTTAGACTGTCGTCACTTATCAGAAATATTAAAAATGTACTCTTATTAGCTAAACTAATAAATTCTGCTTATAAGTGCTGTAAACACATTTATACAATTGATGTGCGGAGCTCACTTAAAATCTGATATAGTACGCTGCATTGTAAGTGCCAAAAGCATGATTTATTAGATATAAACTCTAAGGAAAAAGGCTCGTTTATATGCAAATTGCCAATTTAAAAATAGCAATTATTGGGTTGGGCTATGTAGGCTTGCCATTGGCAGTTGAGTTTGGGAAAAAAGTACCCGTAGTTGGTTTTGATATTTATCAAAAACGTATTGATGAGCTCAAAAGCAGTAAAGACCATACTTTAGAAGTGTCACCACAAGAATTAAAACAGGCGGTGCAATTAAGTTATACAGCTGACTTAAAAGATTTAAAAGATAGTAACTTTTTTATTGTAACTGTTCCAACACCAATTGATGACTTTAAGCAACCAGATCTCACACCTTTAATTAAAGCATCGACCAGTATTGGTCAGGTGCTTAAAAAAGGTGATATTGTGGTTTATGAATCTACTGTATACCCAGGCGCAACAGAAGAAGTTTGCATCCCTGTTTTGGAAAAAGTATCAGGGTTAAAGTTTAATAAAGACTTTTTTGCAGGTTACAGTCCAGAACGTATTAATCCCGGTGATAAGCTTCACAGGGTAACGAATATTTTAAAAATCACTTCAGGATCTACACCTGAAATAGCTAACTATGTTGATGAAGTTTATAATCTGATTATTGAGGCGGGTACTCATAAAGCGCCTAATATTAAAGTTGCAGAAGCAGCTAAAGTGATTGAAAACACACAACGTGATGTCAATATTGCCCTAATTAATGAATTGGCCCTTATTTTTAATAAATTAGGTATAGATACAGAAGATGTATTAAAAGCGGCTGGCACTAAGTGGAATTTTTTACCATTTCGACCAGGCTTAGTGGGTGGACATTGTATTGGTGTTGATCCTTACTACCTAACTCATAAAGCACAATCTATTGGTTTGCATCCAGAAATTATTTTGGCAGCCCGTCGTTTAAATGATCGGATGGGAGAGTATGTTGCAACTCAACTGATTAAAGAAATGGTAAAACAACGGATTCAAGTTGTAGGTGCGCGTATTTTAGTCATGGGGCTTAGTTTTAAAGAAAATTGTCCAGACATTCGTAATACAAAAATTGTTGATTTTATTAAAGCATTAAAAGAATACGATTTAGATTTAGATATATATGATCCATGGGTGGATGATACAGAAGTCCAACACGAATATGGCTTAGCAGCAGTTAAAGAGTTAAAGCAAGGTGTGTATGATGCGGTCGTTATAGCAGTCGCTCACGATCAGTTTAAAACAATGACTGCACAAGAGTTTCATGCATTAGGTAAGACCGATCATGTACTGTATGATTTGAAGTATGTATTAGATCAACAAGAGTCATCCATACGTTTATAAGGAATTATTTCAGGTGAAGAGAGTTTTATTGGTATTTGGAACAAGACCAGAAGCAATAAAAATGGCGCCATTAGCCTTAAAATTACAGCAAAATATTCAAGATTTTGAGACAAAAGTCTGTGTAACAGGCCAACACCGTCAAATGTTAGATCAGGTTTTAGATTTATTTGATTTAAAGCCTGATTTTGATCTGAATTTGATGAAACCAGGTCAGACATTGTCAGATGTTACTTCTGGTGTATTGAAAGGCTTAGAGCAAGTATTTGAACAATGGACACCAGATATTATTTTAGTTCATGGTGACACTGCGACTACATTTGCTGCTTCATTAGCTGGCTATTACCATAAAATTAAGATTGGCCATGTGGAAGCGGGCTTGAGAACGGGAGATCTTTATTCTCCGTGGCCTGAAGAGGCGAACCGACAGCTTACAGGTGTTTTAGCCAACTATCACTTCGCGCCTACGAAATCTTCTTATCAAAATTTAATCAATGAAAATGTTAATCCGGAAACAATTATTGTAACGGGTAACACAGTTATCGATGCACTGTTACAAGTAAAAGATAAAGTTGAGCAAGACCAAATTTTAATTCAGAAATTTGAGCAAACTTTTAACTTTCTGGACCCGAATAAAAAGCTGGTTTTAGTTACTGGCCATAGGCGTGAAAACTTCGGACAAGGTTTTTTAAATATTTGCGCTGCTTTAGCGAAATTAGCAAAAAAATATGATGATATTCAAATTGTATACCCAGTTCATTTGAATCCAAATGTACAAAAACCTGTAAATGAAATGTTATCGGGTATTGATAATATCTTCCTGATTGATCCACAAGACTATTTACCATTTGTATATTTGATGAATCGTAGTTATCTAATTTTAACTGATTCTGGTGGTATTCAAGAGGAAGCGCCTTCTTTAGGTAAACCTGTATTGGTGATGCGCGATACAACAGAGCGTCCAGAAGCAGTTACAGCAGGTACAGTTCGTTTAGTGGGTACAGATGCAGATACTATTGAAAGTGCGGTATCTGAATTGTTGGAAAACCCGTCTATATATAATGCTATGGCTGCTGCACATAACCCTTATGGTGATGGCACTTCTTGTCAACAAATTATTGATTTCTTAAAAAGAAATTGATTTTTATTATTTTTATTTAAAGTATTTAATATGAATAAGTCGTTCAAACATATCTGTGTTATAGGTTTAGGTTATATCGGGTTACCAACAGCAGCGACTTTTGCAGCTCATGGAATAAAAGTTACTGGTGTTGATGTTAATCAACACGCAGTTGATATGATTAATCAAGGTAAGGTACATATTGTTGAACCTGATCTTGATGCATTAGTTCGTGATGTAGTTGCACAAGGTAAATTATCGGCTCAAACTGTTCCAACAGAGGCCGATGCATATATTGTTGCAGTTCCGACGCCTTTTAAAGATGACTACCAACCTGACTTAAAATATATTGAAGCCGCTGCTAAAGCGTTAGCTCCATTTTTAAAACCAGGTAATCTAGTTATTCTTGAATCTACATCACCAGTGGAAGCGACTGAACAAATGGCAGCATGGTTGAGCGAAGTACGCCCAGACTTAAGCTTCCCTCAGCAAAATGGTGAAGAATCAGATATTTTAGTGGCGCATTGTCCAGAACGAGTATTACCAGGAAAGGTATTACAAGAACTTATTAGTAATGACCGTATTATTGGTGGTATGACATTACGTTGTTCAAAAGCAGCATGTGAACTCTATAAAACCTTTGTAAAAGGCGAATGTATAGAAACAAATGCACGTACTGCAGAAATGTGTAAATTGACCGAGAATTCATTCCGTGACGTTAACATTGCATTCGCAAATGAACTTTCCGTGATTTGCGATAAATTAGATATTAATGTTTGGGAGTTAATCTCTTTAGCTAACCGCCATCCTCGAGTAAATATTTTACAACCAGGCCCTGGAGTTGGTGGGCACTGTATTGCTGTTGATCCTTGGTTCATTGTTGCTAAAACTCCTGATGAAGCACGTTTAATTCGTACGGCTCGTGAAGTCAATGATGCAAAACCAGAATGGGTAATTGATCAGGTAAAAATCAAAATTACTGAATTTTTACAAGATAATCCAAATAAAACTATTAAAGATGTAAAAATTGCATGTTATGGATTAGCCTTTAAACCGGATATTGATGACTTACGTGAAAGCCCAGCATTAGAGATTACAAAAAGACTAGCAGCTCAAGGTTTAAGTATCTTAGCTATTGAACCTAATATTGATGAGTTACCTGAAAATTTATCAAGTAATATTCAGTTAACCTCTCTTGAAAATAGAAAGTTAGCTGATATTCATGTGATTTTGGTTAAGCACCGCCATTTTCAAGATATAGCAGATACCTTTTCTTTAAGTATGATTGTAGATAGCTGCGGTCTTATAAAATGAGTTCAGTAGATAAAAAAAATGAAATACTGATGTATGTATTAATTACTACATACATCAGTTTTGCTTTAGCTTTAGCAAATTTCTCATTCATAAGTAATTTTTTTGAAATATTTAGATGGGTCGTTTTTTTTATCTATATTTTCCTGACTTTATATATTTTTAAATTTAGAGTTGTTTCAAAAGTTGGATTGTCATTTATTTTTTATACTTTATTTTTACTAATTTTGACAATTTCAACGTTTTGGTTTAGTGGCTTGAGTGTTGATTCAGTAGCTTCATTATTCCCATTTCTTATAATATTGATTTTCCCTTTTTTACCCTATCCCACAAGTTATGGAAATAGAACAGACTATTTTGTAATGGCCTATAAAAAGTTTTCAGTTCTATTTATAATTTCTATTTTACCTTTTCTGTTAATACCAGATTCTTATATTATGGGAAGATTCGCAGCATGGACTAAAAATACTAATATTGTTGCTGGATTCGCAATGTTGTCATATAGCGTTTTTTTTATTTCATATATAAAAAATAAGAATAGATATGATTTAATTGGTGTGGTTTCATATTTGTTAATAGTTTTTTTAACACAATCACGAGGAGCTTTAATCGCAATAGGTATTATTACCGGTATTATGCTTTTAAAAAATTATAATAAGAAAATATTTTTTCAGGTAGGTTTTGTTGTTTTAATATTGGGGGTGATTGTTCTTTCTAATATTCAAATTAGAGAAATTGGAAATAATGATACTAATAATTCAATTTTTACAGTTCGTGAATTTGAGTTAGGAGCAAGACAAGAAATCATGGATAGACAGTTAAGCGCTTTTTCATATAGTCCATTAATTGGGGTAGGAGCATTAACTGAAGAAAATAATCCACATTCAAGATATCCTGCAGAAGCATCATTTACAGATTTATTGTCTATGGTAGGTATATTTGGTTTTACTTTTTATTTATTATCAATTATTTGTAGATTAAGAAGTTTTAATGATAATGATTTCTTATTATTGTCGATACTAACACTTAGTTTTGGCGAAGGTTATTTGACTGGTATTGGTAGTGTTATTTCAATAATAGCTTATACTATATTGCTTTCGGAAAGATAATGTATGTTGAAAAAAATTATAAATCTAGGTGGTCTTAATGCATTAAGCCAAGGGTTTTATAGAATATCAATATTGATTATCTATATGTTTGCAACATCTGGGAATATGAAAGCTTTTGCTGTTAATTCTACTCTAATTACGTTTTTAACAGTATTTCAGTCTTTAGGTGTAGCTGGCTTGTCTTTAGCAGCCAATACTTATATTCCAAAATATAAAAATGAAGAAAATATATATGCTAAAGCTATTATAAATATTTCTTTTTTGTTGGCAGTTTTTGTTTCTGTAATATCTTTTTTCTCGATTGATTTTTTCTTAGATAAAATTATAAAGTCAAAAGATTTTGGCTATTTGAACTATCATTTTTTATCTATTTTTATTTTTATTTTATGCTTTAGTGGTGTGTTTAAAGGATTTTATTATGCTAAAGAAAAAGTTAATTATTTAGTTTTAACTTCACTTGCATCTGCGCTTGGGTTGTTATTTAGCTATTTTATTCTGAATCTTGGTTTGTTGTTTAGTTATTTAATTTCAGTTGTTATAGAGTTTATTTGTTTATTTATTTTTTTGTTTAAAATTCTAAGTATTAAAGCTTTATTTCAGGTGGAAGTTCCTTTGGTTTATTACAAAAAACTTTTTAGCTTTATAATTCCTGCTTCTGCAAGTGGGTTGGTTTTAATGCCAGTAAATATTTTAGTTCTTTATATTTTGGGGTTGTTTAATTCACCTCTTATTATTAGTATTTTTAATTATGGAATGCAAATTAGAAACCTTATTATATTTTTTCCTTCAGTACTAGGATCAATTTTTTTAAAAATATTATCTGAAAATGATAATAAAAAAGAATTTAAATTTATGTTATTCGTAAATTCTACAATTGCTCTAGTTATTTCTATTTTTTTGTTACTTGCTAAAGTTTTAGGATTACCTTACTTAAAATTAATTGGATATAGTGATCTCATAATTTTATGTCTAGGTAGCATATTGTTTTCATTTAATTCAGTTATTGGTAATAAAATAGTAGCTCTTTTAAAGACAAAAGTTGGATTTTATTTCAATATTTTATGGGCTTTAAGTTTTATAACTTTTACTTATTTATCTTTTATATTGGGTTTGTTGTCACCGTTTCTTGGTCTTTTGCTAGCTTATATTGTGTTGACTATTGTTCAGTTTTGGTATGTAAGGGTATATATTAATGAGTGAAAATAAAATTTTAATTTTCATTGGGTCGTGTGGTAAATCTTGGCCATATAATACTACGCCTATACAAAGAGCTTTAGCATTAAAAAGTTCTTTTGATTATACTTTTTTTATTGATAAAGAAGATTCTTTATCAAATTTTCTACATGGTAATTCTGAATATATAAAATTAAGTTCCTTCAAAGAACTTGATGTTGTTTTTTCTAAAATAGCTTTTGCTGATAAGAAAGTAACAATTATTCATGGTCCAAGCTGGCCTATTAGTAAAGAAATTTTGAATTTAAGAAAAAAATATAATTTTAAGTGGGTAATTGATTTATATGATCATGAAAACTTAACTTCAAATATATATTTATTTAAAAAGAATTATACTAAATTTATTTATCATAGGTTTTTTGAAAAAAATATAACTAAAGCTATTAAAGAATGCGATCTACTGATATCTGCTATTTATGAAAATAGATTTTTAAATCATGAAAATAGAGTAAAATGTATTAATGGTGTTGCTTTTTCAGAAATTGAAAAGATTCGTGGTAAAAATGATATAGATGTAGATATAGAAAGTGATTTTATACATCTAGGTTATGTTGGCGTTCTTTCATTTGAACGGTCGCTTTTAATTTTGAAAATAGTAAAAAAATTAGCTGAGAATAATAATGTGAAAGTTAAATTTCATCTTATTGGTGAATGTGATGAGGCTTTTAAGGCAGAAATAATAAAATACAATAATGAGTTAGTTAAAACCGAATTTTATGGGTTTGTTGATTGGTCAACAGCTATTAATATACTTAACTTAGTGGATATATGTTTATATACGTTCCCAATTGCAGATAGAGCTGAGCTTGATTGTGTATATCCTATAAAAATTGGTGAATACTTAGCTTTAGGTAAGCATGTTTTAAGTGTGGATTCTAACGGTCTTAGAGATATTCTAAAATTAATTGGTAAAGATGCAGACTTAGTCTTAATTGATGAAAATGAAATTGAATTGTGGGTTAATAAAATTCAAGAAAAGGCGGTTATAAAAAATAATAATCTCGAAATAACTAGTTTGAGTAATAGTAAACTAGCAAAAGATAACATGGAGTGGGATGTCTTACACAAACTAGTTGTTGAGAGTGTAAATAAATGAAATCATATTTATTGAAAATTATATTTTTATTTTTTAAGTTGCTGCCAGATACTCGCTTATATAAATTTAAAAATTATTTATTGCGATTATTAGGTTTTAATATCCATATTAGTGCACGTTTAGTTTCTTCTATTAAAATTAGTGGAGTGTGTGATTTAAAGATAGGTGAAGATACTTTTGTAGGGCATGATGTATGTTTTTATGGGAATGGAAAATTTATTTTAGGCAATAATATAGACATTGCACCTCAAGTTAAACTTTTGACAGGTTCTCATTTGGTTGACCAATTGCCAGCCAGAGCAGCAGGTACTGGCTTTAATAGCTACATACAAATTGGTAATGGAGCTTGGATTGGTGCAGGAAGTATAATTTTACCTGGAGTTGTTATTGGAGAGGGCTCCATAATTGCAGCTGGGAGTGTAGTAAATAAGGATGTCGAGCCTTTTTCTCTATATGCTGGAAATCCTGCAAAATTCAAGAAGAAGCTAATTTGAGAAGTTTATGATTATTAATTTTTGGCAAAACATTCTGAGTATTCATCAAATTCCCTTCTTAGAAGAGCTTTCTTGTATTCCAAATATAAAAATCAACTTAATTGTGTCTAATGTTGATGGTACTGAAAGAGAAAAAATGGGTTGGGAGACAGAAATTTCTAACTCTATTAATTTAAAATGTATTAGTGATATTAACTTGCTAGATTACATTGATATCTCTGATGTTAATATTTTTAGTGGCTTTTTTGTTTATAAAGATTTAAATAAAGCCTTTTCTCTATGTAAAAATAAAAATAAAAATAAAAAAATATTTATTTATTCAGAAGGTAAAGATGATATTGGCCTCAAGGGTTATTTGCGCCTATTTAAAGATTTCTTGCTTTGGAGAGTTAATGGTGCACCAAATATTAAATTTTTGGCAATTGGGGATAAGGGCGTTGAATGGTTTAAGAAAGTAGGTGTTTCTGATAGGCAAATAATAAAATTTGGTTACTTTACTAAGAATTATTTCAATTCTAATCTTTTTGAGAGTGAGTTTAATAGAAAAGTTATTTTTGTTGGAAGATTGCTACCGTCAAAAGGAATTGTTGAGTTAGTAAATGCCTTTAAGGATGAGAGGCTAAATGAGTTTACATTAGATATCTATGGGAACGGTCTCCTAGAAGAGGATATAAATTTATTTATTAATGAAAATAAATTATCTAATAGAGTTAAAAGGTATGACTTTGTCGCCAATAATATAATGCGAGAAAAAATATTTAATTATGATGTTTTGGTATTGCCTAATACTGGAGATGAAGGATGGGGAGCAGTTGTAAATGAAGCTCTACAATCGGGATTAAAAGTTATTTGCTCAGTAAAGACAGGTTCTTCATGTTTGATAAAATCTTCAGGTGCGGGTGTCATTTTAAATTCTATAAATAATGAGACTTTAGTTGAGGCATTACTAAGGGTTGAGACTTTAAAAATGAGTCGAAAATATATTTTTGACTGGTCTCAAAATAATATAAGTCCTAAAGTTGCAGCGGATAAATTCATTTCAATCATTAATGGTAAAGATGACAGGTTTGACTGGTGATGAAAAAAATTTTAGTAAATGCCTCGGGTGCAAAATTAGGGGGTGCTCGAACTATAGTTGAGACTTTTATTAGATGGATTGAGTTAAATGACTCTATAAATAAATATATTATTATTGTTGGCTTTGATTTTAAAAGCAGTTCTAATAATATTGAAATTGTTAAATTGAGAACAGATGGAATTTTTTCTGTATTTTTTGCTGTTTTTGGAATTTTTTACTATGCTCTTAAATATAAAACAAATATAGTTTTTTCATTCATGAACTTAAATATTTGTCTGCCTTTTTTTAAGAGAATAACTTATTTTCATCAAGCAAAGTTTTTTTCAGAAAAAAGCTTAAGATTTTTTATTTATAAGTTTTTTTTGTTTTTTCAAAAAAAAAGTACATTTATTTGTCAAAATGAAATTATAAAAAATAATCTTGAAAGTTTTTTCCATTACAGTCAAAAGACAAATGTTGTTAATTTATGGCCAGGGGTTTACATTCCTTCGGAAAAACAAGAGCCAAGATGGTTTAATGAGTTTTATAATTCTAGTAAAAGGCTTGCATTATGCCCTTATACTGATGTCCGCATGTCTCACAAAGGATTTGATGATATTTATAAATCTTATGATTTTTTCAAAAAAAATAATATTAAAGTTTTAGTCACCTCTGAAAAGTATAATTATTTAGATAATGATGTGTTTTTCTTTTGTGGTAATTGTAGTTATTCTGAACTACATTTTTTATACAGCAGAGCTGATTTAATTCTTTTTAATTCTTTATTTGAGACTGTTGGCCTACCTATTTTTGAAGCTCAATACTATGGGTTACCAGTAATTTTAAGCAATGTTAATTATGTCAAAAATCTTTCTAAAAAATTTGAAAATCTGAATTTTATAATATTAGAGTCTAAAGAAATTACTTTTAATTTAGAGCAGATGAAAAAAAGAAAAATTCCTTTGAATCATATCTGCTTTACTGGGGAATGGGATCAAATACAGGCATTTTTCTAAGGTATATTTTATGAAACAAATTCTTCAAGATATGGCAAATGGTGGTACGACTGTAACCGAAGCTCCTGTACCCCAATGTTCAAAAGGTCATTTACTTATTTCAACTACCACTTCGCTAATCTCTGCTGGTACAGAGCGGATGTTAGTGGGTTTTGGTAAAGCTTCTTTAATTGATAAAGCTCGCCAGCAACCTGAAAAAGTGAAAATGGTGCTTGAAAAAGTACAAACTGATGGGCTGCTAACTACTTATGATGCTGTTAAATCGAAATTAGCTCAGCCTTTAGCTCTCGGCTACTGTAATGTCGGTCTTGTGCATGAAATAGGTACAGGTGTTGATGGTTTCCAAGTAGGCGATCGTGTCGTTTCAAACGGTCCTCATGCTGATATGGTTAAGGTACCCAAAAATCTCTGTGCAAAAATCCCAGATAATGTTGATGATGAATCTGCTTCATTTGCGGTAGTTGCTAGTATTGGTTTACAAGGTATTCGTCTTGCTCAACCAACCCTAGGCGAAAGCTTTGTCGTAACTGGTGCTGGTCTGATTGGTTTGTTAACTATTCAAATGTTAAGAGCCAATGGTTGTCGTGTTCTTGCAATTGACTTTGACCAAAGTAAACTTGAGCTAGCAAAAAAATTTGGTGCAGAAGTCTGTAATCCAGGTAAGGGTGAAGATCCTGTAGCCGCAGGTTTAGCTTTCAGTCGTGGTGCTGGTGTCGATGGCGTAATTATTACCGCATCAACAAAAGTAAGTGATCCAGTAACACAAGCGGCACGTATGAGCCGAAAGCGTGGTCGTATTATTTTAGTTGGTGTAACTGGTTTGGAGCTTAACCGAGCAGATTTTTATGAAAAAGAGCTAAGCTTCCAAGTTTCTTGTTCCTATGGACCAGGTCGCTATGATACTGAATATGAAGATAAAGGTAATGATTATCCTGTAGGTTTTGTTCGTTGGACTGAACAGCGTAATTTTATTGCAGTGTTAGATATGTTGGCAGCTGGTACATTAAATGTAGAGCCGCTTATTACTCAACGCTTTGAATTTGAAGATGCACCAAAAGCTTATGATGCACTTACTGAAGATAAATCTGGACTAGGGCTTTTATTAAAATATACCTCTCCAGTAGAAAGCCGTTTAGAGAAAAGAGTAGTTTTACGTCCAATTTCAATTGAACCAAAGAATGCTGTGGTTGGTTTTATCGGTGCGGGCAACTATGCTTCTCGTATCTTAATTCCAGCTTTTAAAAAAGCTTCTTCTCAACTACATACTATTGTGACCTCTGGCGGTATTAATGGAGTAATCCATGGTGAAAAAACCGGCTTTTCTGAAGCTTCTACAGATATTGAGAGTTTATTAAATAATAAAGATATTAATACCGTAGCCATTGCTACGCGTCACAATAGTCATGCTTATTTTGTTGAGAAAGTACTATCGTCAGGTAAGAATGTTTTTGTTGAAAAACCATTAGCACTTACGTATGAAGAAATTGAAAAGGTAGAAGCTGTTTACAATCATAATATACGCAGTAATCAATATGCTCGTGTTATGGTAGGTTTTAACCGTCGCTTTTCACCACAAGTACAAAAAATGAAAGCTTTACTTAATACAGTAAAAGAACCGAAAAGCTTTATTATGACAATGAATGCTGGTGCTATTCCTGCAGATCATTGGACACAAGATAATGCTGTAGGGGGTGGGCGTATTATTGGTGAAGCATGCCATTTTATTGACCTTATGCGTTTTCTGGCGGGTTCAAAAATTATTTCTGTACAAGCTAGACGGATGGGTGAAACTGATGCAGTGCAGATTCTAGAAGATAAAGCTTCAATTACACTTGGTTTTGAAGATGGTTCTTTTGGAACAATTTTCTATTTGGCAAATGGAGCCTCAAATTTTCCTAAAGAGCGTGTGGAAGTTTTTACAGCAGGCCGCGTGTTGCAATTAGATAACTTTAGAAAACTTAAAGCTTTTGGTTGGCCTGGGTTTAATAAAATGAATTTATGGCGACAAGATAAAGGTCAGGATGCTTGCGCAGCGGCATTTGTTGAAAGTATCCGTGATGGTAAAGAAACGCCTATCCCAGCTGATGAAATTTTTGAAGTAGCTAGGATAACTATTCAAGTTGCTGAAATTTTAAGAGCACAAAAATGAGTTTGATCATGAAAGGTCAAACAGCTCTTGCTTTAGGGCTGTTTAATTTGTTTAGAGTTTTTAAATATCGGATGGGTGTGAAAACAGGTCTGAATCCTGTTCAAAAGCTGTCTGCACAATTGCCACAGGGCTATTTCTTTAGTCAAAGTGGTCAATCTGAACAGATTAATATACCAGTCAAATCAACTTTAACTGCCTTTGGATATTTTAAATATCCATTGGTAGGCCAATTTCCGAATTGGTTTTATAGTCCTTTAACTCAGCATACTTTTCAGAATGTAGAAAAGCCTTGGTACCAAATTCCTGATTTTGATGAGAAAGTAGGGGATATTAAAGGGATATGGGAAGCGTCACGTTTTGATTGGCTTATTGATCTTGTTTTGCAAGAATGTAAGGCAAGGAATGGTCAAGCCTTAGTTGAACTCGATTTATGGTTGAATGATTGGTGCAATAATAATCCTGCTTATTTAGGACCAAATTGGAAATGTGGACAGGAAGCATCTATTCGTGTCATGCATATTATTAGTGCATTGATTGGCTTGGGAAAAATTAATCAATTAAATGATAACATCTCAAGTTTTATTGAAGTTCATTTAAAACGTATTGAACCAACAATTGATTATGCAATTGCTCAAGATAATAATCATGGAACATCTGAGGCAGCTGCACTTTATATAGGTGGAGCATTCTTAAATAAGAATAAACCTTCACCACAATATGAAAAATGGCAAGCTTTAGGTGAAAAATGGTTAGTTAATCGGGCAAACAAGCTTATTATGGAAGATGGCGGCTTTAGTCAATATTCAATTAATTACCATCGAGTAATGTTGGATTCTTATTGTTTAGCTGAAATTGTATGTCAGAAATTAAACCTAAAGCCTTTTTCAAAAAGTTTATATACTCAATTGCAAAAAGCTACTGACTGGTTATATGTACTAACTCAAGCTAATGGTGATGTTCCTAATCTTGGAGCAAACGATGGCGCTAAAATTATTCCAGTAAGCCAGACTGATTATCGTGATTTCAGACCAACAGTACAATTGGCTAGTACCTTATTCTACAAGCATAGTTACTATCAAGATTTAGGAACTTATGATCAAAGTTTAGACTTTTTCCACATACATAAATTGGAAAAAGAGAACTTTAAACTGCCTTCACGAAACCAAATTTTCAATGAGAGTGGTTTAATTACTTCTAAAAATGATAATTTCTTTATTGCTTTCAAGTTGCCGAAATTTAAATTTCGTCCAAGTCAGTGTGATGGGTTGCATTTAGATGTTTGGTTTAAAGGTCAGAATATACTAAGAGATGGCGGTACATATAGTTATAACTCATCGCCAAAAGACTTAGATTATTTCTCAGGTGTTGCAAGTCACAATACTGTTGAGTTTGATAAACACCAGCAAATGCCACGCTTAAGTCGCTTCTTGTTTGGTGCTTGGCTTACTCCAAAAAATTTAACTTATAAACCCTATGAGTTTGGCTGTGGCTACCAAGACTATTGGCAGTGTGAACACCACCGTAAAGTTTTATTAACAGATAATCAAATAGAAGTAGTAGATAATATTTCTGGTTTTCAGCAACAAGCTATTTTACGTTGGCGTTTACCACCAGATCACTGGGTATTAAACAATAATATTTTAACTAATGGAAAAGTTGAGATAATTTTAGATGCTGAGCATTCTATTTCTATTCATCTCACTGAGGGTGAAGAGTCGAGATATTATTATCAAAAGACTAAATTACCTGTTCTAGAAATTACAGCAACACAACCGACTACGATTTTTACCGTAATTAAAGATATAACATGAAGATTTTATATTTCCATCAACATTTTTCTACACCAAAAGGGTCAGCTGGAATTCGTTCTTATGCAATGGCTCAATCATTGATTCGCAATGGGCATCAAGTCACTATGGTCTGTGGTTCTTTTGGTGCTGGTCAGACTGGTTTAACCCAACCTTTTAACAAGGGGGTACGTCGTGGTGTAGTGGATGGTATTGATATTATTGAATTTGAATTGCCTTATTCAAATAGCTTATCGTTTTTAAAACGAATTCTAATTTTTTTAAGTTTTGCATTTAAATCAATTAAAGTCGCTCTGACTGAGCAATACGATATTGTTTTTGCAACAACTACGCCTTTAACAGCAGGTATTCCAGGTATTTTTGCTAAATGGTTACGTCGGAAACCTTTTATTTTTGAGGTGCGTGACTTATGGCCTGAGCTTCCGAAAGCTATGGGGGTAATAAAAAATCCTATTGTTTTATGGATGATGTCAGTACTTGAGTGGACTTCTTATCATTCTGCTGATCGTTTAGTTGGTCTATCCCCGGGAATCGTGGATGGTATAATCAAACGTGGTATTGCACCTGAAAAAGTAGCCTCTATCCCTAATGGATGTGATTTAGACATTTTTGCTTCTGAACATCAACCATGGCGCCCAGAAGGTGTAGAAGAAGCTGACTTAATGGCAATATTTACAGGGACGCATGGTTTGGCTAATGGTTTAAATGCTGTGTTAGATGTAGCTGTAGAGTTGAGAGACCGTCAAAGAACAGATATTAAACTTGTTCTTGTAGGTGATGGTATGCAGAAAAAAGTATTAATGGAGCGAGCTGAAAAGCTTCAATTAAATAATGTAGTTTTTCATAATCCTGTTAACAAAGAGAAGTTGGCTGGTCTTATGGCAAGCGCAGATATCGGTTTGCAAATTTTAGCGAACGTTCCAGCTTTTTATTATGGTACCTCTCCTAACAAATTCTTTGACTATATTTCAGCAGGTTTACCAGTCCTGAATAACTATCCGGGTTGGTTAGCTGAGTTAATTACAAAAGAACAATGTGGGTTTGCTGTGCCGCCTGAAAATCCAAAAGCCTTTGCTGATGCATTGGAACAAGCTGCGGATCAACGTGAGCAACTCAATCAGATGGGTAAAAATGGTCAGCAAGTTGCTAAAGAACAATTTAACCGCTCCATTCTTTCTCAAAAGTTCTCTGATTGGGTAACAGGAGCATAATATGCTAAAGCGTTTACTTGATATCATTATTGCTTCTGTAGCATTAATTTTACTTTCACCTTTATATTTCTATGTTGCATATAAAGTGAAAAAAAACTTAGGTTCGCCAGTATTGTTCCGCCAAGTTCGTCCTGGGTTACATGGTAAACCGTTTGAAATGATTAAGTTTCGAACAATGAAAGACGCAGCAGATGCACAAGGTAATCCTTTACCAGATAGTGAGCGCCTAACACCATTTGGTAAAATGCTTCGCTCTACCAGTTTGGATGAAATGCCTGAGCTTTGGAACGTCATTAAAGGTGATATGAGTATTGTAGGTCCAAGACCTTTACTGATGGAATACTTGCCGCTTTATAATAAAGAACAGGCGAAGCGTCATGATGTACGTCCAGGAATGACTGGTCATGCTCAGGTTAATGGACGTAATGCAATTGGCTGGGATGAAAAATTTAAGCTTGATACATGGTACGTGGAAAATAGATCGCTTTGGTTAGATTTTAAAATTATGCTACAAACCGTTAAAAAAGTAATCGCTAAAGACGATATTAATGAAGCGGGAGAGGCCACGATGACCAAGTTTACAGGTTCAAACTCGGAAGCAGATAAATGAGTAACCAGATCTATGCGATTTATGGTGCTTCAGGCTGTGGTCGCAGTTTGATGCCTGTTGCAAGACAACAGCTTCAACGTCAGGGTATTGCAGCTGAACTTTATTTTATTGATGATAGTTTACAAGAAGAAAAGATAGTAAACGGACATACAGCTTTAAACTATCAAACTTTTAAAACAATAGAATGCTCGAATAAGTATGTATTAATTGCTATTGCGAATAGTCAAATTCGTGAAAAAATTGCAAATCTGTTGATTGCTGATGGTATTACACTTTGGTCTGTACAAGCTGATAATACAGTCATCATGGATAACGTTGAAATCAGTGAGGGTGCGGCTTTAAGCCCTTTCGTTTCAATTACATCAAATATAAAAATTGGTAAATGTTTTCATGCTAATTTATACAGTTATGTTGAGCATGACTGTGTGATTGGTGACTACGTTACATTTGCTCCAGGCGTTAAATGTAACGGTAACATTCGTATTGAAGATCATGCTTATATCGGTGCTGGAGCAGTCATTAAACAAGGTACGCCAGAAAAACCTTTAGTGATTGGTAAAGGTGCTATTGTTGGTATGGGGGCTGTAGTAACTAAAAATGTACCAGCTGGCGTAACAGTTGTCGGCAACCCTGCCAGAATTTTAGAAAGAAAGTAAGAAGTATTTTTTATTAGGAAATCAGAATGTTAAACACTGCATTTGAACCATGGCCAAGTTTTACTACAGAAGAAGCTGACGCAGTCAAAAATGTATTACTATCAAATAAAGTAAATTATTGGACTGGGCAAGAATGTAGAATTTTTGAAAAAGAGTTTGCTGAGTTTTCTGGTACAAAATATGCAGTAGCTTTAGCAAATGGTACCGTGGCACTAGATGTCGCATTAAAAGCTTTAGACATTGGTGCGGGTGATGATGTTATTGTGACATCTCGTACGTTTCTTGCTTCAGCGAGTTCCATTGTAACTGCTGGCGCTAATCCTGTTTTTGCCGATGTAGAATTAGATTCTCAGAATATTTCACGACGTACGATTGAAGCTGTCATTACACCAAATACGAAAGCGATTATTTGTGTACATTTAGCTGGTTGGATGTGCGATATGGATCCGATTATGCAACTTGCAGCTGAGCGTGGTATCTATGTTATTGAAGATTGCGCACAGGCTCATGGTGCAAAATATAAAGGTAAAGCTGCAGGATCAATCGGTCATATTTCTGCTTGGTCTTTTTGCCAAGATAAAATTATGACTACTGGTGGTGAGGGCGGTATGGTCACCACAAATGATGAAGCACTTTGGAAAAAAATGTGGTCATATAAAGACCATGGGAAAAGCTACGATAGTATTTATAATAAACAACATCCTCCAGGTTTCCGCTGGTTGCATGACTCATTTGGTACTAACTGGCGCATGATGGAAATGCAAGCTGTTATTGGTCGAATTCAGTTAACACGTATGACTGAATGGACAAAAAAGCGTACTGAAAATGCAGGAAAGATTTTAAAAGCGTTTGAAAACTCTCCTTACTTTAACGTTCATGTCCCTTCTGATGATTATGTACATGCATATTATAAATGTTATGTACAAGTGAATTTAGAGACGTTACCAGAAGGTTGGACACGTGATCGTATAATGCAAGAAATTAATGCCCAAGATGTGCCTTGTTTTAGTGGCTCTTGTTCAGAGGTTTATCTAGAACATGCTTTTGATGGTACTCCATGGCGTCCAGAAAAACGTTTGGAAAATGCACAGCAATTAGGTGATACAAGCTTGATGTTTTTAGTGCATCCGACTTTAAGCCAAGAAAGTATAGAAAAGACAATTAGTGCAATTAATGCAGTTAGTCGAGCTATACAATCATAAAAATGTGAAGCTATTCACATAGCTTTCTTTTGAATTATGATCTGATTTAAAGTTATGTAACCGCTGCGTAAATTTTATTTCTAGTTATATGAGAAATGAGTATAAATACCGCACGGTTACTAGAACGATTAGAAGAGTATTGTGAAAAAGATTATTTATCAGTTTGCGTCTGCTCCAAGACTTGCTAAACAATGTTTTTTGGTTCTTGTAGACCTTTTTGCCTTTCCTGTTATTTTGTGGCTATGTTACGCCATTCGACTGTTTGATTTAGGCGCTGAAGTTATCCCAGGCATTAACTATGGAGTAGCGATCGTTACGATCATTGCTATTTTAAGTTTAATGCTCACAGGGGTATATCGCTTTATTGTCCGTACTTTTAATGAAGCCTTTATTGCAAAATTAGCGCTTGCTGTTGCCCTGATGGTGGTTGTTTTATATAGCCTAAATGCATTCTCGGCAGCTTTTGTTCCGACTTCAATTCCATTAATGTTTGGTTTCTTAATGTTTAGTTGGGTTTGGTGTAGCCGTGCATTTATTCGTTTTATTGTAAAGGCTACATTACTCACAGGTGAAGAGAGAAAGCGTATCGCAATTTATGGTGCCGGTGATGCTGGTCAGCAAATTGCAGCTGTGCTTTATCGTTCTGGTAACCATTTACCTGTTTTCTTCATCGATGATAATAGCTCTTTGCAAGACCATATGGTTGGCGGTTTAAAAGTACTCTCTTTAGAAAAAGCCTTACAACGGTTTGAAAAGTATAAAACTGATGAAATTTTACTAGCATTACCTTCAGTAGGTCGCGTACGTAAAAGTGAAATTATCCAACAGCTAGAACCTGCACATCTTAAAATTACTGAACTTCCTGGCCTTACTCAACTTGTTGATGGTGAGCTAAAAGTTGCAGATATTCGTGAAGTAGACATTATTGATTTGCTGGGACGTGACCCAGTACCCCCTGTAGACCATTTACTTGCAAAAAATATTAATAATAAAATCGTGATGGTAACCGGTGCCGGTGGTTCAATTGGCTCGGAGTTGTGTCGACAAATTATTAAAAATCAGCCTAAAATGTTGATTATTTATGAAATTACCGAATTTGCGCTTTATAGTATTGATAGAGAATTACGTCTAACCGCTCAATGTGAAATTGTTCCAATTTTAGGTACTGTTCAGGATCAACAAAAATTAGAGCGTATTATTGAGCAATACAGCGTACAAACTGTTTATCATGCCGCGGCTTATAAACATGTACCTTTAGTAGAATGTAATCCAATTGCAGGATTAAAGAATAATGCGATTGGTACAGCGAATAGTTTAAATGCAGCTGTGAAAAAGGGTGTGGAGACGTTTGTTCTCATCTCGACTGATAAAGCTGTACGTCCAACCAATGTTATGGGTGCCTCAAAACGCATGGCCGAACTTTATTGTCAAGCTATGGCTGAAGCTCAAAAGCAAACTCAAATTAGTATTGTACGTTTTGGTAATGTATTAGGATCTTCGGGTTCTGTAGTGCCGTTATTTAAACATCAGATCGCAAAAGGTGGTCCGATTACTGTGACTCACCCTGATGTAACACGCTACTTCATGACTATTCCTGAAGCATCTCAGTTGGTTATTCAAGCTGGTGCGTTAGGCAAAGGTGGAGATGTCTTTTTACTTGATATGGGTGAGCCTGTTCGTATTCAGGATTTAGCTCGACAAATGATTTCTTTAAGTGGCTTAACTGTTCGTGAAAAAGACTCAGTTCAAGGGGATATCGAAATTCACTATAGTGGATTACGCCCAGGAGAAAAACTTTACGAAGAATTATTAATTGATCAAGAAAATACTGAATATACCGAGCACAGTAGAATTCTTCGATCATTTGAAAAGTTCTACCCACTCACTGAAATTCAAGAAGTTTTTGATCGAGTTAATAATATGACTGCTGTTCAAAAAGATATTGATTGGGCTCTTTGTAAACTCGAACACTATGTTGATGGTTATAAACGTAGTAAAG
>Ga0207655_1001302_pt1 | contig 23616 bp, 17 predicted proteins | sample KBSM44metaG_FD_184398 | JGI IMG/M metagenome (GOLD analysis project Ga0207655, IMG submission 184398) | Miscanthus rhizosphere microbial communities from Kellogg Biological Station, Michigan, USA - KBS M4-4 metaG (SPAdes) (version 2) | ecosystem: Host-associated > Plants > Roots > Rhizosphere >... | reverse complement strand
CTGCCGATGCCGCCGGTCAGGCCGAGAATCCAGGGTTTTTCCACAGGGGTATTCATTTCAAACCGACAAACTGCCAATAGAAGCCGGTTATTTGACCACCCCAGAGCAAGGCAATCCAGCCGGCAATGGCCAGATAGGGTCCAAAGGGTAGCGGCGTCGAGGTTTTCGCATCCCGCAGGCGCAGCAAAATCACCCCGAGAATGGCCCCTACCAGCGATGACAGCAGAATGGTCATGGGCAGGATCTGCCAGCCGCCCCAGGCGCCGAGCATCGCCAGGAGCTTGAAGTCACCGTAACCGATGCCGTCCTTGCCGGTGACCAGCTTGAACAGCCAGAACACCGTCCACAGCGCCATGTAGCCGGCCACCGCGCCCCAGAACGCGTCATGCAGTGATACGAAGAGCCCGAAGCTGTTGAGGACCAGTCCCAGCCACATCAATGGCATCACCAGTACGTCCGGCAACAGTTGATGTTCGGCATCGATCAGGCTCATCGCCAGCAGGCCCCAACTCAGGACCAGCACCATGCAGGCCTGCCAGCCGAAACCGAAATGCCAGGCGACGAACGCCGACAGCAGGCCGCAGGCCAGTTCGGTCAGCGGGTAACGTTTACTGATCGGCGCTGCGCAGCTCGAGCATCGCCCACGTAAAAACAGATAACTGAGTATTGGAATGTTCTCCCACACTCGAATCCGATGGCCGCAGTGAGGACACTCGGAGTGGGGCAATATCAGGTTGTAGGTCGGGCCGGGGGCTTCGGCTGGCAAGTCCAGTACGTCATGGGCCTGCAGGCGCCATTCACGCTCAAGCATTTTCGGCAGGCGCCAGACCACCACGTTGAGAAAACTGCCGATCAGCAGGCCGATCAGCCCTGCGGTCATCACGAAGGCCAGCGGGTTGAGGCTCAGAAATTCGTTCAAGGACATATCAGACCGCTGAGCCGAGTTGGAAGATGGGCAGGTACATTGCAACCACCAGCCCGCCGACGATAACACCCAGCACCACCATGATGAACGGCTCCATCAGGCTGGTCAGGTTATCGACCATGTTGTCCACCTCGGCCTCATAGAAACCCGCGACCTTGTCGAGCATGTCGTCCAGCGCGCCGGACTCTTCGCCAATGGCCGTCATCTGGATCGCCATGGTCGGAAAGATGCCGGAGGTACGCATGGAAAAATTCAGCTGCATGCCGGTCGAAACGTCCTGCTTGATGCGCAACACCGCTCGCTTGAACACGATATTGCCGGTCGCGCCCGCCACTGACTCCAGGGCTTCGACCAGTGGCACGCCGGCGGCAAACGTCGTCGACAGGGTGCGGGCGTAACGGGCCACGGCGGACTTGTACATGAGCGCGCCAACCAACGGCAGTTTCAGCAGCCAGGTGTCCGTCCGGTCGCGAAAGCCCGGGGAATTCTTGAAGGCATGGCGCAGGCCGAAGATCCCCCCAGCCAACACGCCGAGTATCATCCACCACCAGTCCTGCATGAACTCCGACAAGCCGATGACCATCACGGTGAACGCCGGCAGTTCGGCGCCGAACCCCGAGAATACCGACTGGAATTGCGGCACAACCTTGACCAGCAGAATGCCGGTCACAATGATTGCGACGAACACCACGGCCAGCGGGTAGGTCATGGCTTTCTTGATCTTGGCCTTGAGGCTTTCGCTCTTTTCCTTGTAGGTCGCCACCCGTTCCAGCAGGGTATCCAGGGCACCGGCCTGCTCGCCGGCGTCCACCAGGTTGCAGTACAGCTCGTCGAAATACTGGGGCTTTTTGCGCAGGGCCGCGGCGAAGCTGTTACCGGCCGCGACTTCCTGTTTCACCTCGTCCACCAGCTTGCGCATGTTCGGGTTATCGAAGCCTTCGCCGATGATCTCGAACGATTGCAGGAGCGGTACGCCGGCTTTCATCATGGTCGCCATCTGCCGGGTAAACAGGGCGATGTCCAAGGGTTTGATGCGCTTGCCGGCACTGAAAATGGACGCGTACTTTTTCCGCACCTTGCCCGGATTGATGCCCTGCTTGCGCAACTGGGCCTTGATCAGCGCTGGATTTTGTCCGGTCAACTCGCCGGTCATTTTCGCACCTTTGCGATCCGTGCCTTCCCAGGCATACACGCTGATTTTCGCTGCTTTGACCGCCATATTCAGTCCTTCGTGACCCGGTTGATTTCTTCAAGGCTGGTGATGCCTTGCATGGCCTTGAGCAAGCCCGACGTGCGCAGGTCGTTGAAGCCGTCCTTGCGCATCTGGAGGTCGATCTCCAGTGAATTGCCTTCGGCCATGATCAGCCGTTGCAGGTCAGGAGTGTTCTTCACCACTTCATAAATCCCCACTCGCCCTTTGTAGCCAGCATTGCATTGATTGCAACCGACCGGTTCATAGATCGTGAATGAGCCGATGCGTTCCTCGGGGAAACCTTCCTTGAGCAGCGTCTCGCGGGGAATCTCGATGGGTTTCTTGCAATGGCTGCACAACTTGCGCGCCAGGCGCTGGGCAATGATCAGGCTGACCGAGGTCGCAATGTTGAAGCCCTGAATCCCCATGTTGTGCAGGCGGGTCAGGGTTTGCGCAGCGCTGTTGGTGTGCAGGGTGGAAAGCACCATGTGCCCGGTCTGGGCGGCCTTGATGGCAATTTCGGCAGTTTCGAGGTCGCGGATTTCGCCGACCATGATCACGTCCGGGTCCTGGCGCAGAAACGAGCGCAACGCCTGGGCGAAGTCCATTCCCTGCCTGGGATTGACGTTGACCTGGTTGACGCCCTCCATGTTGATTTCCACCGGGTCTTCGGCAGTGGAGATGTTGATGTTGACGGTGTTGAGGATGTTCAGTCCGGTATAGAGCGACACGGTCTTGCCTGAACCGGTGGGCCCGGTCACCAGGATCATCCCCTGTGGTTGCTTGAGGGCGGCCATGTACAGGTCTTTCTGCTCCGGCTCATAGCCGAGGGCATCGATGCCCATTTGCGCGCTGGACGGATCGAGGATCCGGATCACCACTTTTTCGCCCCACAGGGTCGGCAGGGTGTTGACCCGGAAGTCGATGGACTTGCTCTTGGACAGGCGCATCTTGATTCGCCCGTCCTGGGGTTTGCGCCGCTCGGAGATGTCGAGACTGGCCATGACTTTGAGCCGGGAAGCAATGCGGTTGGCCAGTTGCGTTGGTGGCTTGGCAACTTCATGCAGGATGCCGTCGGTGCGCATCCGCACGCGGTAGGTTTTTTCGTAGGGTTCGAAATGCAGGTCGGAAGACCCGCTCTTGATCGCATCGAGCAACATCTTGTGGACGAAGCGCACCACGGGCGCGTCATCGGTGTCCTGTCCGCCGATGGCGTCCTGTTTCTGGTCGTCGACCGACTCGATGTCCAGACCGTCGAGGTCGACATCGGCCATCTCTTGCAGGTCGGTGGCGTGGCTGTCGAAGAATCTTTCGATGGCGTCGCTAAGCTTGTCCTCTTCGACCAGGATGGCTTCGGTGTTCAGCCCGGTACTGAATTGGATGTCGTTGATGACCTGTTGATTACTCGGATCGGAAACCCCCACGAACAGTTTGTTGCCGCGTCGCCAGAGGGGTAGGGCGTGGTGCTGGCGGATCAGTTTTTCGCTGACCAGCCCCTTGGGTTGGGTGTCTTTTTCCAGGCAGTTGAGGTCCAGCAGGGCCATGCCGAAATGCTCCGAAGCCACCTCGGCGACCTGCCAGCTTTTCAGCAGTTTGTTTTGCACCAGATAACTGACCAGTGAGACTCGATCGCGTTGGGCTTGCTGATACGCCTGTTGCGCACTTTGATCAGTGATCAGCTCGGCCAGCACCAATTGCTTGGCCAGACCGCTAAGGGCAATGTCATTCATTGGGATTCCGGACGCAGGCGGTTAATGACTTATAGCCTAGTCAAACAGTGGAACCAAACCAGCCGAGGTGAGGTGACAAAAAATGTCAGAAAGTGCGGATCCTGGGGGTACGAAAGGTCTTTGTCGTGATCCCGAGCCCAGTCTGCAGGGACGCATACGACTTGGCATGACCTGTGCTGCACCCTCTACAGATCATGAGATTTCGACTCATGCATGGAGCCTGTCTATGAAAAATCAAAATGGTTTTACCCTGATCGAACTGCTGATCGTGGTGGCGATCATCGGGATTCTGGCGACGTTTGCGTTGCCGCAGTATTCGAAGTACCAATCACGGGCGAAAGTTACCGCTGCGCTTGCAGAAATCTCGGCACTGAAGGTGCCTTTTGAAGACATTATGAATCAGGGTACAGATCCTACCCTCGCTTTGATCGGCGGTACGGCGACTACAGGTAACTGCACGATTACGGCATCGGGTACCACCGCTACCGGTGTGGGCACTATTGCCTGCACGATCCTCAATGCTCCAGGGCCTGTGCTCAGCAAGACCATTACGCTTTCGCGTACCCTCGCCGGTGGCTGGACATGCGCCACCACGGCTCTACAAGAGTACGCACCTAAAGGCTGCACCGGTACCTGATCCATATCACCCGGCATAAACGATGCCCCGCTTCTCACGACGCGGGGCATTTTTTTTGGTCATTTGGGCGGGGGGCGATTCGGATGATCACGAAAACCCCCGACAATTCATGCCCTTAGGCCTGCGTTAAAACCCGCAACTTGCATGTAGATAATGTCGCACTCATGCATTTTGCATGATTTCGAAAGTTGTCATTTTTATTAAGTTGTTGATTTATAGGTATTTGTTTTTTGGTTGCTAGTTGGCACAGCGTTCGCACTCTCTCTGGTAACCCTGCTGACAAGACGACACGCAGCAGACTTTCCAGAAGAACAGGAGTTACTCGTATGAAAAAGTTCGCTATCGCTGCCGCTACTGCTACCGCGCTGACCCTGACGATGGCCAACGCTGCATTCGCCCAGACCAGCCATACCACCCAGGCTCCCATGACGCTGGCTGCCGGTGAAGTGACCAAAGCCAAGGAAGCTACTTCCGATACCTGGATCACGACCAAAGTCAAAGCAGACCTGGTGACAGAAAAAGGCATCCCTGGCACCGACATCAAAGTCGAAACCAACAAAGGCGTCGTGTCGCTGTCGTCCACTGTTGCGGTGACTGAAGCTCAGAAAGCCACCGCCGTGGCCATTGCCAAGAAAATCAAAGGCGTCAAAGCGGTGTCCGCTGACGGCCTGAAAGCCGAGTAAGGCAAGGCTTCTCGCCTGGACCGGGAGAAGATGCGGCAGGCGGGCCAGGTCATACGTCTGTCGCTTTTTGAGAGTTCATGCGAAAGGCCATATGGACGTGGCCGTTACAGGCCCCGACATTCGTGTCGGGGCCTGTTCTATTGGGAGCAACGCCAAAAACTGTGGGGGCGAGTTCAGTTACCGCGCTTGCTGGTGATTTGAACCAACCGGTTTCCTTCAAAGCGCAGGTACTGGTACATCCCGCCGTTGGGCCCGTAGGTCCATTCCTCGACCTGAAACTCTTCCCGTCGATTGGCGCTGCGCTTGTAGCCAAGCAGGTCGCGGGCGACGGGCTCTCCGCATTTTTGCAGCACTTCGCTGGACCTGTCCCCGACGCTGATCAATTGACTGCCGCAGCGCAGGGTATCGGCCGCCGCAGCTTGGCCGGCAGCCAATACCAGGGCCAGGCTCATAAGCCATTGCGCGCCCATCATTCGGCATCCAGATGCAAGGCCGTCACCACGCGGCCATCGCTTTCGGCCTCACCGAGGTTGGCGTCGATGAAGTACACGCGGTCGTCGGCCAACTGCCCTTTGTCCACCAGGTAGTCCTTGATGCTGCTGGCCCGTTCCTGGCCCAGCTGACGCAACAGAACCTCGCTGGAGCTCCAGAAGCCGATCACGCTTTCGCGCATTTTTTTGCTGCGTTCTTCCTTGCCCAGATCCTTCCATTCCGCGGGCGGCTGGATCTTGAGGCGTGTGCGGTAGATTCCTTCGAGCAGCGGGCCTTTCTCGCTGTCCGGCACTTCCAGCATGGAGGCCTGGGCCGGCACTTTGTCACCGCGGCGCTGGAGCATTTTGTAGTAGTTGTACTGGTATTCCCGTTCCAGGCGTTGCTCGGCGAGCAGTGGGCCGTCGCTGCTCTTGGCGGCAGTGCCTTCGATTTCCAGGCGCAGGGCCGGACGCTCCTTGAGCGCCTGGGACAGTTTGATCAGTGTCGCTTCGGCTTCCTTGCTCAAGTCGCTCGAACCTGGTGCAAACGCCACGGTGCCCAGCTCCTCTGAACCACCGCCGCTGACCAGCCCGCCAATCATTTTGAACGGCGCCGCGGCCGCCTTCACGATCAGATTGCGCAGGGTCTGCCAGATGATCGGCATGATGCTGAACTGCGGGTTGTTCAGGTCGCCGCTCACCGGCAGTTCGATGGAAATCTTGCCGTCGACATCCTTGAGCAAGGCAATCGCCAGTTTCAGCGGCAGGCTCACTGCATCCGGACTGTCGACCTTTTCACCCAGTTGCAGCTGCTCGACCACCACTTTGTTTTCGGCCAGGAGCTGACCGTTGGTGATCTTGTAATGCAGATCCAGATTGAGCCGGCCCTTGCGGATGCGGTAACCGGCGAACTTGCCGGAATAAGGCGTCAGGGTCGTCAGTTCCACCCGTCTGAAACTGGTAGCGATGTCCAGACTGGCCATCGGGTCGAACGGGTTGACCGAGCCCTTGATGGTCACCGGTGCATAGCGGTCGACCTTGCCTTTGACGTCGACGTTGGCCGGTTTTACGTGGCGGCTGTCGATGGTGCCGATCTGCCCGTTCAGTTGTTGGACGGCCGTGGCGAAGTTCGGTGTCAGGCTGAAGTCGGCGAAGTTTGCCGAACCGTCATTGATGGCGATGCTGCCAATGTGGATGCCCAGTGGTTTTTCGTTTCCGGCTGCCGGTTTGGCTGCGGCAGTTGTGGTCGTTGTGGCGCCGGAGTCGGCCGGTTGCGGGATCAGCAGGTCATCGATGTTGGTGGTGCGGTCATCGTTGATCATGAAGCGGGCATAGGGCTGGAACAGATTGACCTTGTCGATCGACAGGCTGTCGCCGTGCTGATAGTTCAGGCCTTCGAGCGCCAACTGTTGCCACTTGAGGAAGTCACGGGTTTTCAGAGTGTCGAGGGTATGTAACTGATCGATCTGGGCTTTACCTGTAACGCTGAACGCCAGGGGCTCGGTGCTTTTCAAGTCAACCGCCAGATCACTGCCCAGCATGCCGCTACGCAGTTCGAGGCGAATGAACGGATTGATGTAGGACTGGGCGACGCGCAGGTCGATATCCCTGGTCTGCACGTTCAGTTTGGCGCTGATCGGGGCCAGATTGACCGTGCCGTCCGCCATGATCTTGCCTTGCTTGCCCACGCCCGTGTCGAGCTTGAGGTTGAAAGGGGAGCCGTTGAGGCTGTCGAAATTCTGCAGGTCCAGGTTCAGCGGGCCGAGCTCCAGCGCTACGGCGGGTTGTGCCTTACGGTCGGCCAGATGCACCTGATAATTACGCAGTTGCACGTCTTTGAGCAGCACCTGCCAGGGCTTGCTCGGCGCGGTCGGTTCGGGCTTCGGTGAATCGGCTGCCGCGGGTGTGTTGGTGGGTTCGGCGTTGGCTTTGGCCGCCTGTTTGGACGGCTGGCTGGCGAACAGTTTTTGCCAATCGAGTTGCCCATCGGCTTCGAGGGCTGCCCAGGTTTCCAGTTTCTGGCTGCGGATCTTGCCGACCACCACTTGCTGCTTGGCCAGATCCACGGTGGTGTCGCTGACGTCCAGTCGTTCGAGCTTCACCAGAGGTCGGCCGTCCGGCGCCTTGATGGCGAAAGGCGCGACGCTGACGACGACGTTGTCCAGCAGCAGTTCGGTGCCTTTGTTCAGATTGAGTTTGTAGTCGGTGCTCAGGTTCAGGACGCCGTTTTCCAGGACCAGTGGCACAGCATCGCGCACATAGGGCCAGAAGGACTTCATCTTGCCATCGGTGATTTTCAGCTTACCTTCAGAGGCGATCGGGCTCAGGCTGAAATTGCCGGTCCAGTCGATCTGCCCGCCGGCGGGGCCGACCGCGACCAGGGTCATGTCGGCGTTGTCGTCGGGCAGGGTACTGAGGTTCTTCAGCTCGAAATCGAGTTTGTCGTAGAGGAATTCGATGGGCTCGCTGGGCCGGGCATCTTCGAAATGCACGTAGCCGCCGGCCAGTTTGATCCGCTCCACGCGCAGCGGGAAGGGTTTGGCGTTCGGGTCGACCGGGGTCGGTTCGCTGGCGGGGATTTTGAACAGCCCGAGAAGATTGAGCTGGCCGTCCTTGCCGAAGCGTATTTCGGTCTTGGGTTTGTCCAGTTCGATATCGGACAGGTGCAGCGCCTTGGTCCACAGGCTGTCGATCTGCAAGTTGGCGTACAGGCGTTCGAAGCCCACTTGTTCCTTGCCCGGCTCGCCGATGATCAGGCCCCAAAGGGTTACTTCAAGGCTGAACGGGTTGAGTTCGATCCGCGAAATTGTCGCGGGCGTCATGGCGTAGTTGGCCAATTGCTGGTTGGCAACCCGCAACGCGATGCCCGGCAAAATCAGAAACCCCAGCAGGCTGTAAAGGGCCAGGGCTGTTAACAAGGCGCCGATAGCGCGGATCAATCCTTTGGGCATGTATGGCTTCATCTGTCGGAATCGGAGTGCCTTGGAGTATGGCATGCGTTTGCGGTTCCGAAGCAATCACGCTTTATAGGCGTTGTCTGATAATGGGTGTGGATTTTCAGAGCTGCAGGATCAGCGTTTTCAGCGGCGGTTGTTGGTCCGTCGACGGAAAGTCGCTGCCCGGTGTCAGCGCTGTCCACTCACGCACCGGGCGTCCGGCCTTCTCTGCGCAGCGCAGCACCTGTTCGCGCCAATCGTCCATGCTGACCTTCGCCAGGTTGTTGCAGCAGATCAACACGCCATTGTCGGCAGTGGTCAGCAGCGCCGGTTTGAGCAGGCTCTGGTAATCGCGCAACAGATCGACTGTGCCGAAAGCGCTCTTGGCCCAGGCCGGTGGATCGAGCAGTACCAGATCGTATTGACGCGGCTCCAGGCGCTGATAGCTCGGCAGTTTTTGCCCGCGACGCTGGCTGATCGGCAGGCCGGCCAATTGACGAATCGCCGGGAAGTAATCGGACTGGATGAACTCCATGGTCGGCAATTGCGGGTTGAGCAGACCGTTTTCGCGGCCGACCGCCAGGTTGCCTTCGGCAAAGTCCAGGTTGCACACCTCGCTGGCACCACCGGCCGCAGCGCAGAGACCGACGCCACAGGTGTAGGCAAACAGGTTCAGCACACTTTTGTTTTTGCTGTGCGCCTTGACCCAGCCGCGGGCGTTGCGCAGGTCGAGAAACAGCAACGGATCCTGGCCGGCATGGCGCCCGCGAACCCGGTAGTTCAGCCCCCATTCGTGGCCGATCAAGTCTTGCAGGGCGGCCTCGTCGGCGCGGTAGACGGTGTCTTCGCGGTCGATGCGCGAGTTGCCGCGGGAGCGGTCGTTGTAGACCAGCAGGCTATCGAGGCCCAGCTGTTGATTGACGATTTCGTGCAATTGCAGCAGGGCGTCACGCTCCAGTGACTGATGAAAGCTTTGCACCAGCAGTTGCGGGCCATAGCGGTCGATGGTCAAGCCGCCGGCACCTTCCTGGCTGCCGTGGAACAGGCGATAGCAATCGGTGCCTTGCTGATGCAGCTCGGCGAGCAGGTCCTGGCGACGATCAAGGGCGGCGCACAGCGCCTGATTCAAGGAAGACATGCTGGGCGCCTTGCTGGAGGGAATTGAGGGCGCGGGAGTTTAACACTGTGGCGAGGGGGCTTGCCCCCGTTCCAGTGCGCAGCACTGGCAAAAATTCGAGGGAGCGCCAAGCTTTTTGGGCCGCTTCGCTGCCCAACGGAGGCAAGCCCCCTCGCCACAATAAGCCTCACAGCGCGGCCGGTGGCCGCGCGCAACATTATTGGTTCAGGCGTTGATCAATCAGCCCTTGCACCACGCTTGGGTCGGCGAGGGTCGAGGTGTCGCCGAGGCTGTCCAGTTCGTTGCAGGCGATCTTGCGCAGGATCCGTCGCATGATCTTGCCCGAACGGGTTTTCGGCAGGGCCGGGGCCCACTGGATCAAGTCCGGTTTGGCGAAGCTGCCGATTTCCTGGCTGACATGGGCCAGCAGTTCTTTCTTCAGATCGTCGTTGGGGTCGACGCCGTTCATGGGTGTGACGAAGGCGTAGATGCCCTGGCCTTTGATGTCATGGGGGTAACCGACCACGGCGGCCTCGGCAATGCTGTCGTGCAGCACCAGCGCGCTCTCCACTTCGGCGGTGCCGATGCGGTGCCCGGAGACGTTAATCACGTCGTCGATGCGCCCGGTGATCCAGTAATCGCCGTCCTCGTCGCGGCGTGCGCCATCGCCGGTGAAGTAGTAGCCGGGGTAGGGCTTGAAGTAGGTTTCGACCATCCGTTTCGGATCGCCGTAGACGCTGCGGATCTGCGCCGGCCAGCTGGACTTGATGGCCAGCACGCCGCTGCCGGCGCCTTTGATTTCCTTGCCGTGCTCATCGAGCAACACCGGTTGCACACCGAACATCGGTTGGGTGGCGCAACCGGGTTTGACTCGTTGGGTGCTGACCAGCGGGCTGAGCATGATGCCGCCGGTTTCGGTCTGCCACCAGGTATCGACAATCGGGCAGCGTTGCTCGCCGACTGTATTGAAGTACCACTCCCAGGCTTCCGGGTTAATCGGCTCACCGACAGTACCGAGTAAGCGCAGGCTCTCGCGGGATGTTTCCTTCAACGGCCCGGGACCTTCACGCATCAACGCGCGCAGGGCGGTCGGGGCGGTGTAGAAGATGTTGACGTGGTGCTTGTCGATCACCTGCCAGAAGCGCGAGGTGCTGGGGTAGCTCGGTACGCCTTCGAAGATCAGCGTGGTCGCGCCGTTGGCCAACGGCCCGTAGACAATGTAGCTGTGGCCGGTGACCCAGCCGACATCGGCGGTGCACCAGAAGACTTCACCGTCGCGATAGTCGAGCACGTATTTGAAGGTCATCGCCGCTTGCAGCAGGTAGCCGCCGGTGGTGTGCAGCACGCCTTTGGGTTTGCCGGTGCTGCCGGAGGTGTAGAGGATAAACAGCGGGTCTTCGGCGTCCATCGGCTCTGGCGGGCAATCGTCACCGACATCGCGCAGGGCCTGGTGATACCAGAGGTCGCGGTCTTCAACCCAATTCACCTGGTTTTGGGTGTGCTCGACCACGATCACACTGCTGACGTGCGGGCAACTTTGCAGGGCCTTGTCGACGTTCTGTTTGAGCGGCACGAATTTACCGCCGCGCACGCCTTCATCGGCGGTGATTACGGTGCGGCAGTCGGCGTCGAGGATCCGGTCACGCAGTGAGTCCGGGGAGAATCCGCCGAACACCACCGAATGAATCGCGCCGATCCGCGCACAGGCGAGCATGGCGTAGGCGGCTTCGGGGATCATCGGCATGTAGATGCACACGCGGTCGCCTTTCTTCACGCCACGGCTTTTGAGCACGTTGGCCAGTCGACAGACGTTGTGATGGAGTTTTTTGTAGGTGATCTGGATGGATTCGGCGGGGTCATCGCCTTCCCAGATGATCGCGGTTTGATCGCCACGCTTTTCCAGATGACGATCGATGCAGTTGTAGCTGACGTTTAACTTTCCGCCGGCAAACCAGCTTGCGTCACCGGTTTTCAGGTCGTACCGCTGAACGGTCTGCCACGGCGTGCTCCAGTCGAGGAACCGTGTGGCCTGTTCGGCCCAGAAGGTGCTGGGGTGTTCAATGGATTCACGGTACAGGCGCTTGTAGTCGTCCTGACTCAACTGTGCAGCCCGGCGGACGGCATCGGCTTTGGGGAACGTGCTGATATCGAACATGACGGTTCCTTATTCTTGTTTTGCGACAAGAGGGGAGCTGCGCGACCCTCGTAGGAGCTGCCGAAGGCTGCGATCTTTTGATCTTGTCTTTTACAACCAGGATCAAAAGATCGCAGCCTTCGGCCGCTCCTACAGTGATAGCGCACGCCACCGATTTTGCAGTAAACCCGGTGCCGTGGAACTGTCGGTGCTGCAAGTTGAAGGGGCGGGTAAACCGCCCCTTCAGCCTATCACCCGCGGTGACGACCGCGGAAGTAGTTGATCAGGCCTTGGGTGGAAGCATCGTCGGCCGGGGTTTCTTCGCTGCCGACCAGGCGGTTATAGACGCCTTTGCCCAGCTCTTTACCCAACTCCACGCCCCACTGGTCGAAGGCATTGATGCCCCAGACCACGCTTTGCACGAAGACTTTGTGTTCGTACAACGCCACCAGTGCGCCAAGACGCCGCGGGCTGATGCGTTCGAGTACAAGGGTGTTGCTCGGACGGTTGCCCGGGATCACCTTGTGCGCAGCCAGCTTTTGCACTTCATCCTCGGCCATACCCTTGTCACGCAGTTCGGCTTCAGCCTCGGTGCGGGTCTTGCCGAGCATCAATGCCTGGCTTTGCGACAGGCAGTTGGCGTACAGCCACTGGTGGTGGTCGGACACCGGGTTGAAACTGACGATCGGCACGATGAAGTCGGCCGGGATCAGTTGGGTGCCCTGGTGCAGCAACTGGTGGTAAGCGTGCTGACCGTTGCAGCCGACGCCGCCCCAGATGACTGGGCCGGTATCGGTGGACACTGGCGTGCCGTCCTGGCGCACGCTCTTGCCGTTGGATTCCATGTCCAGCTGTTGCAAGTGCTTGGTGATGTTGCGCAGGTAGTGGTCGTACGGCAGGATCGCGTGGCTCTGCGCGCCCCAGAAGTTGCCATACCAGATGCCGAGCAATGCCAGCAATACCGGCATGTTCTGTTCGAATGGCGCGCTCTGGAAATGCTGGTCCATGGTGTATGCACCGGACAGCAGTTCCTTGAAGTTCGACATGCCGATGGCCAGGGCAATTGGCAAACCGATGGCCGACCACAGCGAGTAACGGCCGCCGACCCAGTCCCACATCGGGAAGATGTTCTCTTCACGAATACCGAACGCCACGGCCGCCGCGTTGTTGCTGGAGACGGCGATGAAGTGACGGTACAGCTCGGCTTCCGAACCGCCCTGAGCCAGGTACCAGGCGCGGGCGGCCTGGGCGTTTTTCAGGGTTTCGAGGGTGTTGAAGGATTTCGACGAGACGATGAACAGCGTGGTCTCGGCGCGCAGCTTCATGGTCAGTTCGTGGAATTCACTGCCGTCGATGTTCGCCAGGTAATGGCAACGCACGCCTTTCTGGGCGTAGGACAGCAGCGCTTCGGACACCAGCTCGGGGCCGAGGAACGAGCCACCGATGCCAATGTTCACAACGTCGGTGATCGGCTTCTCGGTGTAACCGCGCCACAGACCGTCGTGGATACGGCCCACGAGATCGGTGATCTGGTTCAGCACTTTGTGCACGTCGGGCATCACGTTGACGCCGTTGACCGACAGCTTGTCGCCCACCGGACGGCGCAGTGCGGTGTGCAGGGCCGGGCGTCCTTCGGAAGCGTTGACGATTTCGCCCGAGAACAGCGCTTTGATCGCGCCCTTGAGGTCGACTTCGTTGGCCAGGCCCACCAGCAGATTGCGGGTCTCGGCGTTGATCAGGTTCTTCGAGTAGTCGAGAAACAGGCCGCAGCTGCTGAGGGTGAATTGATTAAAACGCTGCGGATCGGCATTAAAGGCTTCGCGCATGCTGAAATCCTGCATGGCTTGGCGGTGGTCATTCAGCGCTTGCCAAGCGGGCAGAGCGGTAACGTCGTGAGGAGTGCGGTAATACGCCATCGCTGCGGTTTTCCTTTTACTTGAACGGCCTTTTGAACACTAAAAATCCCGGAGCGCTGTGGGTGGGCGTCCGGTCAACTGCGTCGACACGATTTCTGGCGCAGGGCGAATACAGTAAACCTCGCGCTGCAATCTGTCTTGACTTTGTCTGACCTGCTCCCGGTACTTTTTTAACATTTAACCAGGAGCGGTCCGACAAACGGAAAGCTGGCAGGGGGGGCGGTCCGGTCAGGCGACCTGAACCGGAATGGCATTGCTGGTGTGGCTCAGTTCGTTGCCCGGCGCCATGTAGAGCATGCGCGGCTTGAAGTTGAGCAGTTCGGCTTCGCTGTAGTGGGCGTAAGCGCAGATGATCACGCGGTCGCCGACCTTGGCCTTGTGGGCCGCGGCACCGTTGACCGAGATCATGCGCGAACCTTCTTCGCCACGAATCGCGTAGGTGGTGAAGCGTTCGCCGTTGTCGATGTTGTAGATCTGGATCTGTTCGTACTCACGGATGCCGGACAGGTCCAGCCATTCGCCGTCGATGGCGCAAGAGCCTTCGTAATCGAGTACAGCATGGGTGACTTCGGCGCGATGCAGCTTGGCCTTGAGCATGATGGCGTGCATGAGTGTTTCCCCGGGTCGGAATCGAACGGGGGGCAGTTTGCCCGAAGGCTTTGTGGGCGGCAATACAACGCAAAAGATCGTCCTAACACGGCCCGAGCCTGCGGCGTCTCCTAAAGGTCTCCGCGAGACCGTGTAGGGGCTGCCGCAGGCTGCGATCTTTTGATTTTGCCGTTAAGACGTAGCGTCGAGGTTCAGATGCAGGTTGTCGATCAACCGCGTCGTGCCGAGGAACGCCGCCACCAGAATCACCAGATCCCGATCTTGCGCTGTCGCCGGACGCAAGGTCAGGGCATGGCGAATTTCCAGGTAATCCGGACGCAGGCCAGCGGCTTCCAGTTGCTTGATCTGCTCGTTGATCAGCGTCGGGTAATCGCGCTCGCCCTGTTTGATCGCGTCGCTGATCCGGGTCAGGGTGCGATAGACCTCTGGTGCGATGGCCCGCTGTTCTTCGCTGAGGAAACCATTGCGTGACGACAACGCCAGACCGTCGGCGGCCCGTACGGTCGGTTCGCCGATGATCTGGATCGGCATGTTCAGGTCGTGCACCAGGGCGCGAATCACCGCCAGTTGCTGGAAGTCTTTCTGGCCAAAGATCGCCAGGTCCGGCTGGACCATGTTGAACAGTTTGCTGACTACCGTCGCCACCCCTTCGAAATGCCCCGGACGGCTGGCGCCGCACAGGCCTTCAGATAGTTGCGGAACGCTGACGCGGGTCTGGCCGGCCATGCCGTCGGGGTACATTTCTTCGACGGTTGGGGCAAACAGCAGATGGCAACCGGCCTGGAGCAGTTTCTCCTGATCGGCGGCCAGGGTCCGCGGGTATTTGTCGAGGTCTTCGCCGGCGCCGAATTGCAGCGGGTTGACGAAAATGCTCGCGACCACGAAATCCACCCGTTGGGTGGCTTTGGTAATCAGCGCGATATGCCCGCTGTGCAGGTTGCCCATGGTCGGCACAAAGCCGATGCGCTTGCCTTCGCTACGGGCGCGGGCCACCGCGGCCCGCAGTTCGCGTACGGTTTTTACGGTGTTCATGCAGAGAATCCGTGTTCGATGCCAGGGAAAGTCGCCGCTTTGACTTCAGTGACGTAAGCGCTCAAGGCTGCTTGAATGCTGGTTTGGTCGGTCATGAAGTTCTTCACGAACTTTGGCACGCGGCCGGTCATGGACAAGCCCAGCATGTCGTGCAGAACCAGTACCTGACCGTCGGTGCCACTGCCGGCGCCGATGCCAATCACCGGGATCTTCACCGCCTGGCTGATTTCTTCGGCCAATTCGCTCGGCACGCATTCGAGCAGCAGCATGGCCGCGCCGGCCTGTTCCAGGGAAATTGCGTCGGCACGCATCTGCCGCGCCTGGTTCTCGTTGCGGCCCTGGACTTTATAGCCGCCGAGGATGTTGACCGATTGCGGTGTCAGCCCCATGTGCGCGCACACCGGGATGCCGCGTTCGGCCAGCAGACGGATCGAGTCCGCGAGCCACAATGCCCCTTCAACCTTGACCATGTGCGCACCGGCCTGCATCAACAGGGCGCTGTTGGTCATGGTTTGTTCAATGGTGGCGTAGGCCATGAAGGGCAGGTCGGCGAGGATCAGGGCATCGGTGTTGCCGCGTTTGACGGCTGCCACGTGGTAGGCCATTTCAGCAGTGGTCACCGGCAGGGTGCTGTCGTGACCTTGCAAGACCATGCCGAGGGAGTCGCCCACCAGCAGCACTTCAACCCCGGCCTCATTGCAGGCGTGGGCGAAGGTCGCGTCATAGCAGGTCAGCATGGTGATCTTTTCACCTGTCTGCTTGAGGCTCTGGAGCGTGGTCAGGGTGATGGCTGGCATGAAAAAAATCCTCATTACAGGCGCTATGAAAACTACTGCGAGTAACGCGCGTGATTCGTCATTTATACAGGCGCACCCTCTTTCGTGGTGCTTGTAAGGCCTGGACTGCGCCCTTTAGCGCCGCGTTGGCGGCAGCGGGACGCCTATAGTCGTGAGGAGAACCCGGGAAGTCAATTGCATGTGTTACCGCATTGTTACGTGGGGGGTGTTACCGACGTTACTGATGCGATTCAGCAGATTTGCGATGGGCTTGTATCGTCAAAAGCGGCAACTCAGGCTGCCGGGAGGCGTTCCAGGCCGACGAACGGGCAGGCGGCGAGTAAATCTGCGAGGGTGCGGCCATCAGCCAGGCGCAAGTCCGCTGGTGCCAATTCGGCCAGCGGATAGAGCACAAAGGCTCGTTCCTGCAGGTGATAGTGAGGGACTTTGAGGCGCGGTTCGTCGATCAGTCGATCGCCGAACAACACGATGTCCAGATCCAGCGTGCGCGGGCCCCAGCGTTCAAGGCGCTGGCGGCCTTGTCCATTCTCGATGGCTTGCAGGGCATCGAGCAGCTCCAGCGGCGCGAGGCGGCTGTCGAGAGCGGCGACCGCGTTGGTATAACGCGGTTGGCCGGGCAGCAGCGAGTCGCTTTGATAAAACCCGGAAACACTGACCAGTTCGGTCTGCGGCAAGCGTGCCAAGGCCTCGACAGCGCTGCGCAACTGTTCGGCAGGGTCAGCCAGATTGCTGCCCATGCCGATGTAGATGCGTTCCATGGCTTATTCGCCTGTCGTGCTCGAAGCGCCGGCAGCGCGTTTGCGTTTGGCGCCGCCACTGCGGCGACGTTTGCGCGGAGCACCGCTGCCGTCGTCCTTGCCGCTGAGTTCGCGGATCATGTCCCGACGTTCGCTGTCGTTGGCGTCCTGATAGTCGGTCCACCATTCGCCCAGGCCATCAGTCTGTTCGCCAGCGCTTTCGCGCAGCAGCAGGAAGTCGTAGCCGGCACGGAACCGCGGGTTGTCCAGCAATAGGTCGGCCCGCTTGCCGCTGCGGCGCGGCAGACGCTCCTGCATGTCCCAGATCTCGCGGATCGGCATGGTGAAGCGTTTCGGAATCGCAATACGCTGGCACTGTTCGGCAATCAACTCGTGCGCTGCTTCCTGCATCGCCGGAATCGGCGGCATGCCACGTTCTTGCAAGCGCAGCACGCGGGCCGGCAGGGCAGGCCAGAGCAGGGCGGCGAACAGGAACGCCGGGGTGACCGGTTTGTTCTGCTTGATCCGCAAGTCCGTGTTGATCAGTGCTTCACTGATCAGCGTGTGGGTGTACGTCGGGTTGTACTCCAGCGCCTCGGCACTGGCCGGGAACAGCGGATCGAACAACTGCAGGTCGACCAGCATCTCGAAGGTGTCCGCGGCGTGGCCGGAGAGAAACAGCTTGAGCACTTCTTCGAACAGACGGGCCGATGGAATCTCGCGCAGCATCGGTGCCAGATCGCGGATCGGCAGGGCGCTGTGCTTCTCGATACCGAAATTCAGCTTGGCGGCGAAACGCACGGCCCGCAGCATCCGCACCGGGTCTTCCTGGTAGCGCTGCTTCGGATCGCCGATCAGGCGGATCAGGTGATTGCGGATGTCGTGTACGCCATTGGCGTAGTCGAGAATGCGCTCGCTGACCGGATCGTAATACAAGGCGTTGATGGTGAAGTCGCGGCGTTGCGCGTCTTCTTCCAGGGTGCCGTAGACGTTATCGCGCAGGATGCGCCCGCTTTCGTTGCGGGAAGACTGGTTGCTGTCTTCGTCCTCGTCGTTTTGCGGGTGATTGGCGCGGAAGGTCGCGACTTCGATGATTTCGCGGCCAAAGTGGATATGCACCAGTTTGAAGCGACGACCGATGATCCGCGCGTTGCGGAATTCGGCCCGTACCTGTTCAGGGGTGGCACTGGTGGCGACGTCGAAATCTTTCGGCGTGATGCCGAGCAGCATGTCACGCACACAGCCGCCGACCAGGTAAGCCTGGTAACCGGCGTTCTGCAAGCGTTCGACGATGTTGACCGCGTAACGGCTGAATTGCGCCTTTTGCAGCGAATGTTGGCCGCTATTGAGCACTTCAGGCGTGCTGCGGATGTGTTGCGTACGACGCAGGGGAGAACGGAATGACTGGAACAGCTTCTTCAGCATGGGATGCACTGTTTGAAGGAATGTTCGGCCATAACGAAGAATGACCGCATGATGGGCCGGGATTCTAGCATTTAGTCGGGGGATGGTGTAGGAAGCTGCGCAAGCGCTTGAAGGGAGATGTCTTGAGGGGCGGTTTTGTAGCAGCTGTCGAGCCTGCGTTCGGCGGCGAAGCCGTCGTAAAACCAGAAATTGCGGTGTGTCAGTAGGAACCGGTTGCCCGTATTAGCGACTGCTGCGCAGTCGAACGCAGCCTCGCACTGCTCGGCAGCTGCTACAAGGCAGAGAATGCCAAACGCCAGAAACCACAAGGGGAGCCGAAGCTCCCCCAGAAGTAGTTGCGTGCTCTATTTTTATTATTGGTTTCGGGCTTCTTGTTTTTGTTGAGCGCCCTCGCCATGAAGTTTTCCTTCATGACCCTCCCAATCGGGAGCCAAGAGCAAACGGATTGCTTTGGTCGCTGTGTTGCTATGATCGTGTGATCCAACCAGTTCAGGCACTGCCTAGGGACAGTTTTTTATTATTCTCGGCCTGGTTGCGGGGCAAGCCCCAAATGCAACGCCTCTCCAAAAGAATCAGTTAGCTACGCCTCTCGCCGTCTTGTTTTTATTGTGCGTGAGTCGATTCGTCTTATTTTTATTGTCTTGTGCATTACTTGTTATTGTTCTTGTACTGAACATATAGCAGGGTGCGTGCCAACTTTTGTGAGGCCCAGTAAAACAAGGGGTTAGGCGGGCTAATGGTGTTTTTCGAGGCCAAAAAAAACCGGGGCTTCGTTACCGTAAGCCCCGGCTTCTGTTACGTGAAAAAGCTGAGGTAACAGTTTTTCCACAATGTCACGTGTTACCCGCGCATCTGACAGGCGCGGTTCAGCTCTCGCTGGCCACCCCGGTCTTGCGCCGCGGGATGCCCAGGCGCTGACGGCGTTCCCACAAGCATTTGCGACTGACCCCGAGCTTGCGGGCCAGTTCGGTTTCGGTCATGTGATCCTGATGCTCGAGCACGAAGTGCTGGAAGTAGTCTTCCAGGGACAGATCTTCGGTCGGTTCGTGGCTGGTGTTACCGGCGCTGTTGCCCTGCTGGGGCGCGAGGCCGATGAAATCGTCGTCTTCCAGATCGCTGAGTTCGATGTCGATGCCCAGCAGCTCGGCGGAAATCTCCGGGCTCTCGCACAGAATCACCGCGCGCTCGACCGCGTTTTCCAGTTCGCGAACGTTACCCGGCCAGGAGTAATGCCGAATTGCTTGCTCGGCATCCAGGGCGAATTTCAGATCGGTGCGGTTGACCCGCGCGCTCTGCCGCGCCAGGAAGGCATTGGCAATTTCATTGACGTCCGCACCGCGCTCGCGCAGGGCCGGCAGTTTCAGGGCGATCACGTGGAGGCGGTAATACAAGTCTTCACGGAACTGGCCGATCTTCGCCAGGCTCTTGAGATCCCGGTGGGTCGCGGCGATCAGGCGTACATCGACCTTCTGCGACTGGACCGAGCCAACCCGGCGGATTTCACCTTCCTGCAATACGCGTAACAGGCGGGCCTGGGCTTCCAGTGGCAATTCACCGATTTCATCGAGGAACAAGGTGCCGCCGTCAGCCGCTTCCACCAACCCGGCACGCCCGGCGCTGGCGCCGGTAAACGCGCCTTTCTCGTGGCCGAACAGTTCGGACTCGATCAGGCTTTCCGGGATGGCTGCGCAGTTCACCGAAATCATCGGCGCCTTGGCGCGTTTGGACAGGTTGTGCAGGGCACGTGCTACCAGTTCTTTACCGGTACCGGATTCGCCCTGGATCAGGACATTGGAATCGGTCGGCGCGACTTTACGGATTTTGCTGTACAGGTCCTGCATCGGCGGGCAAGAGCCGATGATGCCGATTTCGCCGTTGCTGTTGTCGACACCGCTTTTTGCTGCGGCGCCATTGGACGCTTTGCCGACAACCGGCTCACCGCTGGCTTGCGCCGATTGCCGGTCACGCAGGATTCGCGCGACGGCCTGGAGCATCTCGTCGTGATCGAAAGGCTTGGCGATGTAGTCCACCGCGCCCATTTTCATGGAGTCGACGGCCGAACGCAGGCTGGCGTAACTGGTCATGATCAGCACCGGAGTGCCCAGGCCGAGTTTGATCAACTCGGTACCCGGCGCGCCCGGCAGGCGCAGGTCACTGACGATCAGGTCAAACGTGGGAATGCTGAAACGCTCTTGTGCTTCCTGCACGGATCCGGCTTCGCTGACCTGGTACTGGTTACGTTCCAGCAGACGGCGCAAGGCGGAGCGGATAATTGTTTCGTCTTCGACGATCAAAATGTGCGGCATTGATTCGATACTCTCGACGGTCTCAGTTCACAGCGGACGTCGCTTCGACATGACGCGGTAAGGTCACCCGGATACGGGTGCCGCGTTGGCTTTGAACATCAGCCGGGCTGTCGATGGTGATTTGTCCATAATGCTCTTCAACGATGGAATAGACCAGTGCAAGGCCCAGACCGGTGCCTTCGCCAGGATCCTTGGTGGTGAAGAAGGGTTCGAACAGTCGGTCCATGATGCTCGAGGGAATACCGCTGCCTTCGTCTTCGACGATCAGATCGACCGTGTGTTCGCCGGCTTCGCTCTTGACGCGCACTGCACTGCCCGGAGGCGAGGCGTCACGGGCGTTTGAGAGCAGATTGATCAATACCTGGGCGAGCCGCTGCGGGTCGCCTTCGACCCAGTGATCGGGGTCGCACAGGTTGTAGAACTGTACTTCGAAATTGCGCCGGTTCAAGGCCAGCAGGCCGATGGCATCCTGGGCCACTTCCGCCAGACAAACGGGCTCGTCGCTGTGCTGATGAGCGCCCGCGTGGGCGAAGCTCATCAGCGACTGAACGATGCGTGACACGCGTTTGGTCTGCTCGAGGATCTGCCCGCTGATTTCCGTGAGTTCGGCGTCTTCTTCACGTTCTTCGCGCAGGTTCTGCGCGAGACAGGCAATGCCGGTGATCGGGTTGCCGATTTCATGGGCCACGCCGGCCGCCAGTCGGCCAATGCTGGCCAGGCGCTCGGAGTGCACCAGTTTGTCTTCGAGCATCTGGGTTTCGGTCAGGTCTTCCACCAGCAGCACCAGGCCGCTGTTACCCGGTGCCAGCGGTTCGTCGATCGCCGCTTTGTGCAGGTTCAGCCAGCGGGTCTGGCCATCGAGGGCCAGGTGCTGCTTGTGCAAGTGTTCGTCCGGCAGATTGATGAAGCCTTGCAGCAGCTCTTTCCACGGGTCGGCAATGGTGCTCAGGCGCGAACCGACCACACGCTGCGCGGCAATCCCGGTCAGCTCCTCCATGGCTTTGTTCCACATGAGGATTTCCTGATCCTTGGCCAGCGAGCACACGCCCATCGGCAATTCCTGCAGGGTTTGGCGGTGGTAGCGACGCAGGGCATCGAGTTCGGCGGCAAGGCCGGTGAGGCGCGAGTGGTAATCCTCGAGGCGACTTTCGATGAAGTGGATGTCTTCGGTGACGTAGTTTTCGCCGCCGGCCTTATAGGGCAGGAAGGTTTCGACCATGTCCTGCGCCACGCTCGGGCCCATCAGGCCGGAGAGGTTGGCTTCGATACGGTCACGCAAACGACGCAAGGCGTAAGGCCGGCGTTCGTCGAACGGCAGATAAAGGTCACGCAGCGCTTGTTCGACTTCTTTCTGCGCGGCCTTGGCACCCAGCGGTTTGGCCAGTTGCGTGGCGAATTCCTGAGGCGAGGCGGCATGCAGTTCGCGGCGTTGCGGGCGGCGAACATTGTCCACCGCGCAGGCTTCGGCGGCGCTGGCCTCTTCGGGGCTGGCGTTGGTGAACAGTGAGATCAGAGTGAACATCAGCACGTTGGCGGCCAGCGAGGCAATCGCCGCCATGTGCCAGCTGGTGTCGTCCAGCACGTAAATCATGTTCAGCAACGGAATGTAGAAGCCTTGCAGATTGCCGACCAGTGGCAACAGCATGGTCACCAGCCACACCAGAATCCCCGCCAGGAGGCCGGCGATGAAGCCGCGACGGTTGGCGGTCGGCCAGTACAGCACCGACAACACGCCCGGCAGGAACTGCAAGGTGGCGACGAAGGCGACGATGCCGAGGTTGGCCAGGTCCTGTTCCGCGCCCAGCATCAGGTAGAAACCGTAGCCGGCCATGATGATCGCGACGATCAGTGCCCGGCGGGTCCATTTCAGCCAGCGGTAGATATTGCCCTCGGCCGGCGGCTGATAGAGTGGCAGCACCAAGTGGTTCAGTGCCATCCCGGACAGCGCCAGCGTAGTAACGATGATCAGCCCGCTGGCCGCCGACAATCCACCGACATACGCCAACAGCGCCAGGGCTTTGCTATTGGCGGCGATGCCGATGCCAAGGGTGAAATATTCCGGATTGGTGGTGGCACCGAGTTTCAACCCGGCCCAGAGAATCAACGGCACTGCCAGGCTCATCAGCAGCAGGAACAGCGGCAAGCCCCAGCTCGCGCTGACCAGCGAACGCGGGTTGAGGTTTTCGGTAAAGGTCATGTGGTACATGTGCGGCATGACGATCGCCGAGGCGAAGAACACCAGCAGCAGCGTGCGCCATGGGCCTTCCTGCAGAGGCGTGTGCAGGGCGGCGAGGGCGGTCTGGTTTTGCAGCAGCCACAGTTCCAGCTGTTGCGGGCCGTCGAACACGCCATACAGCGCATACAGGCCGACGCCACCAATCGCGATCAGCTTGATCACTGACTCGAAGGCGATTGCGAACACCAGGCCTTCATGTTTCTCACGGGTGGCGATGTGGCGCGAGCCGAAGAAAATCGTGAACAGCGTAATCAGCGCGCAGAAACTCAGGGCCACGCGATGCTGCACCGGCTCGCGGGTGAGGATGCCGATGGAGTCGGCCACTGCCTGAATCTGCAACGCCAGCAACGGCAGCACGCCGACCAGCATGAAAATCGTCGTCAGCGCACCGGCCCAAGTGCTGCGGAAACGGAACGCGAACAGGTCGGCCAGCGATGAGAGTTGGTAAGTGCGGGTGATTTTCAGGATCGGGTACAAAAGCACCGGCGCCAGCAGAAACGCCCCGGAAACCCCGAGGTAGCTGGACAGAAAACCGTAGCCGTACTGATACGCCAGGCCCACCGTGCCGTAAAACGCCCAGGCACTGGCATAAACGCCCAGCGACAGGGTGTAGGTCAGCGGGTGGCGAATGATCGCCCGGGGGATCATGCCCCGTTCACTGATCCAGGCCACACCGAACAGCACCGCCAGGTACGCGGCGCTGATCAGGATCATCTGGGTCAGGCTAAAGCTCA
>Ga0207655_1001301_pt1 | contig 23616 bp, 19 predicted proteins | sample KBSM44metaG_FD_184398 | JGI IMG/M metagenome (GOLD analysis project Ga0207655, IMG submission 184398) | Miscanthus rhizosphere microbial communities from Kellogg Biological Station, Michigan, USA - KBS M4-4 metaG (SPAdes) (version 2) | ecosystem: Host-associated > Plants > Roots > Rhizosphere >... | reverse complement strand
TTCCGCAACTATGCCGTGCGCCCCGTGGACAGCCCCCTGCACCCGCGCAGCGCCAGCGCCTGAACATGAGTCGTGAAGTGATCGCCGAACTGTCGATGTACCCCGCACCCACCGCCGTCGGGAGCGCCTACCAGCGCTGGCTGGAAGAAACCTTGCAGTTGCTGGGTATTCAACGACGGGACAACTGGCAGGGCTCCCTGCAAGAGCTCTGGCTGCATCCGCAACTGGTGCTCGCGCAAACCTGCGGTTTCCCGCTGGTCACAGAGCTCAAGAAACGAGTCCGCGTTGTGGGCCGACCTTGTTTCAAGCTGCCCCACGCATCGACGGGACAGCACTGCAGCCTGTTGATCGTTCGCCATGATGACTCACGCCTGACCCTCCCCGAGTTCTTCAATTGCCGCGGTGCCTACAACAGCATCGACTCCAACAGCGGCATGAACCTGTTGCGCCACGCGCTCATTGCCCATGTGCGCGACGGTCGATTCTTCAAGCACCTCGAAGCGACCGGCAGCCATCGCCAGAGCATCGCCCAAGTGGCGCTGGATCAAGCCGACCTGGCTGCCGTCGACAGCGTGACGTTCGCCTACCTGGCTCGGCATGCACCGAGCGAGGTGGCGGGCGTGCGCGTGCTGGCCCGTACCGCCGATGCGCCGACCCTGCCGTTCATCACCGGCTTTCAGGGCCCGGAGCCGGAATCGATCCGAGCGGCGATGAACGCCGCCCTGGCCAATTTGCCCGAGGTGGCCGAGGTGCTGGGCATCGTGACGGTCGAGGAAACCGCCCTGGAGGATTACGACGTATTGCTGGGGTATTGGGAAGCAGCTCGGCAGGCGATCACTCAGCAGGAACTGTGGTGAGCATCCTCGCCGTGGCGCTGACTTCGTGCCTGCATCGCTATTCAGGACGGTGATGCGCTGGTCCCGCCGTTGTCACAGCCTCATCACCCACAGGAGGATGAGCCCGTGAAAATGATTCAAGCAGGCGTGCTCAACGTCGCGTACCGGGACCTTGGCCCAGCCGATGGGCCTGCGGTCGTGCTGTTGCATGGCTTCCCCTACGACATCCGCGCCTACGACGCAGTGGCCGAACGGATTACCGCTGCCGGCTGCCGATGCATCGTCCCCTACCTGCGCGGATACGGCGGCACGCAGTTCATCGCCGCCAGCACGTCTCGCTCCGGTGAGCAGGCGGCCTTGGGGGCAGACCTGCTGGCATTGTTGGATGCTTTGAACATTCCACAGGCCGTGCTTGCCGGCTACGACTGGGGCGGCCGCGCCGCGTGTGTGGTGTCCGCCCTATGGCCCGAGCGCGTTGCGGGACTGGTCAGTTGCGAGCCGGGCTATAACATCCAGGACATTGCCCAGGCGACCCGCCCCGCCGCCCCGGAAGCCGAGCATCGCTTGTGGTATCAGTACTACCTGCACGGCGCCCGCGGTTACGCCGGCCTTGAAGCCGATCGGGATGCCTTCTGCAAGCTGCTGTGGCGACTATGGTCGCCGACCTGGGCATTCACCGATGAGGTGTTTTCGGCCTCGGCGCAGTCGTTCCACACCCCCGACTTCGTCGACGTGGTCACGCACTCCTATCGCCATCGCTTCGGACTGGTCGACGGCGATCCGCAGTACGCCGCCATCGAACGGAGACTGGCGAAGCAACCGGTCATCCCTGTGCCGACGGTCATCCTGGCCGGTGCCAGCGACGGTGTCACTCCGGCTCAGGATGAGCAGCAGGCGCTATGCCGATTCGGCGGCCCTGCTCGTCGGACGATTCTCGAAGGCGTGGGCCACAACGTCCCGCAGGAGGCACCGGATGAGTTTGCTCGGGCGGTGTTGAGTCTGGTGGGGCCGTGAGGCCCTGACCATCGTGTCGCCCATCGATCGGCGTCGAGTGCCTATTCACCCAAGAGCGTGCGCAGCAGCTCGATCATAGGCTCGACCGCCGGGCTGCTTCGGTTGGGCGCCTGCAATTGCCGAGACGGCACGGAATCATCCAGATCGCGAACGACAATGTCTGCCCTGCAGGTCGTAGTGGACAGTTTCGGTGCCAGCGCCACCCCCAACCCTGCCGCGACCATTGCCTGGGTTTCCTGATAGTCGTTGGCCAACAGGGCGATGCGCGGCGTGAACTTGCACTGGGCAGCGGCGCGGTGCAGCAGTTCGGTGATTTCATGACCATCGGATCGGCACACCCAGGCCTACTTGGCGAGCTCAGCCAGGTTCAGAGGTCCTGGCTCCTGCGCCATGGCATGCCCTGCTGGCAGCAGTACCACCGTAGGGTCTGTGCGCAACTGCAGGGTCGACCCGGGTTCGTTCAGCCACGGGTAGGTCCAGGTAATGGCCAGATCGAGCTCACCCAAGCCGAAGAGTTGACGCAGCGCCACTAAACGCGTGCTGCGCACATCCAGAGTGATGGTAGGATGCCGTGCCCTGAGGTCCATGACAATGCGCGGCAACAATGAAGATCCCAGCGTCGGAAATACCCCCAGTGACAGGTGGCCGGCGCGGCCTTCGGCGACACTGCGCAATTCCGTCTCGAGCTACGCTATCTGTGCCTCGATCAGATTGACCCGGCGCATGACCCGTTCCCCGGCATCGGTAAGCGCCATGCCATGGGGTCGACGCTCGAACAGTGGCAGCCCGATGACGCTTTCCACGCGCCGTACCGTTTGAGACACCGCCGAGGGGGTCAGATGCAAGCTGCGCGCGGCGGCGGTCATCGAGCCGACTCTGCCGACTTGTGCCACTACTCTGAATTTTTCGATATCGAGCTTCATGGAATAAGTCTGTTGGCTGTTAAGCCAGCCTTCAATCAGCGTTTAGTATTTGTCGTTAGGCTTAATAATCTGCCGTTGATATCTTTTTATCAAGCGCTGCAATCCGCGGCAGCAGCCCTCCCCAGACACAATAAAAACAAAAGGCACCGCTCATGAACCTACGACCCAATCTGGCCCCGAAAACAGATCACCGCCAGGCCCATCCGCCCGCCCCCTTTACTGTTCTTGTCCCATTCAACCTCTGCTGAGGAGCACCGACATGTTGGCTCTCCTCGGTTTTGCCACCTTGGGTGTGTTCAAGCTGTGCGTCATCCGCAAATGAATGACGGCCTTCGTCGCGATCATAGTCGTACCCGCATTTTTCCTGCTGTTCACCGGCCAGCGCGCACAGCTGGGCGAAATGATCGCCGCCGGCATCAAGACGGTAGCACCCACTGCCGTATTGCTGTTATTCGCCGTGCTGTATTTCGGCTTGATGATGGATGCGCGTTTGTTCGACCCGCTATCGCGACTGATCATCCGCGTGTCCAAAGGCGATCCAGTCAATATCTGCGTGGGCACCGCCGTCCTCGCCTGCCTGGTCGCCCTGGATGGCGACGGAACCACCAGCTACATGATCATCTGTTCGGCTTTCCTGCCGCTGTACAAGAGGCTTCACATCAATCCCTTGATCATTGGCGCTGGGTACCGTGTCCGGAACGACCCCCTGGGGCGGTGCTGCCACACGGGCCGTGAGTATCTTGCACCTGGACGCCAGCGAGTATTTCGCGGCCATGCTTGGCCCGATGATCCTGTCCTGCGCCTTTGCCTGCCTCATTGCCTACGTGCTGGGGCGCAAAGCGCGCAAGGCGATCCATCCGCAGCACATTGCGCAGGTTTCCGCGCAGATCATTGCCGAGAGCTGCCAGGTCGAGCACGCCGCCAACTGGCGAACGGCATTGAACGCTGCACTGACCATCCTGCTGCTGGTGTGCCTGGTCTGGGGTGTAGCCAACCTCATGGTGTTGTTCATCGCCGGTTTCGTTATCGCACTGTTCGTCAATGTGCCAAGTGCTGCCGACCAAGGCGCTGTCATTCAGCGGCATGCAGCAAGTGCCGTGCCTGTGGTGATGCTGGTGTTAGGCGCAGGGGTCTTCACCGGGATCTTGACTCAAACCGGCATGACCACGGCGATGGCCGAAGCCTTCGTGGGCGGTCTGCCCAGCCACCTCGGCTCGTTGATCCCTCTGGCCACTGCGCTGATCGGCATCCCCTTGAGCTTCTTCATGGCCAACGACGCGTACTTCTTTGGCATCGTACCGGTACTGGCGGAAATGGCCGCACGCTACGACATCCCCGCCATGGAGATCGCGCGCGCCGCCGTCATCGGCCAGATGGCTCATTCGATAGGTCCGGCATCGGCACCCTTGTGGGCCTTGCTCGGCATCATCAAGGCAGACCTGGGCGACTTCCAGAAATTTGCCTGGAAATGGGTGCTGCTGGCATCGCTGGCCTACATGACTTTTGCCGTTCTGACCGGGGCGATTTCCATCTCCAGGTAGATCCCGCTCTAGGTGGCGAATTTCGACTCCATCCCGGCAATGCGGCCTTGACCGAGGTACCGACACGCCTTGTCGATACCTCCCCTCACGATTGGACTCACCATGAAACTGACCTCTGCCATCGCAGCACGTACCTGCAGCCTGACCTTCGAGCACTTATCCCCGCAGGCCGTGTGGAACGCCAAGCTCGCTATCCTCGACACCGTGGGCTGTGCCCTGGCAGGCGCACATGAACCCGTGGTGCATACGCTGCTGCGGACCTGGGGACTGAACACCCTCGGCGCCGTACCGGTACTGGGCAGACACGAACGACTGGACCCGCTGTGCGCGGCTCTGGTCAACGGCGCTGCGGCCCATGCGATGGATTTCGACGACGTGAACATCGCCATGGGCGGACACCCTACCGCGCCGATGCTGCCAGCCTTGCTCGCCTTGGCCGCTGAAGGAGGATACACCGGCCGCCAGTTGCTGCTGGCTTACGTGGCCGGCTTCGAAACGCAGGCACGCCTGGCACAGAGCCACAACTTTCATCACTACGACAAGGGCTGGCATCCCACTGCCACATTGGGCGTGTTCGGCGCAGCTGCGGCCAGTGCTCGATTGCTCGACCTCGATGAACAGCAGACCTCGATGGCCTTGGCGCTGTGCGTGTCGCTTGCCTCAGGCGTCAAAGCCAACTGCGGCACCATGGCCAAGCCCTACCACGTCGGCCACGCCGCCAGGAACGGCCTGATGGCAGCGCTTCTGACCCGCAACGGTTTCACCGCAAGCCTGGATGCCTTCGAACATCGCCAAGGCTTCTTCGAAGTGTTCAACGGCCCCGGCAACTACACGCCAGCCCTGGCACTGCAGAATTGGGCTGCGCCCCTGGACATCGTGGAGCCAGGTATCGGCATCAAGCTCTACCCTTGCTGCGACAGCACACACACCAGCCTCGATGCCCTGTTCACGATGCGCCGCGATCATCCTTTCGAGGTTCGCGACGTTGCAGCCATCGAGGTCTACCTGCATCCACTGCGCTTGACCCATGTCGACCGCCCGCTGCTGCGGACCAGCCTGGATGCCAAATTCAGCGTTCAATATAGCTTGGCCCGCGCCCTGATCGACGGCCGTATCTTGCTCGACAGCTCCAGCGAACATGCCTTCAAGGGCGCCGAAGCGCTGGCCCTCATGCAACGCATACACGCCCTGCCTCACCCCACTCCCTCTCTAGCCAGACCGGGCAACTACCTGAACAAGTTGCACATTCGATTGCACGACGGGATGCGACTGACCGTGCGATCGCACAGTCCGGCTGGGAGGACCGCCGACCAGCCAGCCCCCCTGGAGAGCATCATGAACAAGTTCAACCATAACGCCGCCAAGGCCTTGGATGCGCAAGCCGTTGCAACCTTGAGCGATACCCTCATGCGCATGGAGCAATTGCAGCGCGCCGAGGTGATCGGCGATCTTTGCGTGGCGCGTTGAACGTCGGTAAAACGCCAAGTGCGTCCTGGTTCAGGCACTGCGGAACACAGTGCCCAATAGAGGAGACACCTATCAGTTCATTACGCAAGCTCCAGGAGCGTGTCGTTGAACCCACTATGGACGATTGCCCGCCTCAGCCACCTGTGCGGTCCACGGGCCGACCTGCTTGCCCAGGGAAAGCCCCAGGCCAGGGCGCGTCGGCACCAACATGCGGCCTTCGCGCATTTCGAGGCGTTCGTTGAAAAGTGCCTCGAGCCATTCGAAGTGCTCGACCCCGGGCTCGGTCGGGATGGTGATCACCGAAAAACGCTTGTAGCCTTTGGCAAACAGGTGCACAGCCGCAGCCTTCCCTAGCCCTTCGTGGGAAAAACCGACCAGCATATCCAGCGGCTCCTCGCTCAAGTCCCACGCTTCGCCCCCCTGAATACCCGATGGGGTCAGACGCAAGCGGCTGGAGTCGGTGTGCAGGGTTCCGGTCAGGACGATGCCGTCTGGTCGACGACCGAGGACGACTTCCAGAAGCTTCTCTTCCTCTTAGGCGCGGTAGTCCGTCAAGCCCCCGGCCAACATGTTGGATACATAACCGGTGACCTGCACCGTTTCAAAGACTTTTTCCCTTGCCTGTTTGCTTCCCACTTCAGGGCGATGCAGCGCTCAGGAAACGATAATGGGCGAAACGCCAGTAATCTTGGCCCCATCGATCAAAGTCAGGCTCGACGCTTTCTTGGACTGAGAGACATCGTGGGTGGCGGACGTCCTGCCAGGTTTCTTTGCCATCGGGTTTCCGGATTCAAGGGCATGACATGAAAGCGATGAGTCAGGCGTAATGCAATGAAATGATTAATCAACGTATCGCGGGTGTGATGACGTTCTATCCTATACGCGACTCAGGGGGGCGCCAGGGCCAAAAGTTGCGCAGGCAACTTTAACATCGTGTTCACCGAGCAAGGCTCGGTGAATGGTCAGGCCGATTACCATTGCAGCTCCAGGTCTTGTGGTTTTAGTGAATGCTGTCGACATGCATAATTGACGGCGCCAGCCCTTTGCCAGTACTGTCCCGAGTTACAGGGGTAGCAAGGAGCTTTTCGCTAACGCTTACCCATCTTAACTGTCGTTTGGAGCAAGGATGCAAGGCGCACTATTACGTAGTGGCAAGAGCGAGTCATTCACTGCGCTTGGCGAAACAGGTCAGCCAGTGTACCGAGCCGCGTTGCAATTACTCGAAGCGATTCGACGCAAGAACCCCACGCTGGTCGAGCACCTGGCAATCCCTCAAAGCGATGAGCTGGGGAACAAGATCGATTGGTACAGCAGCGTCGAGGGCGATGTCATTCCCTGGAGCGCAGCAACCGAAGAGGAGCGCGCGCCTGCTCGTGTGCAGTTGGAAGCACTCGACGCAGCACTCAAGCAATTGAGTGAACGTTTTCTGGGCGCGGACTCTGTCCAGCAGCACGGCGACAAAGCGGTTTTCGGCAAACTGCTCAAGCGCGTCGTTCACTTCCCGGACGAAAGTTTCGTCTACCTGGTCGCCGGCAAGCCGGTCTTGACGTTTTGGGGCTTTCAACACGCCAACGCCGACCCGGGTCGTAACCCGTTACGCTGTTTGTACCCACCTGAAGACACTCTAGAGCCAGCCGTTACACCTGCGCCGGCGCCTGTCGTCGAGCCGGCGGCATCCATGCCGGTCCGCCGATCCTGGTGGCGGCGCTGGTGGTGGCTGCTACCTCTTTTGCTGCTGCTATTGCTGTTGTTGCTATTTGGGCTGCGCAGCTGCGTACCGACTTTGGCAATTCCAGGCATGCCCGCCCCGCCTTTGCCGGAAGTGTCTTATCCACCTAGCCTGCCCCATGCAAAGCTCGATGGCGCTGGCGAATTGAACACACCCGTGCTCGACCGTAACGGCGCGGTGACCAATGAGGCCAGCGTTGCTGCGCCCGATCCGCAAAAAGCCACCAACATCGAGCCCCAGGCGCTGCCTCCGGTATCTGCACAGGACGCGGACGCGAAAACACAGCCGACACCAGCCGACGAGTTAGCCGGAAAGCCTGAATCCAAACCTACACAGGCGGCTGTCGACAAACCAGCTTCGCCCCTGAGCATTCCTGAAAACGCGCGAGACGGTGCTGCAGATTTCCTCGACGGTCACTACCGGGCAGGCGCAGGCATTCAGGATCGGCGCACCGGCAGACCGCTACGGCTGGAATACCAGTTCAAGGATGGCAGGGGCGAAGTCACTGTTCGCCAGGCGAACGGAGTCAGTTGTTCCGGACCGGTTACGGCGGCGATGAACAACGGAAAACTTTCCATCGACAGCAGCGCCCAGGCCGCCTGTGGCGACGGCAGCACTTACGACATGCCAAAGATCGAATGTGGGAAAGGTGCCAAAAACATCGCTGATTGCACCGGCGGTTATGGTACAGAGAAATTCCCCATGTCCATGCGGCAGTTGACCGAATAAGACTGGAAGAACTGACATGTTGCCTGAAGTTACGCAATTCGAAGATACCGTTTCACTGGTCAGCGACACAGGTGTCCAGTTCCTGGATTTCGCGTTGCGGCTCGACGCGCGAAAAGAACAAGCCGGCGAGTTCGCGCCCATGACCGATGGGCTCATCTGCCGGTTGGTCTACAACGAAGAAAAGGACTTTTTCTTCTACGAACCAGAGGCCGAGAGAATCGAGAAGACCAGACCGGTGTTCAGCATCGACATGCGCAGCAGTCTGGAATTGCTGGATGGTCTCTGGTTACCGCTGCCATTCTTTCGGTTCATGCCGCCCCACCGCTTCGACGAAGGTCCAACCAACTGGGCCAGGATGCGTATCGTCAAGTTGCCGGTACCTGACATCGATGGCAACAGCCACCGTCTGACCCTGGCGTTCGACAGCCGCGTGATGCCTAAACGCGACGGCACTGCCTATCTGGCCCCGAACGAAGAGGACATCAGCTCGGGTGTGTCTTTCAAGTTGGCAACCAAGGCGCGCGAAACGCGGTGGTTCCTGGCGCAGGGTTGGGTCAACGAATGGTTGCTGGAGGTCTTCAACGAGGGCAATGCACACCGCTCTCGCGAAGAACTGGACATCGACATACGTGCCGGTCATCACCTCGCGCATTACCTGAACGTGCTGAGCCTGCTTGGTAGCGCTACGCATGCACGTCAGCAAAACAAGGCCCGGGTAGAGATTCCCGAGTTGAAAGTAGTCGCCAACGACAGCACGGGCCAGGTCAAGCCGATTCCAGTGGATCTGGTGCTCGATGTCGGCAATTCGCGTACCTGCGGCATTCTGATCGAGAACCACGGCCAGGCAGGTTCCGGGCTCAAACAGAACTACGTGCTGGAGCTGCGAGACCTCATCACGCCGGAGCACACCTACAACCAGCCGTTCGAAAGTCGCGTCGAGTTTTCACAGGCGTACTTCGGCAAAGACCACTGTTCGGTCAAAAGCGGGCGACACGATGCATTCCAATGGGCAACGATTGCCCGTGTGGGCAGTGAAGCCAGTCGCCTGGCCAGTCGCCGTCGCGGGACCGAAGGCTCAACCGGGCTCTCCAGCCCGAAACGCTACTTATGGGACGAAAACCCGTACGGCCATGGCTGGCGTTTCAATTGCTCGTATATCAAGACCGACAACGAGCCCTATGCCACCGCCGCACCATTTTCGCATCTAATCAACGAAACCGGCGAAGCCCTGTACACCCTGGATGAAGACGACCGGTTGCCAGTGTTCATGCCGCGTTACTCGCGCAGTTCCTTGATGACATTCATGCTTGCCGAGGTCCTGGCGCAGGCACTGTCGCAGATCAACAGCCCCGCGCAGCGTTCGCGTCAAGGCCATACCCGTGTGCCGCGCCAGCTCAAAAGCATCACCCTGACCGTACCGCCAGGCATGCCCCAGGCCGAACGCAGCATTCTTAACGAGCGGGTGCAACAAGCTATCGGTCTGGTATGGAAAAGCATGGGCTGGCACGCTGGCGAAGAAGACCCGCAGACCGATGAACTCACCCCACCGCGTACACCGGTACCCAGCGTCCGCGTGGAGTGGGATGAGGCCTCATGCGGTCAGCTCGTGTATCTGTATACCGAGATCAACGAAAATTTTGCCGGACACCCGGAAGAGTTTTTCGCCACCCTCGCCCGTCCGGATAAAACCGATCGCGAACGCATCACTCTGGCTACTATCGATATCGGCGGTGGCACCACCGACCTGGTGATCACCGACTATCGTCTGGACCGGGCCGGCAACGTGGGCAGTGGCAGCAATGTCCATATCGTGCCGGAACAGCGCTTCCGCGACGGTTTCAAGGTGGCCGGCGACGATATCCTGCTCGACGTCATCCAGGATTTCGTGCTGCCCAGCTTTGAAAAAGCGCTGCTCGGCGCGGGCGTCAAATCCCCCGGCTCGTTGATGTCGCGTCTGTGCGGCGATGAATCGGCCAGCGCACAAGACATGATTCTACGCCAGCAGTTGAACCTGCAAGTGTTCACACCCCTAGGCCTGGCACTACTCAAGGCGTACGAGCAGTACGATCCAGAGACCCCTGCGGGCATCTGCGTTCATAGCTACCGGGAGCTATTGGGCGACAAAGCGATTGGCCAGGCCGTACTTGAGTACGTACAGGGAGCCGTACGCCGCGAAGTCGGTGCACACTGTGCGTTCGAGTTGTTCGATACATCGATCACCTTTGACCTGCAGAAGCTGCACGCGGCGTTTCTCAACGACCAAATCAACATCAGCAAAATTCTTGGTGCGTTGTGCGAGGTGATCTTTCACTACCCCTGTGACGTACTGTTGCTGACCGGTCGACCGTCCCGGCTGCCTGGTGTACAGGCTTTCATTCGCAAAATGCTGCCGCTACCCCCAGGACGAATCCTGCCGCTGCAGAACTATCGCACCGGCGGCTGGTACCCGTTTCACAAGAGCGGCTTGATCGACGATCCTAAGAGCACAGCTTCCGTAGGGGCTATGCTGTGCCTGCTGTGTGCCAACCACAGCGTGCCGAACTTCTACTTCCGGTCTTCGGCGCTCAAGCCCTACTCGACAGTCAAGCATATTGGCGTGATCGACTTGAACAACGTCATCAAAGATGCCGATGTCCTGTACCGCGATGTTCAATCCCACGACGGCAAGATCCAGCTACCGCTGGTGGGTACCGGTGATGACGCCGACAGTCCACAATTGGAAATGCGCGGCGATCTGCGCCTGGGCTTCCGCCAGCTCGCTGCCGAGCGCTGGGCGGCATCGCCGCTGTACACGCTGCGTTTCACGGCGGCAGGTCGCGACAAATTTTCCAGGGCCGTCGGTACCGACGATCAGGCGCCGCTGCTCAAGGTGAGGTTCGAAGTCAAAGCCCCGGACAAGCACACCCGCAAGCATGGACTGGTCAGCGACCGATTGACGGTGGCGGGCATTGAATCCAATAGCAACAACGTCAACTTCAACCCGCGCAGTGACCTGGAGCTGGAACTCAACACCATGCTCGACGCAGGCCTGAGCGAGACCAAGTATTGGCTCGACAGTGGAAGTGTGAAACGCAAATGAGCGACCTGAGCAAACAACAAACCGAGCTGGCAGCCAGCTGGGCTGCGGTTCACCACGGGGCTGGCCAGGCGCTGCAATGGATCGAACAGACACGGGCCAATGCGCCGCGTCTGGACGGTGAAGCCGACAACCTCAACGTACGCTTGCATCGCGCCCGCAATCTTGCGCGCAATCTGGAGCGGGTCGCCAGTACGCCTATGACTATTGGTTTTTTCGGCCTTTCCCAGGCAGGCAAGTCGTACCTGATTTCGGCGTTGGCCGCAGGTGAAAGTGGTCAATTGGAAACCCGCTTCGGTACGCAGACCCTGGACTTCATCGCCCACATCAATCCGGTGGGTGGTGGCAAGGAAGCGACCGGGCTGGTCACGCGATTCAGCCGCGCGGCATTGCCGAGCCCGGATCCGGCGTTCCCGGTAGAACTCAAGCTATTCAACGAGATTGAAATTGCCAAGATTCTGGCCAATGCGTGGTTTAAAGATTTCGATCTGGAGCAGATCGAGTACGAAATCGACGAGGCACGCATCCAGCGGATCCTCAAGACTGTCGAAGGCCGGGAAAGCCCGGTGGACGTGCCTGGCCTCAGCGCCGATGACGTGGTTTCGCTATGGGACTACCTCAATGATAATTTCAAAGGCTCGGTCAAGAAACTGCAGCACCTGTACTGGCCGCAGGTGCTGCGTCTGGCGCCACGCCTGAGCGTTCAGCAGCGTGCCGAGGTGTTTTCGATTTTGTGGGGCGAACAACCCGCGTTGACCCGCGTTTACGAAAAGCTCAGTGCGGCGCTGGCCAAACTGGGTCACCCACGTGCAGTGTTCGCACCCCTTGCTGCATTGGTCAGTCACGACGGGCAAGGCGACTACAGCCAGACCGACAGCATCATGAACGTCGACATACTCAATCGGTTCGACACCAGTGCCGACCTGTCGATTGACGTTCGGCCTCAGCGCGAGGGCCAGTTGGGCGCCTGCACGTCAGTCACCGTGGCGCAACTGGCTGCGTTGACGACCGAGATGACGTTCTGCCTGATAAATGAACCCAAGGATGCGGTGGTCAACACAGTTGACCTACTGGACTTCCCCGGTTATCGCGGCCGAATGAAACTGCGCGAACTGAAGGACTCCAGCGGTGCTGACGACAATGTGGTCGCACAGTTGTTGTTGCGCGGCAAAGTCGCTTACCTGTTCGAGCGCTACACCGACTGCCAGGAAATGAACGCTTTGGTGGTGTGCACTGCATCGGATAAACAAAGTGACGTTCCGGATGTTGGACCGGTCCTCACCCGCTGGATCGAAAAAACCCAAGGCGTGAATGCTAACGAAAGGAGCAAACGCCCAGGCGTCGGCTTGATCTGGGCTCTGACCATGCTCGACAAACGTATCTCCGGCGCACTGAACACGCCGGCAAATATGCTCGATGCCGGTTGGGAAGGTATGGTCAAGCTGACCATGATCGAGCGATTCGGCGGCTTCCCCTGGATGACCGACTGGGCTGGCCTGCCCTTCCAGAATACTTATCTGGTGCGCAAGCCGCGCATGGAAACACCTTTCATCGAGCTTAATGGCCAGACAGGCGACGAGTTGCGCATCCTCGAACGCTCACAGGAGCGCATCGATCTGCTAGGCCAGACTTTCAGCGCGAACAGCTTGGTCGGCCGGCACATCTACCAGCCCGCGCAAGCGTGGGCAGCGCTGCTGCAAATAAACGATGGCGGCATCAAGCGCTTCAGCGAAAGCTTTAAGGATGTCGCCAATACCGAGTTCAAGCTGTCACGTATTCGCGACCAATTGACCGAATGCCTGGAAGATCTCACCACACACGGCCTGAGCAGTTGGTATCAGTGCGACGGTGACGGCGCGATGGCGGCGAAACGCAGCCAGGCCCAGTCGATTCTGCAACACGTGGGCAGGAACCAGGCAATCGTTGGCGAATTAATCGACAACCTGCAATTGCCTTCCGATGGCGTGCGCGATCTGTATCTCAGCGGCATTTATGAGGAACAAAGCGCAGACGCTATTGAGGACGTTCCACTCGATGCCCCGCCGACCAGCCTCTACGGCAATAGCGGGGGCTTCGACTTCGCCGATTTTGGCGCGGCTTTCGATGCAGACGACGGCAATAATAATGGCGCAGAGCCTTGGTTGGTCGCACCTGAATTGGAGGGCACCGATCATCGCTTCGCCAAGGCTGTGTTCAACGCCTGGATCGCTCATCTTCGTGAGCTTGCCAACCGACAGAATTTGCTGAACCTGCTAGGTCTGAGCAAACCGATCATCGAAGCGGTGGCCGACGAACTGATCACTGCAGCCTACCGACAGGATGTGCCCGGACAACTGACCAAAGCCGTATTGAAGCGCGCTCAGAGCGGGGCGCGCCGCGATCAATTGGTAGAGCGTCAGGTACTTGAGGTGCAGCTGGTGTTGCGTGATTTCGTTTCGTGGTTCGGCTTCATCCAGACACCTTTAGAGCAGCGTCCGAAAAGTCTGGTAGGAAGCAAAGACCACCTCTATGCGTTTTACGGCGATGTGGTACCGGGGCAGTTGCCGGTTTTGCCGGCGCAACCAGCCAACCAGGCAAAGTTGTTCGTCGGCGATTGGTTGTCAGGTCTGGCCGCACTGACCTTGGGCAACGCAGGTCACAGCGCGGGCCGGGAAATCACATCCGAACAGAATGAACGGCTGGGCCAAGTGCTCGCCGCGTTGAAAGCGAGATAAGCGATGCCGATTCGAGTTGATCTATTGGGCCTGGAACCCGCCGTGCCAGGGCAGGCCTGCCTGACGGTGAAGAAATGGCAAGGCTCCCACGAGCGTCTGGAGTTTTCCATCCAGCGCAACCAGGATGGGTTTTACCTACAAGAACACAAGCAATGGAGCAGTAATCCATTCTGGTTCAAGGTGCCACATTTCAGCGAAGGTGCCAGTGGTGAGTCGCTGGAAACTCTGGTTGGCCCCGACGTTGTCGATCCGTTACTCGAAGGCAGCGCCAACTCCAACTTCCAGATCGAGCTGCGCGAGCAGGGATTGAGCTTTAGCGACCGTGGCGTGGTCCGTCCCGGAGCAGGGCTGCTCGCGTCCAGCGCGGGTGGTGAAACCCGAGGTATCTATGGCGGCATTGACCTGGCCACCCCGACAGTGCCAAGCGAGCCGCTGGACATCCCGGCAGCGCCTGAAACCATTACGCCCACCACGCCTGAGGTCGAACCTCGATCCGAACCGATCCAAAGCAAGGCGGTGGAGCGACCTGCAGTCGCACTACCGCCGCAAAAGAGTCGGTTGCTGCCGATCATTCTTGGCTTGCTTATATTGATAATCGCAGCGGCAGGCGCCTGGTTTTTCCTCAATAACGAAACCCAAGCCCCTGCGACGCCGGAAGTTACTGTCGAACCCGCGATGCCCGCGGCGGTTGCCGCGTGCACTTTGGAAAGCATGAACAGCCAACCTGAACTGGCCTTTGTTCAAGCATGCATCAAGCAGGCGCCTGCCAGTGCCGAATTATTGAAGATCATCGAGACGGCGAAGGCCAGCAAGCATTGCGGCATTGCCCAACGTCTGTACGCCAACCGCTCGCAGGCAGGCGATCTATTGATCGCTACTGCCTACGCCCATGAATACGACCCCAAATACCATCAGCCCAGCGACTGCTTTGCCGAACCGGATAAAGCCACCGCCGCCTATTGGTACGAAACCATTCTTGGGCTTGAGCCGAACAATGCCGATGCCAAGCAACGTTTCGAAGAGCTCAAGCCATGAGCGCGTTTCAACGCACGCTGGGTAGCTTCGCGCTAATGACGCTTTGTGCTGTCGGTCCTTGGGCCTACGCGGCCGATAAACCGCTGATTCAAGCAGGCAAGAAAACCCTCTTCCAACGTGTCTTGACCACGCCGGGCTGCCAGTTGAGCTCCGCTGCCGGCGCCACGGATGGTATCGCTCAACCGACCTTCAGCCGTTTCTACGTGTACGAGCGCGCGCAGGCGGCCAACGCGGAATGGCTCAAGGTCGGGGCGGACAGCTACGGCAAAACCATTGGCTGGCTACCGTCTGCCTGCACCGTAGAATGGAAGATGCAGCTGACATTGGCGTTCACCAATCCCGCGAACCGTGATCGTCTGTTGTTCTTCAAGGAGCGTCCGACGCTGGAAGGTATACTCGATGCACCAGATCCTGTGAGCAAGGTCGCCCCGCTGCGTGCCAAGCTCAAGCAAGGTGCGCTGGCCCCGGGCGTTCTAGCCCAGGAGCCTGAATATTTCGTCGACATGCAGAAGCAGTTCTATTTGCTACCGGTATTGAGCGGCGAAGAGGTGATGACTGAAACGGGTTTTCGCACCCGCATTCTCAACGTTGCGTCGGTCAGCAAGACCGATGAAAAACCAGCTACAGCCAGTGCTGGTGCAGAGACTGCAACCGGCGCAGCAGGTCCTGGCAACGTCCCTGCCCCTAGCCAGCTGAAGGAGTTCAGCGCGGCTGTGGTGTTTGTCATTGATTCGACCATTTCCATGGACCCGTACATCGACCGGACCCGCGAGGCCATTCGCAAGGTCTATCGACAAATCGAAAAAGAGCACCTGGGCAAGCAGGTAAAATTTGGCTTGGTTGCGTTCCGCTCCAGCACCAAGGCCGTCCCGGGCCTGGAGTACGTCAGCAAAATGTATGCGGACCCCAATCAGGTGCAAGACAGCGCTGACTTCCTGGCCAAAGTGGCGGATCTCAAGCAGGCGAAAGTGTCTAGCGGGGCGTTCGATGAGGACGCTTACGCAGGTGTGATGCACAGTATCGATAAAGTGGACTGGAGCCAGTTTGGTGCGCGCTACGTGGTCCTGATTACCGATGCCGGAGCGCTGGAGGGTACTGACAAACTCTCCAACACGGGCCTGAATGCCGATCAGGTGCGTCTCGAAGCCGCCAATCCTGGAGTCGCCGTCTACACCCTGCACCTCAAGACTCCAGCGGGCGTCAAGGATCACGCCCGGGCGGAAGCGCAATACCGCAATCTATCGACCTATCCCGGTACCAATACGTCGCTGTATTACCCAGTGAATGCTGGAGATGTCCAAGAGTTCGGTCGCAAGGTGGACTCGCTTGCAACCGCCATCACTTCCCAGGTCAAGGCCGCTTACATGGGCGACGAGGCAATAGGCAGCGCGGCGAACGCCAAGCAGGATCCTGCCGACAAGAAGATGCTGGAGGACGCAGCACTGATCGGCTATGCCATGCAACTGGCCTATCTAGGGGAAAAGAACCAAACCCAGGCGCCGCCAGTATTCAAGGCGTGGATCACCGACCGTGATTTGATCAAACAGAACATTCCCACCACCGACGTGCGCGTACTGCTGACCAAGTCTCAGCTCAGCGACCTGAGTGACGTGATGAAGCAGATTCTCGACGCCGCCAACGAAGGGCTCATCTCGCCCACCGACATGTTCGAAAAGCTGCGTGCAGTGGCTGCGACCATGGGCGCTGACCCCAACCAACTCAAGCAGAACAACAATGCCAAGGTGGCAGATCTGGGCGTGCTGGGTGAATACCTCGAAGACCTGCCCTATCACAGCGAAGTGCTCAATCTGGATGAGGAAACATGGAAAAGCTGGGACGGCCTTGCGCAGGAAAAATTCATCCGAAACTTGAGCACCAAGCTTCGCCACTACCAGCGCTACAACGCCGACGTCGATCGTTGGGTCGCATTGGCCAAAGACAGCGATGCCAGAGACAACGTCTATCCGGTGCCTCTTGAAATGATGCCCTAGCGAGGCCATCAGCCCATGCTCGCTATTCAAGATTTGCTTGTGCAACGTGGAAACGGTGCACAAGCCCACCGCGTGTGTTTGCCACGCTTACAGATCGGTGCCGGTGAAATCCTTGCGATCACTGGGGAAAGCGGCTGCGGCAAAAGTACCCTGCTCGAAGCGATCGGTTTGCTGCTGGCGCCTTCGCAGCTGGGACACTTTCGTCTTGGCCGCGACGGATTGGACATCGGACAAATGCTTGCGGCCAATAATCAGGCTGCGTTGACACAGGTCCGTTCTCGCGATCTGGGCTTCATTCTGCAAAGCGGAGGCCTACTGCCGTTTCTGAAGGTGCGCGACAACATCAGCCTGCCGCGACGCCTGCTGGGTATGAACGCACAGAGCTGTCACGTGGAACGGGCCATCGCTGCACTGCGACTGGACGCTCTACTGGACAAACTTCCCCATGCGCTATCCATCGGCGAGCGACAGCGGGTGGCCTGCGTTCGCGCCATCGCGCACGAACCACAGTTGCTGTTGGCCGATGAGCCGACGGCGGCGCTGGACCCGCACAGTGCCCAGCGTTTGTTCGAGCTGCTGTTGAGTCTAGTAGCAGAACTGGGCTTGAGCGCCTTGGTAGTTTCCCATGACTGGGCGCTGGTCAGGGATTTCGGACTCAAGCGCATTGGCGCCATCAGCGATGCAGGAGAGACGCGCTTTGAACCAATGGATTGATCGACTGCGCCTGCTCTGCAAACTTGCGGTCGAAGATCTCTGGCACGACCGCAAGGTTTCGCTGTGTATCGCGGCGTCCCTGGTCGCCGTGATTGCGCCGTTACTGCTCTTGTTCGGGCTCAAGCACGGGGTGGTAAGCCAGTTGCAGGATGACCTCCTGCATGACTCGCGCAACCTGGAAGTAAAGATGCTCAGCAGCGGCAGCTACGATGACGCCTGGATCACGCGCTTGCAGCAGATGCCTGAAACGGGTTTCGCCATTGGCCAGACCCGTTCACTCAACACCCAGGCTGACATGCAGATCGGCCTGCAGCGCTTTGTCGAAAACGCAGAAATTCTGCCTACTCAGGCTGGCGATCCTTTACTGGACATGCCAGCCAGCGCCCTGCAGGGTAACGATTTGATTCTCAGCGCTTCCGCCGCACAACGTCTGCAGGCCGAGGTCGGCAGTAGCGTTCGATTGCGGGCCGCACGCCGCCTGGACGGCGTCAGCGAGTTGGGTGAAATCAGTCTCAACGTCGTTGCGATCCTGGAAGCCTCGCGCTTTGGTCGCGCGGCAGGTTTCATCGCGCCGTCCTTGCTGCTGTCGCTCGAGCACTTTCGAGACGGTTATCGGGTTCCAGCATTCGGCCTGGAATCGGGCAAGCCCTTGGGGACGCTGCAGCCGCTGTACGCGCGGGCAAGGGTCTATGCGCGAAGCATCGACAGTGTGGCCGCACTGGAGCAATGGCTGACGGCGCAGAACATTCAGACATCGAGTCGACTGGCAGACATCGAGAACGTGAAAGCCATCAACCGTGTACTGAACTTGATTTTCAGCGTGATCGCCGCCGCCGCGCTGACCGGTTGTATTGCGTCGCTGGTAGGCGCGTTTCTGGCCAACATCGACCGCAAGCGCAAAAGCCTGGCCGTCCTGCGTCTGCTAGGGTTCAGCAGCCCTGCCGTGGCCGGGTTCGTGATCCTGCAGGCCGTCATTTTGAGCCTTATCGGCTACGTTGGTGGACTGACGTTCTATCTGGTGGGCAGTCGGTTGTTCGACCACGTGCTCGGCAGCAGTCAGAGCACCGGGGCCTTTGTCTGCCACATCACCCCTTGGCACGGCCTAGCCGCATTGCTCTTATCCCTACTTGTAGCTGTCCTGGTCGCCCTCATCGGCGCCGTTCGCGCTATCGGCATTCAACCCGCGGAGAGTCTGCGTGAACTTTAAACGTATCGCCCTGCTGCTGCCCTTGACAGTGGTCCCTTGGCTCGACGCCTCACCGATTTCCTGGGAAGAAAAGCAGTTCAACTCCATGCCGGACAAGGAAGACGTCATTTTGCCCATGCCATGCGATGGAGCCATGGTATTTCGCAAAGTGTACATCCCCCTTGCCGGACCGCTGGACGACTTTCCGATCAAGGTGGGCCAGGACGGTGCTGAATATGGTTACGTGGAACAGACCCGCCCGGCCTTCATTGCGGGCAGTTTCACCGGTGCCAAAACCGACAAGTCTCGTTACTACCTGATTGCCAAGTACGAAATGACTCAGCTGCAGTACCGCGCGCTGATGGATGAAAAGTGCCCTGAACCGTCCAACAAGCTGCGCCTGCCACAAGTCAACGTGAGCTGGCTCGACGCGATGCAGGCAGCGGATAAATACAACCTTTGGCTGCGCAAGAATGCGGCAGACAAGTTGCCTAAAGAGGACGGCTCGGCGGGTTTCCTGCGCCTGCCTACCGAGGTGGAGTGGGAGTTCGCGGCACGAGGTGGCGTCGATGTCAGCGCGGCGGAATTTCGCGACACCCGCTATCCGATGCCGGAAAACATCAATGCGTACGAATGGTTCGCAGGGTCTCAGTCATCGAACGGTCAGCTACAACTCGCAGGCTTGCTCAAGCCCAACCCATTGGGCCTTCACGACATGCTGGGCAACGCCGACGAGATGATGTTCGAGCCTTTCAGGCTGAACAAACTGGACCGTCAGCATGGTCAAGCGGGCGGATACGTGGTGCGAGGTGGCAGCTACTTGACGCCATCCGCCGAAATCCGCACCTCGCTGCGACAGGAAGACCCTTACTACAACGCCGAAGGTCAGATGAAAGGTAAGACGACCGGTTTCAGGCTAGTCATGGTTTCCCAGACCCTGACCTCTCGAGACCGCGTCAAAGCAATCGAAAGCAGTTGGAAAACCTTGGGAACGGGCAACGAGGAACCTGCTCAGGGCGACGGCAAAGGCACCGTTCAAGCACTCAATAGCCTGGCTTCCAGCGTCGATGACAAGGCCCTGAAGGAAAAACTGCAGGCACTGGAAAGTCAGTTGCGTGCCGCCAACCTGCTGCAAGAAGAAAATCGTGATCAGGCCATTCGTGCCAGCCTGAATCTGGGTGCGTTCCTCTGCACCAAGCTGCTCGATGATGGCCAGTACCTGGATTTCATGCAGAAAAACTATGCACTCAATTGCGAAGGTTCAGAAAAGGACCCCACCTGCGACATGCGTAAAGCCAAGCTCGACGAGCAGCAAAGCCGAGTTCACAAGCTGGGGCTGTACTACGCCAGCAGCTTGGTGGAATCCGCGTCGCTGTACGGTCAGCCGCTGCTGGAGAAGCAGGTTCCGGTCATGGACGAGATTATGGACCGCAACAAGCAGTTGCAGGCGCTCAAGCCTTATCTGAAGGCCCACTGGGGTAATCAGAAAGTGTTCCTGCAAAAACAGAAAATCGACGCCGATGCTTGGCTTGCAGCCTGCAAAGCCGTCAAGCAATAACCTAACAGTACACATCAAGGAGCTTCACCATGACCAAAGGCCCGCGCTTCCATTCCAAGCTGTTGATCAGCTTCGTCGTGGCAGGCAGCATCCTGCTGACCGGGTGTGCGTCCACCGGCAGTAGCCTGACAGGCAACGCGCCTGACCCGCGCCTGACGCAAGGAGCATCGGCCGAGTTTTTCACCAAGTCCGGTTACCAGGCCTGTGCCGTCGCCGCTGGCGCTGGTGTGCTGGCCTGCGCCCTGTCCAACTCGGGCAACAAGGCCGCGTGCGCCGTGGTTGCCGGTATAGCGGCCTGTGGCGTCGCGATGGGGGCCAACTATTATCTGGATCAACGCCGCAGCCAGTACTCCAATACCACCGAGCGCCTGCAGGTCATGACCCGCGACGTTCAAGCCGATACCGACAAGGTAGTTGCTCGTACGGCGATTGCGCAGCAGGTCATCGCCGACGACCAACAGAACATCGCTCGGATCAAGCGTGACATCGCTGCCAAGAAACTGGACAAGGCCAAGGCCCAGACCGAGATCGCAAGCATCGATGAAAACATCACCTACCTGCGTAAAGAACTGGGCAACATGCGCAGCAAGGTGACCGAATACACCAAAGTCGCAGACGCCGAACGCGCGCAAGGCAGCAGCGCCGAGTTGAAGACTGTCGATATCAACATTTTGAAAATGAATGAAAAGGTTGCCGCGCTGCAGAAAGAAGTCGACGGTCTGTACAGCCAACGTTCCGCAATCACTTTGGGTTGATCTCATGCACACGACTGCTCGCCTGCTTGTCTGCCTGGGAGGCGCATTGGCGATTTCTAGCTGCGCCACCGCTCCCGGCTCGTGCGACGCCACAAACCGTGACGTGAGCATGATCACCAAGATGAACTGCGACTACAGCGGTGGTTACAGTGATCAGGTCAAAAGCAAGGAAAACGAGCTGACCGCTGCTCGGAATGAAAACGCGATGTTCAAACGGGTCTACGACGGTATCGCTGCCGAGCAAGCGTCGACTCGTAAGGACCTGCAAGCGCAGCAACAGGCCCAGGCTTCACTGAACCAGTCGCTGGGACAACTGTTGTCTGCGCTCAAGATCCGTCACGCCAACAAGGCTGGGGTGCAGAAACAGATCAGCGCACTTCAGAGCCAACTGCAAACAGCCCAAAGCCGGCCGACAAGCAGCAATCCGGCGCAACTGGCAGCCAAGCAGGAAGAGCTGCGGATGCTCCAGCAGAAAGTCAGCAAATTACAGCTTAGCCTCGGCTTCGATCACTAAAGCCAACCGGCGCTCCGCACAGAGCGCCCGTATTTCCTCAAGAGATAGATACCATGCAGCGGGTCATCAGAGATGCCAGCACGCCTGCGGGCGAAATGGCCGCACTCGACGCCAGGCTCGAGATCATTCGCAGGCATACCGCTTCCAACGTCGCTCGCCTATACGCTATTCCGCGCGTAGGCAGTGGCGGCGTATTGGAGTGGTGGACGGAGCTGGGCGGACAAGCGGTGGCGTTCAGCGCCCTGGACCAGGATCAGCAACGTCTACTGCTGCACACTTATCAGCAGCGCCAGCAGGCGCTGGAGCAAGCGGCCCACGAACTGCACAGCCGTGGCGAGCCAGGCACTGCTGCCAGCTTGCACAGCCTTGTTGGAGAGCCGCTGCCCGAGCACCTCTACAGCTTTAACGGCGAGCCTCTGGTTATCCGTTGGCATACGTTGAAACCCAAGCCTGTGCCACCGGTCATACCCATTGCTACGACCGTGGTCGCAGCCTCTTCAACCCGCAGGCGCCGGTGGCCATGGCTGTTGTTTGCCCTGCTGTTAGTACTGCTAGCCTGGCTCGCCTGGTGGTTTTTGCGCCCACCGGCCGTGAATCAGCCCACTATTCCACCTGCCGTGGTCGAGCCTGAAGTTGAGGATCCTGCGCCTGCTCCGCAGCCTCTTCCTGAACCGCCACCTGAGCCAGTGCCACAACCTGAACCAGTAGCACCTACCCCTGTCCCGGAATCGACACCTGCCCCCCTCGAAAAAGCCAAGCCGGCAAAAGCGTGCCCGAAACCGGTGGACTCGGCGCTACTACCGCAATTCGTCGTAGTACTGGACACTTCTGGCTCGATGAACCTGAACGTTAACACCTCCCCTAGGGACGATCAGTGGTATGGCGAGGTCGGCGCCACTCTGGACCCACGGGACCCTCGGGTGGCGCCACTGCTCACCAAACCCACGCGACTGGACGTCGCCAAGGGGTCACTGGCCAAGATGATCGGTAATCTTCAGCCGCAGGTCGATATGCGTTTCATGGCATTCGAGGGCTGTGGCAGAGTTGCGGATTACGGCCTGTTTCCCAGCCCGCAGCGGCGACGGTTGATCAAGGGTATAGACAGCTTGAGCGCCGACTTCGGAACTCCACTGGCCGAGAGCCTTGCGCAGGCGGCATCGAAAGTGGACGGACGCAATCGCGACGCATACATCGTAATGTTCATCGATGGCCAGGATAACTGTCAGCAGGATGCCTGTGCGGTATCTCGCCGCATCGCGCAGTATCAGCCAAGGCTGAAGGTCAATGTCGTCAATATTGGGGAAAACGCGCTTTCCAACTGCATGGCCCAGAACACGGGCGGACGGGTCTACACGAGCAGCAACGCCGTCGAGCTCACCGATATGCTTCAGCAAGCCTCCAAAGAGGTCTCGAAAGCGGCAGGCTGCCCTTGAATCATAGAGCATAGAACGATGAGCCCCACCTCGGCACATGGCTCTCCTCAGCTGAATCGGGCGCTACCTGTCTGCTTTACTGGGGAGTTTTGCTCCAGCATGCCGCATACCGATCCGCTCAGATTAGCGCGCAGTCCGATTAACCCTGATCACATCATAAGCACGCTCGCACGCCTGACCGGCTATTCGGGCGCGGTCATAAGCCTTCGCCAAGTCTCCCGCTCGCGCATCAGCGCGCTCGAGCAATTGGGTGAGCACCAGGGCGGCGCGGGCGGCTGACGGGCCTCGGTCGGCAGCGCCGGCAGTGCTGGCGCAGGTACCAGCGTTGGCGGCAAGCGTTCCGGCCTGGATGCGCAAGCGGTCACCAGAAGCATCGAGACCAACAGCATCGGCATTGGCAG
>Ga0207655_1001300_pt1 | contig 23630 bp, 40 predicted proteins | sample KBSM44metaG_FD_184398 | JGI IMG/M metagenome (GOLD analysis project Ga0207655, IMG submission 184398) | Miscanthus rhizosphere microbial communities from Kellogg Biological Station, Michigan, USA - KBS M4-4 metaG (SPAdes) (version 2) | ecosystem: Host-associated > Plants > Roots > Rhizosphere >... | reverse complement strand
TCCCAGAGTATCGGATTTCCCATGCTTCGCCACAATGTCCATGACGCATCTTCGTTTCATTAAGGCCTAAGCTTATTAGCACATCCTGGTATTCACGAAGGAAATCCTGTGTACCAACCAATGACCAGACAAGCTGTCCATCTGTGCGTTGGTAACAGCACCCGTCTCCATCAAAGTATCCTCTCATAAAATGAGAAGTTAGCTCTGAAGGAATTTCAGGCCATTGGAGTGTAAGGCTCTTTTTCTGCGTACAACCATGGGATTCTAAATCAGATACCATTTGGTTGCTACAGATATTAATTCGACATGCTTCACTGTTGCCAATTGTTCTTGTTGTAATTGGAGCATCAGTTTGAAGAAACTGTCTGAATCTCTCCAGGTGTTGGATATCTTTTATTCCTAAGCCTAGTTCGACTTTGCTAAATCCAACGTAGCCATCGGCATAAAGAAATCCTAGCCAGTAAGCTTTCTCTGAAGTATCAATAGTATGAAATGTATCTTCATTCATAGGATACTTGCGCTTACCAGTCGTCCCTTTGGAGCGAGCTTTAACTTCAATACCTTCTTCTTTCAATAGTCGTGAAATCCTTTTTCTAGGAATTCCTGTTTCTTTTTCAATCTGTCGTAACGACATGCCTTGCAGGTACATATCTTTGTACATGTACTCCACCTCCCATGTCGTTAACGTAACCACTTGTCAAATTGGTGTCAACTACCTAAGCCCATTTCGTCTCCTAAGATACCAGCTTGAATATCATGCAAAAAGCTAATCCCTACCGCTTGAAACGGATAAGGAGTTAGCTTTAAGTCAGACAAACCATAATCAGAAACCTGGAAGTCAGGAATGATATTCTCTCTGACTCCTTTGATTTCTTCTAATGAGTTATACCAAGCAATGTTATCTTCACCCATATAATCAACAAGCAAATCGACGCTCGCTTTGGGAAGTATCCAGGTATATTCCTGCTCCCAATGAAATGCACCTTCAATGCTATTGAATAGGTTCATTAATCCTTTGTATTGATTGCCACCTAGATGACTCTCAATTTTAACATGTAAAGTATTACCACTCAGTTTTACTGATAACATTACATCAACTCCTAAGCTTGCTGAAAACAGTCTACACAACGGGGTTCATACGTATATTCACCCATCGACTTATCCAATATTATCATAGGTCCATCGAACGGTGCAGGCTTGTCATTTAACAATCGTTGTGATACACTGGCTTCATTGTTTCCACATTTAGCGCATCGAGTATGTTTCTTCTTGATGTCGTATGCGAAACATAGCAAATCTCTCATTATGCCAAAAGGCTCATTTTTGAAAGTTTTGTCTAAACCAGCAGCAACTATGTTTATACCCTGTTCTAAAAGGGTATTTATAATACTAAGGATAGAATCTCCATAGAACTGAACTTCATCAATCAGTATGGTATCGACCTTGCCATGAGCTCCTACGTGGCCCCCTACGTAGTACAGCAAAAGCAACGGGTCATCTTTATCCACCATATGCGCTGGGACCGTTTCCTGAAGTGCTCTTGATTTGATGACGTTCTTGATAGGTGAAAAAGCCAGGAAGTCCTTCCCTTGGGCGTCCAGTTCTTTAGCCGTCTCAATCAGTTCGAAGGACTTTTCTGTAAACATACACCCTGTAATAATTTTTAGTTGTCCTTTTTTAATGCTTTGTTGGTTTGTTTTTTCTAGCAAGACTCTCTCGTGTATGTTCATAGTTTAATGCAATCTCCCATGTAAGGTAATTTGATATGAAGAAAGCCAGCATCAACTCCCCCAAGTATCAGCTGACTTTCTTCTTTTTTTTATTTATCCTTTGGAATTTCTTCGCCAGTAGTGACATCCAAAGGCACGTACCATTTGTGCCTGCAAGCGCGTTTGAGGCAGGTGTAAGCAACACGGGTTTTCCATGTATCTTTGTATGCACGCCCATTATTACATTCAGGGCATGTCTTTTCTACATAGCGGTCTTTGTACGTATTGCCTTTTGTTTTGTATCCTCGTGATGTTCCGACGAACTGATTGTTTTCTTTACTCAAAGTAGAGTAACCCCCTATTAATATTGTTGCGGCCCCTCTACCTCTTCCAATTCCTGTACCAGCCGTTGCAATTGTAATATCTCTCTGTATTTAGCAAGCTCCATAGCCTTACGCCTAGCCCTGCCAATAGTCTCTGGCTGCGTAGCCTTCTCGACTATTTGCTGTACAACATGGTCTGGTAAATCAATCTCGTCGAAAACCTGCCAATATACCAATAGAAGATGCAAGTAGTTGAATCTAGCTTGTGGGATATTATCCATCAGGTAGGCGACTTTCTCGCGTGCGGTGTCTAGCTTAAGTTCTTCCATCAAAATCCCCCGATTTCCGAAAGAAGAACCGCGCTTGAGGTAATGATAACGTGTTAAATCCGAACCATTACTGGGTTCCTAGGTATATTATACATGTATTTACCAAAAAAGAAATACTTTTCTCGTTTTTTTACGAAAGTATTACGGAATTTTTCCTAATTATTTGTCTTTTTTGTAATTCGTATAGATATCATGTAGGAGTCGAGCGCGAATCTTTTTCATTTTTTGGTATGTCTCTAGGCCATTTTCAGTGATTTTGTCTTCGCTTACATCTTCTTCCACAAGAGCGTGCAAGTCCTGACATGCTTCAATGAATTTCTCTACTTCATTGTAAAGATAACCATAAGCGATTGTATTACCAATCTCATTCGTGAAGTTATAGAACGCTTCTCTAATCTGTTCCATTTCATCACGTGCATATTCCATTGCCTGAAGCTCTTCTTGTTTTGTATGAGCTGGCGGTTCTGGTAGCTTAAGCTTACGAGTTGGAAAAGGCTTTGGCTCTTCTTCTTGTTGCTTTGGTTCTGAAGGTTCAAACATACTACCAATCAATTTCTTGTAGTGCTCATCTGGTTCGAAGTTCGGTTTTTTGCCCAATCCTGACATGTTGTTTCCTCCTAGTAGTAAAGAGACTCAGCTTTCTGGAGTCCCTTTGTGTTTGTATTGAATATGACCGCAACCTATACAATGGTATTGTGTTTCTTTTTCATAAGCATCAGGCGCATGTTTTGGAGAACCTTTGCGAATAAGTACGAATACTTTTTCTTCAAAGTAACCTTGGCCGCATTTTTCACAACGCTGGAATTCTTCTGCCATCAACATATAATTCACCCCTTGTCTTCTAGTTCTTTTCGGAGACGTTCATTCTCTTCCCTGAGTTTACGCATCTCATATATCATTTCCATTTCATGGTCAAATGATTTCACAAGATAGACGCCGTCATCATTCTTATAACCAAATGGGATGTACCAGAATGGACGTTGTTCTTGGAAGGCTTCCTTCTCTTGCTTTTCAATCCATAGCTTTGGAATGGTGATTTGTTTCTCGCCGCGGGCATTAACTGTTCCACGTTCCTTGCATTCAAGCAAGGCATGTTCTAGTTTGATGTCACCCTTGGCATGCCACATAGCACCTGAGTTAGCCTGACGCTTTGCTTCTTTTTTCTCAAAGGTCGGTTTTGGAGTAGCCTTAGGCTGAACTCCTAAGAAGGTAGGAGCTTTTACTTCTTCTACTTCTTCCTCTTCTTCATCGTCGCCTATTAAAGCATCAATATCGAAGCGCGGCTTTGCTACTTTCTTTTTCTTCTTAGTGCCGAATTTATTGTTCCATTGATTGGTTACTTTCTTTTCGAAAGCCATACCTTCTTTTTTCTCTTGCTTGTAGATTTTCAATGGAGCTTTCTTTTCAGCTTCTCTGTTTGCTTCTCGTTGTTCCATCTTCGCTTTGCGTTCTGCAACAGGGTCTTTAAATAGAGACTCGCCATCACATAAATGACATAGTGCGTTGTTTACGCATACTTCATGCATCTCTTTCGTGCATTTGTAATTCATCATAACACCTGCTTTGTGGATGTTCATCTGGATAAAGAATCGTTACGACCATTCCCTTTTCGCAGACAGCAGTGAACTTCTTTGTGTGAATCCGATACTGACCTGTATGTTTGAAGCTTTGCTTTCGAATCGTATTGTTTTCTATCTCTTTATTAATAAGATTGCAAATACGCTTTCTACTTGCTGTACGACAACCAATACGGGATTTGTATCGTCTGACTGCGTGCTTTCCAATTTTCATTTTGTTTCCCTCCCCGACAGCTAATTATCTGTTAACTTGATAACAAGCTATTCGGGGGAGTTTTGTCAAGACTTGGGAGCAAATCCAAAGAGATTAAATCTCTGCAAATGGCATCAAGTCTTTCTCTAGTTTCAAGACCCCAGTGATGGTGATGAGGCGGGATTGTTTGCCATACAACACATCAATAACACCTTGAATATAAGAATGACGTTCTGTGAGAGTGCGCTGGACTTCATACAGATTGGTAGTTTCATTGTCACCAAGTGGAAACTCCTGCAATGCTTTTGTAGCATTTTGCTTTCTTTCAATCTCATTTCGTCCATTTGCTTTCTCTCGTTCCCATTCACGAACAATGTTGTCGATACGTTCTCTTCTTCCTTCTATTTCAGCCAACTCCAGTCGGGCTTCAGAGAAGAAGTTATCTATACGTGACAACAATCCCTTGGCAACTCCTGCGCTAATATCCAGGGGGATGACAATAGTAGAGAGGCGGCGACGATACTCCGCTTTATGAGCCTCCCATTGCTCTTCTGTTAAACTAATTACTGACAACCAACTCAACTCCTAATCAATCAGATTATTTAATAATATCATATTCAACTAGGGCAGAGACGATATCTTTGTGGACTTCTTCCAGAGACTTTGTTCCGTCAATTTGAATACCAGAATTCTGAAGATAGATTGAACGAACCTTTGTAAGCAAATCTAAATCAGATTCATAGCGATCATTCTCGCCGTTGTTATGTTTGCCCTTTCTAGCCATACTAACTTCAGCTGGAATATCAATCAGGATTTCTATATCAGGGAAACGCATGTACTGTTGCAATGCGTGAATCCAATAGATTGGAAGTCCATTTGCTAAAGCATAAGCTTCCTGACTCGTTGTATAACGGTCAAGAATAAGGAAGTCTGTGCCTGCTTCATCAAGCTCTTTAAACCATGCTTGCTGAGCTTGTTTATCAGCAGCCATGATGAGTTCGATAGTCTTTTGGTCGACCTCCCATTCCTTCTTGAGCCATTTCATAATGAGTTCTCCAGTAGGAGTATCGTAACGATGGAATTCGGAACGGGCTACACTATATCCTCTTTCCTTTAAATAGGTTTCTAAGAATACAGAAGCTGAGTATTTTCCGCTTTTGTCAAGTCCCTCAAAGCTCAGTATTCTCATAGTGAAGAACCTCCTAGTAGACGATGTGCTTCTGATACTGCATCAAGATAATCGAAATAACTATTCGCAATAGGGAGAGCTAGGTCAGAGTCAAGGAGCTGATAGCCGCCATTCTTCCAAACATATACTTCAGTAACAGAAGATTCTGTTTCAAGGTCTATATCAATAAAAAAGACAACTTCCTTGTGATGATTAAGTACAACCGTATTTGAGCTGTGTGTTAGTGCAGCATGTTCCTCAATCAACTGACAAAATTGATTTGTAAGTTCTGGGTCTTCATGCATTGTGTCTTTGAGAAAATCAGGTGTTGCTTGTCCAGGCTTTACAGCCCATGGTCTCTGTTTCATAATCTGCCCCCATTCATATTCTATAAATTAGATTCAAACCTTAGGGAGGTCTGTTGTCAAGACTATAGTCTCTCGTCGATAGCTTTCAGTACATGACTTATATTATCATGGAAACGATATGCAGCAGCATAATCATACGGTGTTTCTGAACGATTAACAATCATGACTGATGCCCCTTCTCCAGACTGATAAGCCTCTTCTACTAGACCAGCAAAAGGTTGTACTTCAAGTGATGTTCCAAGAACAATAATTAAATCAGCATGAGCTACTTCTTGTGAGGCAAGATGTAAATTCATAGGGTCTAACATCTCGCCAAATAGAACTACTGGTGGCCGCACGGTGCCATAGCAAGGTTCATTGTATTGCGGGTCTACATGTTCACAATCTTGTGGATTAAGGCTATCGTATTTAGATAGGAGATATCTTTTTCTACAATAGTCACACTCAAGATAGTGCATGTGCCCATGCATTTCGATAAGTTGTTTTGTCCCTGCGCGTAAATGATAACCATCAATGTTCTGTGTAATGACAGAGGATACAGTACCACGAGACTCCCAGTCAGCTAGTATTGAATGAGAAATATTCGGCTCATGAGATTCAAAATCATCTATACGTTGTTTAAAGAACTGATGAAACTCTGGTTTACCTACTGCGGAATGATGTGAGATGACTTGGGGGTCGTGACCATTCCATAGTCCATTCTGGGAACGGAAGTCGGGGATACCACTTTCAGTAGAAATACCAGCACCAGTAAGAACAACTATTTTGCCAGACTCTTTAATTTTTTTAGCAGCTCGTTCAATGTGTTTTTCATTCATGTCAAAATCTCCTTATAAGAAAAAGACCATCAACATATTGTTGTGGTCTGGTAAGCACTATAGATTATTCAGTAAAACTTTTTAGTTTTTCTTTAAACTCCGCGTTGCGGTTGAAGTCCAATTGAGCTGCATCAAGTTTAGATTGACGCTCATCAATTTCACTCCGTAAGTTATCCATAGTAGTTGTTAAATTTTGTTGTGCTTCGTCAATCAAAGTCTCTGCTTGTACAAACACTGCTTTGGATTCCGAATACTTTACATTTGCTGCCTGGATGACAGCGTCATGTCCCTGGTTTCTTTTAGCCATTGTCAAAACTCCCCCAAATTTTGAATGATGGTGACTTTAAATACAGTACCTTTGTCAGCTTATGCGTCACCGCTGACTCTCTCGTGCTCCATATTCTCCCTTAAAAATATGGTTGATAAGCAGCCCATCTCTTTCCTGTCTTATCCATGTGTCATCATTGGCGGCATATATAGACACATGCCCTCATCGTTTGTCACCTGCCAGGTAGGATTTTCACCCGTGTGTTCTCCCCGCCAAGGTCGAGGCAGTCCGTTTAACGATTACAAGTTCGTGGTGCCCCCATTGGGCATAATATAAAACCCTGAACGGTAGGCGGCGCCCACCAGGGTAAAGCTATTAAGCAGTTGGCTCTGGAGTTGTTGCTTCTGCTAGCTGTGCTTCTAGCTCTGCAATACGTGCATTCAAAGATGCAATCGTATCATCTTTCGCCGCGCTTTCTTGTTCTAGGGCCGCTTTATCTGAGGTAAGGTTAGTAACCTGCCCAGTAAGCGATTGTTTGTCTTTGGTTAGAGTTTCGTTCGTTTGTTTCAGAGTTCCATTCTCAGTCTTTAATTGATCTAATTCCTGCTGCAGCTGCTCAGAACCAGCGCCAGATGAATCAAATACCTTAATAGATGCTTCTAGGCCGCGAAGGTAAATCTGGTCACCACTATCAGGAGAACCAAGTTCAAAAGATTCAGGAGCTGAAATAAGGAGCAAATGACCTACGCGAATACGACGCTTGATACCTGTAAGGTCATCGTTAGTATCGAATTCATATGTAAGGTTGCCATATCCTCCCTTAGTAAGGTAGGTATTTGTTGCTTCATCATAGAACCCAGCTTGTGAATAATTTGGAGAGAATGCTACTTTAATCTTAGACAATCCAAACGACCTCCTATAATATAATGTACTTGCTACCTAGCCAGCCGTGCGGCAATCAACAGGGTCAATAAATGAACACCCTCTTAGCCGTAACCCACGGATTTTATCGAACTTTATGGAAGCCATAGCCCAATGCTATCTCGACTTCCTCTTTCAACCTTAAGCTTTCATCAATAAGAACTTTGATGTGTAAGCTTTGTGCGTTAATCTTTGGCATTTAAACTTTTATCCGTCTTGTGCTCTGAGGCACTCATAATATATAAGTTGTATTTTTCAGCCAGTAGCTGAACTCTTTTACACCTTATATCCTATAATCATGTAGGATAGGTTGATTTTTTTCTCTTAGTGAGAATACCAAAGTATACTATATCGTCAGTATGAACGCATTTAGTTTGAAGATATTTCGACTAAGCAGCAAGTAGATTAAAGGAGAGAAGCGGCTAGGCCGCACCGATTAGTCTACAACTTCAATCTTTGTTTCAGCATTGCTTTCAGAAAGAGAAAAGTCAACTTCCATTTCGAACTGCTCAATGGATTCTGTAAGCTTCTTGATTTGTTCCCGAATCTTAACTGGGTCAAGCAAGTTAGGCTTATTGCGTTTGACAAAGTCTTCCGTAATCTTCTCTACGTCTTCTGGCTTACGGTCTTTTGCGTTACCAAGGTCACTCGCTAAACGAGATTCCAAACGGCTTTGCATTTGCTTCTCTTCTTGGTCAAGAACCATTTCAGCCTTCATAAGCTGAGAGCGAAGAGAGTTTAATAGCTGACGTTCGTAATCAAGACCAGTGTCACGACGGTCGATAGCGTCTGCTACAGTCATAACTGTACCAGCGATTTTTACTTCTGTTACAGCATTGGATTTTGTGATAGCTGCTTTGATACGATTTCGACGCTCAATCAAATCTTTGGCAGATTGATAAGCGGCTCCCGCTTCTGTTTCGAATGTTACTGCATCAGGATAGCCTTTCGGTGCATCTTCTGCAATACGTACAGCTACAAACTTCTCTTGTGTTGCACGAGCAATTCGTTTATCTAGCGTCTTCAATTCTGCTAGTGCGCGGTGGATTGACATTTGTATCATTAAACAACCATCTCCCTAAGTTTTATTTCTTTCAATCTCGATAGCAGGACTTGAACCTACGACCTCTGCATCCCAAATGCAGCGCTCTACCAAACTGAGCCATATCGAGGTAATATTAAGCGGGACTACAGGATTTGATACCCATATAAGCGATACAAGGTCCGCTTGTTTTTCCTTAAACTAAGTCCCATATGGCTCCACAGGCAGGATTCGAACCTGCGACCGATCGGTTAACAGCCGATAGCTCTACCACTGAGCTACTGTGGAATAGGATACAACCCTGCTAGAAGCAGGGCCTGGATTAAACCAGCTTGTCTAACATCTCAACTGTGAAGGTTCGATATACGCCGCCGTCTTCATGTAGTTCATAGTAATTTGCTTTTGCGTAGGCATCTACGTCCTCCAAGTAATAGAGGATAGAAGTCAAATTGCGCTGATAACTTGAGAAGTCGAACGGTTCCGTTTGGTAAACTACTTTTGGTTCATAGACTTGATGCGGCAATCCTGTTCCTTGATAATTCGAGGGATTGTTCATCTGATGCTGGGGAACATCATCGGTACTCCAGTATCGTCTTTTTTCAATCGGGTCTGTAAAAGCAAAAAGTGTTTCAGACTGCCCATTGTAATTGAAAACGTAAGTAGCTTCTAAACTCAATCAAATTCCTCCAGTGTAATAGTATTGGCAGGAGCTGCAGGAGTCGAACCCACATCAACGGTGTTGGAGACCGTTGTTTTACCATTAAACTAAACTCCTATGAGGGAGAGGTGATCAGCCCCTCCGAAATAATAAGAAGTGAATTAAGTAAAACTTTACCGTACTAATAACTAATCAGAAAGGAGGTTTTCATACAATGTGCAAGTGGGTGTTGCCGTCCCCACAAAAGAATGAAAACCATTTCTTTGATTAGTTGTCAACGGTTTTGCGAAAAATTACATAAGTTTTTTCTGAATGCTTGATACAATCTCTTTTACTTCTTCGCAAGAAGTATCTTCTGCTATGATTCCAAATAGCTCTGGGTCTTTATGAAGTTCTTCATCTACAAGAAGGTCGAGTACTTTATTGAAGTCCTCAAGCTCTTGTTCCAATTCGTTTAGCTTTGCTTGCTTAGATAGTTTCATAAGCGTAATGTCACTTACAAAGCGTCTTCGTTCTTTGTGGTGCATCTTATCTCCCCCTTAAGATAGGATTTTTGTGTTTGTCATATATGGTACTGCAAGTTCATATTCCACAAGCAAATCATTCAAACACATATATTCTGTCGGGCCATCTTCTGGCTGCTCTTTTCTCTCGATAAAAATCTTTGCTAAGTATCGACCGAAGGAGTCAGCTTTATATGTTTGCACCATAATCTCTTTGCCAAGTATCATATCCGTAACAAAGTCTTGTGCTAACTGTGCTGCTTCTCTTTCGTCTAAGTCTTTGCTATGTTTTTCTGGTGCGTTTACTCCCCATAAACGCAACCTTTGTTTGGTCTGTAGGTGAAAACCTACATCAATCATACAATCGACTGTGTCGCCGTCGACCACGTTATAACAGTGTCCTCTAAATACATATGCGTTCATTAATGCAAAACCCTTTCTACATAGAAAATGCCAGCAGCTTTTTAGGGCCACTGGCATTTCACCGATTCTCATGTTATCAATCAGGAGTTGGTTGGTACGAATTCTCTCGTCGGGAGGCAATTCATACTTACCCGTATATTGCTAGGAGTTGGTATACTTGAAGTATAAGCCGTTCCTGATGATATGTCAATTAAAGTCCTTCTAGAAATTCCTTTTTCTTCTGCTCATAGCTAGCAATAGCACGCTCATTAGATTCTTTCATTTGTTGGTACTCATCAGATGGACGGCTGTTGCCTTCTTGGTCGCGTAATCGAGTGTAAAATTTTAAGCTACTCTCGAAACTTTTGATTTGAATTCCAGCCCATTCTTCTTTGTCTAGAATTTCGTCTGTGTGAAGAGTAGGTTCTTTCAAATCTTTCCAGATATAATCTAAGTGTGGCTTGATTGCTTGTGCATACTCATGAATAACTTTGAGTCGAGCTTTCTCTTCTTGAAAAATTTTGAGACGACGCTCGTTTTCAGATAGAGTATGTGTAACATATTTTTCATAGCGTGTAGTCAGTTCTTCGTCAGAAAGAGATTGGAATTCTGCGAGCTTATTCGTGTAGCTATCAACTTCACCTTGATAACGTTTAATTTCATCTTCCTTTTTGTTGCCCCTGTCTTGCAATGAAGTGTAACCAAATCGTTCAAGATGATAGAATTGTTTGTCACAAAACTCGATGAACTTTTCTTTATTGAAATCTTTCATATCAAGCAGTTGGTGCTGATGCCCTGTATAAAATCCACTAGCCATATACTTTCCTCCTCTTAATCTAGAATCGTTACGTCTATCGTTTGTCTTCCCCAATCCAATGCAGCTTCTGTTGTTGGCATATGAATGTCAATCTTATGACCGTCAATAGCGCCGCCAGTGTCTGCTGCAATTGCTTCGCCGTATCCAGGTACATACACTCTAGTTCCTAGAGGGATGACACTTGGGTCAACTGCAATTACTTTTGCATTAGGGTTCGAAGCTAAGTCCATACCAGTTGCTGTTATGCCCGTACACCCTTCGGTACACATGGCGATATATCCTGTAGCTTCTACGGTAACTGTTTTACCTGATGGTGATTCAGTATTAGTAGAAGAAACTTTCGTTGTCTCTGCTTTTTGTTGGTTTGTCTGAGCTGGTGTTTCTTTTGTTTCGGCTTTCTTTGCCTCCGCCTTTTTGGCTTCATTGGCACGCTTAAAAGCCAGTTCATCTTCCAGCTTGTTTATGTCTTCTTTGTAGGATGACTCTTTCTTTTTATATTCTTTCTCGTTCTTATCGAGCTCTTTGTTTAGGTCATCTACGTTTTTGGTTAGTTCATCTAATGATGATTTCTGATTATCCAATTCTTCTTTCTGTTGGTCTATCAGACTCCCTTGCTCGACTTGTTGCTTCTTGTACTCACCAATAAGCTCATCTTGGTTTTTGATGGTATCGGCCTGTGCGTAAACAGTATATCCGCCGTATCCACAGCCACCTAGCAGTAGCGCCCCAATGCCTCCTGCGATTAGCTTATTGCGTAATGGTCGTCTGGGGTTGTCTTTATTACCCATGCAATCTTCCTTTCTCGTATGTGTAAAACAGCAATGCCGAAGTATAACCCATCTGGAATAAAAAAGCAAAAAAGCCTAGGACGATTGTCCTGGCTCCCACTTTATCGCTGCAGCTTCCGCCTCTGAGACCAAATCAAGTTGTTCCCAGATTGACTTTCAAAAGTCTGTTTCAAAACCAGCGTCCTGATATTCTTTTATCTTCTTCAAAGCATTGAACATTTCCCACTTAGCACTTGTTTGTCTTTGTGTGCCATCCCCCAAGCGTAAAATATAAGAAGGGTGATAAATAGCAATGCCGCGAACATTGCCATCCAACTCAAACCAAGAACCATTCTCTTGTGTGATTTTGAAGTCGGGATGAATCAATGTACTGGCGGCAATATTACCTAGAGCAACAATTACTTTCGGCTTGATCGTGTCTATCTCTTTCTTTAGGTGAGGATAGCAAGCAGCAATCTCCTGTGAAGTAGGATTGCGATTACCCTCTGGATGACACTTCACTACATTTGTAACATACATATCGTTACGATTGAATCCAGCAGCTTGGAGTGCTTTGTTTAATAATTCGCCGCTGTCACCTACAAATGGCTTACCAGACTTGTCTTCATTTTGACCTGGCGATTCTCCAATCAGCATAATCGGTGCATCAATTGGGCCTTCTCCTGGAACTTTATTTGTACAACCCTCTGCTAGAGGACATGATGCACAATCCAAGACATCGGCCCGCAAATCTACTTCTGTTTCTATACGTTTAATTTCTAATTCGACTTGAGGTCGGGACTCTTGAGGAATCTTATCAAGAATCCTAGACTTCATACGTCGAACAACATCTCTCTCGCTCATAGTATCGCCCCTTAGTTATCTGATAATAGTGAAGTAAATTTTTTATTCGATTGATTTTCAGCATGAGCAACTGTAGCATCTTCCTTATCTACCCACATGTAATCTCCCTTGTCATGAGCATAATAGGAATAATCAGGAGAAATATAGGTAGCTTCATTTTTAATTGACTTAAGGTAAACAGCGCCCATTGGAGCGTCAATCAGATAGTTTCCACTTATAATCATAAGAACACGAAACAGGTTCTGTTTAGGTTGATAAGGAGCAGTGGCATTCCGTATAACAGATTGATATCTTTCTTCTGTGAGTTCAACGAACATAAGTAATTCTCTCCTTTTATTCTGGATATAAGTCTTCTACTTGTACGCCTAGAGTATCTGCTATACGTTTCATTGTGAATAACTTTTCTGGGCCGCGCTGCATTTCATTCAGAGTAGGTTGAATGGCGGCAATGGTATCAAGTTGCAATGCAGTCAGGCTAGATTCATAACGTCTGAGCAAGTGTTCAACCGCAAAGTGTGAAGCAAGTCTGGCTTCTGTGTGTACTAACTTTTGTACATAAGCTATGGCATCTTCTTCACTATAAGAATCAAGGACCTTAAGAATGACATCATCAGGGTCTTCCCCTGTAAAGTTCAAAGCTTTAACAATAAAACCATTATCTCTTAGAACTTTTGCATGTCTCATAGTAGCCTCAATACCAGCTTTGTCACCATCCATCCAGAGAATAATGGTGTTTGTATACTGTTTTAGGATTTCTACATGCTGAGATGTAAGGCTTGTACCCATAGTACTAACGAATGGAAGACCCACACGCTGTGCGATAATAGCATCGCCAAATCCTTCTCCAACAATAACATAGCCTTTCTCTCTGATAGTACGCTTAACGAAATTTAGACCATACAAAATAGACCCTTTGTCAAAGACAAGGGACTTGGGAGAATTCACATATTTAGGACGGTCATCTTCAAGAGATTGTATGAAATCGCTCATGTTACGATAACTAAAGCCAACTGTCTGCCCCCAGTCATTCATAAGAGCAAACGAAATCCGATGCGCAAATTTATCTCCTTCAGGAGCCATGCCAATGCGCCACTTATCAATCTCTTCCTGACGAATACCACGCTCATGTAAATAGATTTTATGATTCTTGCTTGTCTGTAATGTTTCCCAGTAAGTTCTATTTACCTGTACAATACTATCTAGCTCTTGCAGGCGTTGTTTCTCTTGCGGAGAAAGATTGGCTTTAGGGACTTCCCATCCCTTCATATCAGAAAGCTTACGAACAGCTTCAGAGAAAGAGCAGTTGTCTATCCACATAACAAAGGATATTACATCAGAGCCTTCTGTCTTAGGGCGCTTACCTGCGCCACATCCAAAACAAAAGAATGTATTAGTGTTTGGGAAAAAGGTAAGCGATGGGCTGTTGTCTCCTTTATGAATACAAGTTGTCTGAAATATAGAGCCCATTTGATTTAATTTGAAATACGTTTCTGCAACTTCATCAATTGGAATACTCCTGAGTTTGTCTAGGTACTCATCTGGAATTTGCTTTACCATGGTATTACTCCCTTTCAATAAATTCTTCAATCAAACGCATGAGTATTTCACGTCGCAAAATATTTTGCTTTGCATAATCATCTTCTGGCCATTCATTTTTCTGACGGAGCTTGTATATTTCTGTATCAATATTTATGTCAAAAAGAGTTTCTGTTTCAAGATCATAAATATGGTAGAAGTCACAATTCGGTCTTATATAGGCTGTTTTGGTTTTGTAATTGAACTCAGTAAAGGTAGCAAGATGGTCATGCATACCTCCACTTGGGTAATAATTATCAAAGCCAAAAAGCATATAGTGTGTTGTCATTGTTTATTCCTCCTTCAATATGAATGATAAGTCGGAGTTAGTATCTCCATATGGAACTTTTTTAATGTTTCGATTGCGTACAACGTCTCTGCAATCAGGGCAAATGAAAACTTCAATTCCAATATTGTTCTGAATCATATTAGATACGGGAATCAAAGACTGGGTAAGATGGTTCCAGTCGTCGGGGCCGTTCAATTCTGAACAGCTAGGACACTGATAAAGATAACCTGTAGATGTTTCTTTTTTAGAATTCATTTTTTTATTCCTCCTCAAGCAAAAGACTAGCTGCTTGATTATTCTTTATGGGCTCCATTCTAACACGAACAAGAGCAGGGTTATCTGGAGAATGATAGTCAAAGTGCAAGGAAAAAGTTGCAGCTGTTTCAAAATCAGAGAACCAGTCCTCAGCATGTTCTTTCCACTGTTCATATCTCTCGTCATAAGAAAGCTCATCTTCAGGTTCAATATCTTCCAACCAATCATCGTAGCCACAATCAAAATCAACAACATAGCCTTCTTCGATTTTCGCTACCAATTCTCTTATTTCATCTGGAACTATTCCTCCAGTTGTATACACTTCCATCATTCTACCTCCTTTAATAGAGTGCGTGCAGCCGTAGCATTATTTGTAACAGGTAGGAAAATGCGAACCTTGTACTTGTTGTCTGGGGAATGAAGCATATAGGACAAAGGAACGTCTGTGTGGCGCTGAAAGTATTGGAACCATCTTTCGACTTTATCAACAAAGTCAGCTTCTCGATGCCCGCCGCCTTCATAAAATGTAAAGTTGCAATCGAAGTCAACTGGCTCTCCTTTTAAAACTAATTCCACAAGCTCTTCTGTTTCAGATTCGTTTATTCCTTCATAAGTATGGACAACCATGTGTATTCCTCCTTTAATTATCTAATAAAACTTTGTAGTCTGTGTTCTTTCCATTTATAAGCACTTGCTCAATATCGCAAGCTTCGTTGTCTGAATTACAAGATGGACATAAGTGCCAAGCTCCATCATCATCATGCATAGATACAGAAATAATTTCATCTTCTTTAAATTTATATATTTCTATTAAATGTGCGTCCCATTGCTCAGCAGTATGTTGTGCATCACAATCAGGACACACATAAGCATAAAGACTGGAGATATCCTTCATTGTAATTCACTTCCATCGTAAGCGAATGCAAGTGGGCCGATTGGACGAATTACTACCATGTAAGGCTGATACCATTTAGTGTAATCAGAGACAGCTGGAATCTGCGGGCCATGACAAAACAGATGGTCAACTTCATCTCCCTCATCTTCTCTGAAAAATATCACATGGTCAGGCACGTACTCTTCGTGTCTTTCTCTGTACTGTTTCAATACCTTATCTAGCTCTTCTTTGAAATTCATTTTGTTTCCTCCTTTAGTTTTCTGTATAAGTATTCTTCCAATGTAGAGCAGTTGCCTGCACGTTGATGATACATGAAATTATGATAATGATTATTGCAGAGAAACTTAGAGCGAACTGGATGGTTGCACTCTTGTATAATGCATATTTGTCCTTTTTCGTAGCGAGGGACAAGCACTTCAGTAGGACTACCGTGGTGATGCTCTCTTGCGGCATGCATATAACACATGCCTTTTTTCTTTGCTTCATCATTGCATCCTGGTACTTTGCAAATCTGACCACTGTTAACATAGATAGGGTCATCCGTATTTCCATGGCGGCGCTGCCTTGCATAATGCATATGACACAATCCTTTAGCAGCAATGTTCGTCTTTGTGCATCCAGGCATAGAGCATACCTTGTATGAATGATTCATAATACATCCCCCTATTCTGGTTTTTCTAAATGCTTCAAGTGATTTATATTTGTTCTAGAAAAATCACGTAACTCATTAATATAGCGTTGCATTTCAGCAAAATGATGTATATTAACCTGTAGATAAGGGAACTGTGTAAAGTTAGTAGCAAGGAAGGCGTTAATTTTGTTCATGTCTGCCATCATAGTTTGCATAGCACGAAGAGCTGACTCTAAGGCTTCTATCGTTACATCTTCTCTATTGCTCATTTTAATCCTCCTTTATTTCTCTAATAAATTAGTTAAAGATTTATTATTAATGCCTGAGATTCTACGAATGTGGTTATCATTACTCTCTTTGTGGCACTCTGGACAAATAAATCGAGGGGAAAGTCCGCTATTTCCAATCGTCATAGGATAAAAATTACCATAATGCTTTTCCCCAATTTCATTCCATTTATCAATTGTATTAGGAACGTGACATTTAGGGCAAACACATAATGTTATGCTCATATTAAAACCTCCTTTATATAAGAAAAGCCCCTACCGAAGTAGAGGCTAATTTGATTAATCTAAGAATTTTTTAGCTTGGGAGTTGGTAATCTGGGATTTAATTTCAGCTTCCAGTTTTTCCTCTGGCGGCTCCCATCCCTCAGGCTTCATGATTTTGCCATCAGACTCACGAATGATTGGCTTGCCATCGGCACCAAGCTTAGCCATGTTAGCTGCCTGCACGATATCAAACAATGGTTGTGGGTTAACGCCACCTACAACGAATGAACCTTGGTTGAAGTAAAGTTCATCTGTAAGAGCATCCATTTGTGCGATAAGCACTTGGTCTTCTGGGATTGGGCCGATAGCTTTCTGTTTAGCAACAGCAGCTTCGATTCCTTCCTTGAAAGTAGCAATCACTTCATCAAATTTCTTTTCATCTCCAGCTACTGTTGCATGCAAGAACTCGACAAGTTCTTCTGCTGACCACACGGCACGCTTTACTGCAGTGTCTTCTGGAATCGCTGTTGGAGTTTTGCCAACTGGATGATTAAATGCTTCATGGAAAGCTTTAACGCCTTCGTAAAATGGATTAGTGCTAGTCATAATATGAAATTCCCCCAAGATAAAATTTATAGAAACCCAAATGGGATACTATTACTGAATGATTTGTAATTCTCTCATGATGTTATCAAGATGCTTCTCGATAGTGTTGCGGATGTTGTTCTTATTGTGCTTGATATTCCAAGCTGGCAGGTTAAGAGCGCGGTCAACTTCATCTAAAATGAAATTGCGTTGACGATAGATAGCGTCTCTGCTATAATTTTCCTTGCCAGAAGCTTCTTCCAATTCCGCTTTTAGGCTTTTAACCTCTTTTTCGAGGTTATTTTTTTCGTCTAAAAGTTCAACATTGGCTTGGCGAAGATTCTTTATAATGGCTGGGTTGGTACTATCTAGCTTATTAGAAAGCTTTGTAAGATGACCGCCCATCTCCTCTGGTAACTGCTGCAAGTAAGCTTGCATGTCAGTTACTGCGCTACGCAAACTCTCCATTACATTGATTTGTTCAGAAGAAACTTCTTCAATAGAATCAGCTTCGACTTGAGTTGCTTCTGATTCTTTCACAACTTCTACCTTAGCTTTGACAATCAACTCGTTGTTTTCATCTCGTCTTGGTTTTAAAAGACCAACAACTTCTTTAGTCAAAACTTTTTCAGGATTTTTAAGAATGTTATTTACATCCCATGCTGTCTTGTGGTGAGAATCAGTTTGAAGACGAGTAATCCATCCTTCATTTTGAAAATAGGTAGTGAAACCAGTTAGATAAGCAGGGCTGTTAGCTATGGAACGAACGCTAGGGTCTTCAAGCATTTGACGCTGTGTAGCATTTACAACCCCATTTTTATCTGCATGCTTTTTGAAATATGTGACAAGAATATGAAGCTGTTCTTTAGTTGGTACAAATTCAAACTTACCTTTAAGTGTTTTAACCAATAGACTTACCTCCTAGTTAAAATAAGCAGAGCTCTTTTTGAGAGTCTCTGCTTACAAGTTTATGATAGTTATAGACGTTTGACAAGCTGTTTAGGTAATTCCCTCAAGAAACGTGAAGGACGGTTGAATATCGGGCGACCTTGAGCATACTCAAAGCGTTGTTTACAATGAGTGATAAACAATTTTTTCTCTGCTCGCGTCATTGCAACATACATCAATCGTCTTTCTTCTTCCATCTCAGCTGGGTCACCTAAAGACCTGCCGTGTGGGAAGATGCTCTCTTCAGCTCCAACAATGAACACAACTGGAAACTCCAAGCCTTTAGAAGAATGTGTTGTCATAAGTGTGACAGCTTCAACTTCTTCCATACCATCCACATCTGCAACAAGAGATGTCTCAGTTAGGAATGATGTCAAGCTCTTCTCTTCTGTTTCAGTATCTTCATCCCATTTAGCAGCTACATTTACTAATTCTTCTAAGTTCTCAATTCGAGAAAGGTCTTCTTCTTTGTCAGGATTAAGAGCGGCCTTGTAACCTGTTTTATTGAGTACCAGTTCAACTAATTCTGCAATGGTAGTATCTTCTTGGTTAGTAAACTGGCTAAACTCTTCCATCAAAGATAAGAATTCTTTAATTGAATTCAATGCTTTCTTTGGAATCTTAGGGATGTCGTCAATATTCTCCAGTGCTTTCGGGAATGAGATGCCACAATCATTTGCATAATCTTCTATCTTACCGATAGATGCATCTCCGATACCCCGCTTTGGAACATTAATGATGCGGCGGAAAGCTAAAACATCCATACCATTATTAATGGCACGAAGATAACCTACAATATCTTTGATTTCCTTACGGTCATAAAAGGCATGTCCACCGACTACTTGATACGGTACACCATACTGAGTCAATGCTTTTTCAATCTCACGAGACTGTCTGTTTGTGCGATACAGAATAGCAAACTCATTCCAAGAACGATGCTCGACTTGTTGCATGCGTCTGATAACCTGTGTGACAAAATCTGCTTCACGTCCATCATCATCTGCTTGATATAAAACAATCGGGTCGCCAACTTCTTGGTCAGTGAAAGCTGTTTTATCCAAGCGTTCTTGGTTGTTTTGAATCAACGCATTAGAAGCTTCTACAATCGCTCCAGTAGAACGATAGTTTTGCTCTAGCTTGTAGACCTTGGAACCAGGAAAACGCTCTGAAAACGTCATGATATTCGTTATTTCAGCGCCACGCCATTTGTAGATAGACTGATCGGTATCACCTACTACAAACAGATTCTCATGATGAGCAGACAAATGTTGAAGCAATTGGAACTGTGCTTTGTTTGTATCTTGTGTTTCATCTGTCAGCACATAACGGAACTGATGCTGATAATGGTCGCGGGCAGCAGCACTTGCATTGAATAATTGTACGACTTTCATAATACAGTCATCGTAATCAATGTACTGACCTTCTGTTTTCTTGTCTTCGTACGCCTGATAAATGTTAGCTATGTCTTTCTCATGTGGATGAGTAGCACTAGCGGCCCATTCCTCTGGAGTAATCAAAGCATTCTTTGCATTGCTAATCATAGACTGAACAGTATCGACTTCATACTCACCGCCGATTAGTTCCATAACATCTTTGATGATTTTCTTCTGGTCTTTGTCATCAATAATTGTAAATTTATCAATGCCAATCTCAGAACCAAATCGAGCCAAGATACGAATGCAGATACTATGAAAAGTACCTAGCCAGACATCTCTTGCTTCTGTACCTGCTAAATCTACAACACGTTGCTTCATTTCTTTTGCTGCTTTGTTGGTAAATGTTACAGCTAAAATCTCCCATGGTTTAATCCCTTGCTGCAATAAATAAGCAATACGATGTGTAAGCACACGAGTTTTTCCTGAGCCTGCCCCCGCTAGCACAAGATAATATCCCTCTGTGTCCGTTACAATCTGTCGTTGCATCGGATTAAGACCAGATAATAAATCTTCCGACAATCCAAACTCCCCCTTTTGTTCTGTTATAATTCTCGCATGAGATGGAGAAAATGGCAATCATTACTTGAATAGGGAATCTAAGAATCCATCGACAAGTTGTCTTGAGAACTGAGCTCCTGCAGCCTTCGGATGTCCACCACCACCAAACTCTTTGGCAACTTGACCCAAGTCTAGGTCGTCACGTATAGTTCGGAAACTAACTTTGTTTGTAGCTATATCAATGATAGCAACATAGTCGATGTCATCTTTCTTGGTTTTACAGATGGTATTGCCTAATTCAGAAACATGTTGGTCGGCAAACACAATTCCCATCTCTCCATGTTGGGTTGTAGTAACAAGCATCTGAAAAAGCTTCTTCTTGATATATGCTTCAACTTCATCATCTCTGTGGGTCAACAAAGTAAGAGCTGTATCAGTAAAGAATTTTTGATAAACAGATGGATGTTCTCCAGCATTCCAGATATGAGCTCCAGTCTCTTGAACAAAACGAGTTGGGCCAATCATATAAAGATAGTTATTGAGCCAGCGCGCATTACGTTTTTTGATGTCATCATCAGCCAGAGAATCCCAATCCCAGGTATCATAAAGCCGAACAAGCTCTGCAAATTGACGAAGCCCATTCTTAATCTCTGCTTTAAATCCTGGTCGAACATCAAAGAAATCAAGAATCATTCGAGTACCGCATGTCTTAGTTGTTGTCCCAGGAACTTTTGTTTCAACAGTAGCCCACTCATAATCATTGAGCCACAATGCTGTTGCATGATGGTCAAGAAGCTGGATGAACGGCCCTTGGTCGCTATGATGTATCTTGTCCAACTGCCTTGCTATGTCTTCAGGAATAGAAATGTCTGTAATGAAAACATAGTCATACTGGTCAAGATTAGCTGGCCTAGAGATGAATTTCTGAACCTCTTTATCTATAGAATTATAACCACAATGCAAAGCATCTATATTTTCTCTTCCCCATAGATTATTCATTGCAATGTGGCATCCGATACCGTCAAGGTCATCGTGTGTAAAAAGTTTGATTTTCATTAGTAATCCTCCTCTTCTACTTGTTCTCGATTGCCTTTGTCATCCTCTTTGTAGATAGTAAGAGCTGATAAATGAAGATGGCCATCACACTCAAGGTCTGGGAAACTAGGATTCTTTTCTTGGATAAATCTAGATAAGTTACAAGAACAAGAATAGTTTCCTTGCGTGAACATATAGATAGCTGAATTGACTGGGTAAGAATATCCGAAATCATATTCAAATTGATAGGTTTCTACTGCGCCATCGTCTTGATAATATTCGGTTTCTACATGTGCAATCGTGCGTCTTCTAACATCAGTGCCTTCTCTAGTCGTTGTAGCAAGACCGTGTTTTTGGTATCTCTTAATGATAGAAAGAGTTAATGCTCTCTCCTCTTCTGTAGCGAAAAACATATCTTGCTCTATATCTGGAAAGGCGGCTTTGATTTTGTCTTCGGAGCCGCCCCACCATTTCAAATAATATTCATACTTTGGCTCATTCATGATTATCATCAAGATTAAGCAAGTTCTCTAGAAGCTTATAAGCATCTTCTAATTGCTTTCTTGAACCAAAGTTAACATCTCTATGAACAACTTCCCACTCACGTGCTGCATGACGGTATCGTATGCCTGTGAATGGAGCCTTATGACCATTAATTCTATTGTGCTGAAGCTTGTTAGGGCGCTTAGTCAAACTTGGTTTGTTGTTTGAATTATGAAACATAGATAATCTCCTTTCATTTTTATCGAACGACCCAGTTCTCCCATGTGTAGTAGTAGTCGTCTTCTAATTTATTCAAGTTTTCACAAAAATCAATTGCGTCTTGCTGATTTTGATACACCTTCCATATAGTAGAACTAGTACTATCCCGTTTAGATGTGCCTTTATATCGAAGCACAATGTATACGATGTCTACTGTAATCCCATCTTCAATAGTTACCTTAGCCATATTCAATCGACCTTTCTTTTCTGGCATCTTGTAAATGTGTGGAATTGATAAGCATATGCATTATCTTTATCAGCATACTGCTTCTTCTGTGCTTCCTTTTGCCAACCTGTATTTATGTCCATAAAGAATTTTGTATCAGATTGGAAGTTACCAAAGATACGAGTAGCATAAATCTTATCAGCATGAGGAAGAAAGAGATTGTAAATCTCAGCACCGCCAATCACAAAGATTTCCTTATCTGCTTCTTTAGCATACTTAATAAGCATGTCGGCATCATAAAAAGGGCTCACAAGAGGATGCTCATAGTTCCAGCTCACATCCCTTGTAAGCACAAAATGATGTCTTTTAGGCAAAACATCGGGGAGAGACTCGAAAGTCTTCCTCCCCATGATAATGGTATGTCCTGTTGTAAGTTCTTTGAAGCGGGCGAGGTCTGCTTTCATCGTCCTGCCCCAAGGTAAGTCGCCATCGTTTCCGATACTGCCATGGTTATCCATAGCAAGTATTAAACTAATCATCAATCATACACCATCCATTTGGCTAACCAGATTCCTGTAATAAGAGAGAAGATGAATACAGAACTCGTGGTTAGAGCTGAGTGTGTCCAGAACCAATCAGTAAGGGTAAGAACTACTGCAACTGAAAAGAAGGACATAGCTATAACAGCAATTGCGGATAATACTAAAAACCAAATAGCTTTCAAGATTCCCATGATAAAACCCCTTTAAGCTCTGTCGTATGGACGATACTTCTTGCGAAGAGAATCTTGTTCTTCTAATCGCCGCACGATATCTCTTTTTAGGTATAACTTAGCTCCACGTTTATCAATCTGCTCTATTTTCCCTCTTCTAACAAGAGAAGTAAAAGCAGCTTTTGTGATACCCAAGATTTCGCATGCTTCAGTAGTAGATAGAAACTGAGTATTTAAGATTTCTAATAGCTGTTCATTTGTGAATTCGGCCATAGTATTCTCCATTTCTATTCTGCGACTTCCATGCGACGAGATGGGCCGTGCTCATAATCAATCAAGTCGAAATCTTCTATAGTAAAGTCATAGAAGTTCTTCTTGTCTGGATTAATCCAAAGAGTAGGGGCCGCGTACATTTCATCTTGTGCTTGAGCTTCAAGTGTTTCTATGTGGCGATCATAGATGTGCGCATCCCCAATATGAAAGATATACTCACCAAGTTCATAACCAAGTACTTGAGCAAAGATACGTTGCAAGACGTTGTACTGGAATACATTGAATGGATGTCCAAGACCGATGTCATTGCTGCGAGCCTTAACTTCTAAATGAAGTTTACCTTCTTTGACAT
>Ga0207655_1001297_pt1 | contig 23655 bp, 20 predicted proteins | sample KBSM44metaG_FD_184398 | JGI IMG/M metagenome (GOLD analysis project Ga0207655, IMG submission 184398) | Miscanthus rhizosphere microbial communities from Kellogg Biological Station, Michigan, USA - KBS M4-4 metaG (SPAdes) (version 2) | ecosystem: Host-associated > Plants > Roots > Rhizosphere >... | reverse complement strand
AGACGGCCTGCTGATCAATAACCACGGGGCCCTGACCTTCACGCTGAGCGACGGCAAGACTGTCATCACCGTGCCGGCCAACGGTACTACCGGTTCGGTTACGGTCATCGCGCCGGACAACGTCTACGTCGGCACCAACCCAGCGATCGTCAAAGCGATCGCCACGGTCAGCGGCGTTGATGTGGACAAGTTCGAGAAGCTGACCCTGGACAAGAGCTCGGTCAGCACCTCGGTAACCGACGAGCCTGGCTCGGGTGTGCCTGGCGACAACAACCAGGGCGACCTGGTCAAGGTCACCATCACCGCCGACCAAGCCTCGGTGGCCGAGAACGTCAAACCGACGTTCACCGTGCACATCAACCAAGCGCTGGCCAACGACTTGGTCGTGACCCTGAGCAACAACGCTCAGGTCACCATCAAAGCCGGCGACACCAGCGTCAAGTACGAGCACGCGGCGCAGGGCGACGACGTCTACAAAGATGCCGGTGAAATCAGCCTGGGCATCAAGTCGGCCGCCGACATCGGCAACCGTCCGTTCGAGAACCTGCAACTGGGCGACGCGGCGAAGGTCAGTGTCACCGACACCACCGACGAAGTGATCGCGAAACTGACCGCGACCCCATCGGTCACCGAAGGCGGCGTGATCACCTACACCGTGACGCTGACCAATAAAGACGGCCTGCCGATCAACAACCACTCGGCGCTGACTTTCACGCTGAGCGATGGCAAGACCACCATCACCGTGCCGGCCAACGGTACCGTGGGCACTGCCACCGTGATTGCCCCGGACAACGTCTACGTCGGTGCCAACGACCCTGTGATCAAGTCGATTGCTACGGTCAGTGGGACGGATGTGGACAAGTTCGAGAAGCTGACCCTGGACAAGACTTCGGTCACGACCAGCGTCACCGACGAGCCAGGTTCGGGTACTCCGGGTACCGGCAACCAGGGCGACGTCACCACAGTTGGCATCACTGGCACCTCTTCGCTGACCGAAGGCGAAACCGGCCAGTACACGCTGACCCTGAGCAACGCGTCCAAGGCCGAAGTCACCATCACCCTCAGCTACAGCGGCACCGCCAAAAACGGTGAGGACTTCAGCGGTGTCACCACCGTGAAGATCCCGGCCAACAGCACCGGTACGACGTTCAACATCGCTACCATCGACGACAAGCTGGTCGAAGGTACCGAGAACTTCGTGGTGAAAATCGAAACTGCCACCGGTGGCAACTTCGAGAACCTGCAGGTCGATAGCAGCAAGTCGAGCGTGACGACCACTATCCTCGACAACGACCACCTGCCTGTTTCGCCTGGCGGTGCGGTATTTGGCGTGGAGGACACCGACTACGTGTTCGCCTGGAGCGATTTCAAAGTCACTGATGCCGATGGCAACACTGGCCTGTTCGTGACCATTACCTCACTCCCGGCCGCTGGCAGCCTGCAGTTCTTCAACGGTACTGCGTGGGTGAATGTGGCCGTCAACCAGGTGATCAGCCAGGCTGACATTACTGCCAATAACCTCAAGTTCGTCCCGGCCCTCAACCAGTCGGGTGCGGACAACTACGGTGGTAATGGTGTAGGTAACCAACAGGCTGACTACGCGCAGTTCAAGTTCAAGCCGAACGATGGCACCAACCTGGGCAGCGAAGTGACCATGAAGGTCGACATCAGCCCGGTTGCCGATAAACCGACCCTGAGCTTCGGCAGTGCGGATATCGACTCCAAAGGCCTGACCAAGGAAGTCTGGACCAGCCTCAAAGGCCTGGGTACGGGCGGCAATGGCATAACCGGCGAGGACCTGAAGGCAGTATTTGCCAACTCTGGCAATGCCAACTCCAGTAGCACCACCACCAATGTGCAGTCCGATGGCAGCGTCACCGCTGGCACCGGCTCGAAAACGTCGGGCCTGATCTACCTGGAAGCCGGCAAGACCTACACCTTCAGCGGTACGGCTGACGACAGCTTCGTGGTCACCATCGGTGGCAAGACTGTGGTCACGGCCACCTGGGGCGCGGGTGGCCAGGTTTCGGGCACCTTCACTCCGAACACCAGCGGCTACTACCCGATCGAGGTCTACCATGCCAACCAGTCTGGTCCAGGCAGCTATGACCTGAACATCCAGGTAGGCTCGGGTGCTGTCACCGACCTGAGCAGCTCGAACGTCAAGATGTACCAGAACGTGACCGAGATGGCCAACGCTGGCCTGGGCGTGTCCGACCTGCATACCGTCAATGGTCAGAGCTACTACGACGGCTACAAACTCAACGAAGGGCCGGAAGGTGGCTCGGTGAAACTGGTCGGCATTACCACCGCCCTGACCGATACCGATGGCTCCGAAACCCTGAACGTGACCCTCAGCGGTATTCCGAAAGGTACCGTGCTGAGTGACGGTGCAGGCCATACCGTCACAGTAGGCAGCACCCCGGTCGATGTGACTGGCTGGAAACTCAGCGGGTTGACCCTCACGCCGCCGGCCTACTACAAAGGCTCGTTCGACATCACTGTCACCTCGACGGCCACCGAAAGCCTGGGCGGGTCAGCCATCACCACCGGCAACATCCCGGTGACGGTATACGCTGCGACCTACAAGGCCAGCGTGGGTACCACGGGCAATGACACCATGATCGGCAGCGAAGGCAACGACATCATCGTCGCCGACGTGTCGGGCCTGAACGTGGTGCAGGGCAAGAACTACAACATTGCCTTCATGGTCGACAGCTCGGGCAGTATGAGTGACAAGTCGATTGCCGATGCGAAGACGCAGTTGGCCTCGGTGTTCAATTCGCTCAAGGCCAGCCTGGGTTCCGACACCTCCGGTACCGTGAACATCTTCCTGGTGGACTTCGATACCCAGGTGAACAAGAACGTGGCGGTCAACCTTGCCGACCCTGATGCCTTGAGCAAGCTGCAGGCGGTATTGAACTCGATGGTGGGTGGCTACTACGGTGGCGGCACCAACTATGAAGACGCGTTCAAGACCACGTCCAACTTCTTCAACAGCACCATGGCCACCAGCAACAAAGGTGCGGAGAACCTGACCTACTTCATCACCGACGGTAAGCCAACCTATTACCAGAGCGGGGAGTCCACCAACGCTAGCCTGTGGAAGAATGGCAAGAACCTGGATGATGTGGTCAACGTCAACAACTACAAGATGGGCGATACCTTCAGTGCCTGGGCCGACAGCACTCACAAGGTCGAGATCAGTAGCAGTGGCGTAGTCAAAGTGCTGACCTACACCGAGAAAAAAGGCGAGTTGGTGTATGACTCCACCAAGACGGTTGGCACCTTGCATGCACAGGGGGATGGCACCTATGAATTCTCCAGCCTGGGTGGTACTGGCTACGCCGACTACTGGAACTACGTGGATTCGGCGGCGGGTTCCACTGCGAGTTTCGCAGTGCTGGGCGGCACCAACGGCTTGAGTAAGGTGCAGGCCATCGGCCTGAACAGCGATGTCACGCTGAACGACCTGAAACCTTACGACAGCGCTGGCAAGCCACAGACCAACATCGATCCGTCCGACTTGGCGAAGGCGATTCTTGGCCACTCCGAAGCAACGGTGCCAGGTGCCGACACCATCGACGGTGGCAACGGCAACGACATCATCTTCGGTGACTTGATCACCCTCAACGGCGTTGTCAGCGAGGGCTACCAGGCCCTGCAGACCTACGTTGCGCAGAAGAGCGGTGTCGAGGTCAGCTCCGTCACCACCAGCAATGTCCACCAGTACATCACCGAGCACTACACCGAGTTCGATATCTCCGGTGCCAAAGACGGCAATGACATTCTGTCCGGCGGCAACGGCAACGATATCCTCTTCGGCCAAGGTGGTAACGACACCCTCGATGGTGGCAGAGGTAACGACATCCTGCTGGGCGGTAGTGGCAATGACACCCTCATCGGTGGCCACGGCGACGATATCCTGATCGGTGGCAGCGGTGCCGACACCTTCGTTTGGAAGGCTGGCGACTTCGGCAACGACGTCATCAAGGACTTCAAGCTGAGCGACAAGGACAAGATCGACTTGAGCGATCTGCTGCAGGGTGAGAAAGGCAGCACCATCGACAATTACCTGAAGCTCACTACGGTGGACGGCACGACGACGCTGCAGGTCAGCAGCGAAGGCAAGCTCAACGCCGCCGGTGGCCTGGCAAATGCCGATGTGACCATCAAGCTGGAAGGGGTGAACTGGTCCAACACCACGATCAATTCGTTGATCAGCGGTGCTGACCCGACCATCATCATTCACAACAAGGACAACTGATGGAACCCGGGGCCGCGTAGCGGCCCCGGCTCTTTCCTGCCTTTCGCCAACAGCGCATACTCTGGCGCCGGGCCTGCGTGCCCGGCGATCTTTGCCTATGCTGCTGTCTACCAACAAGGAACCAACGTGACGAGGGACACCGCCATGTTCTACGTGCAACGCGACGCTGCCGGCCAGTTGCTGCGGGTAGAAGCAGCCGCCTTTGACCAGTTCACCGAAATGCTCCCTGCCGACCATGCCGATATCCAGGAGTGGTTTGCCGACGACGTCGTGGAAAACAGCCTCAACCAGCTCAAGCAAAGCGACCTGGACATGATCCGCGTGCTTGAGGACCTGATCGATGTGCTGACCGCCAAAGGCGTATTCAAGATCACTGACCTACCCGCCGGTGCCCAGGCCAAGCTGCTCAACCGCTCCACGGCGCGCAAGGCACTCAGCAGCCTGAACAACCTCATCGATGAAGAAGAGCAGGGCGGGCTGATCTGATTGCGAACCGAGCAAATCCCAGTGCTATGGTTATTCTTTAAAGGTATTTAAAATATATCTCTTATGACTTTATAGTCACTTCCACTGCGTACCCGTCGACCAATCGATGCGCCGCACGACTTGAACCCACACGGGAAATCCCCGTGCGTTTCTGATCGTTGCGCGTCGTTGAAGTCGCGCACTGCGTGGGAGTGAAAAATGTCAGCCGCCTCGAACGCCTTGTCGACCATCGACAGCGCCCAGCCGCAATGCTTCGAAATCCGCCCGTTCTCCGGTGCCGTCGGCGCCGAGATCATCGGCCTGGACCTGGCCAGACCGGTCAACGTCGAGGATTTCGCCCGTATTCATCGCGCCCACCTCGACCACCATGTACTGGTGTTCCGCGACCAGCGCATCAGCCCGCAACAGCAGATTACGTTCAGCCGCCGCTTCGGTGAGTTGCAGATCCATGTGCTCAAGCAGTTCCTGCTGACAGGCCATCCCGAGATCCTGATCGTTTCCAACATCGTCGAAAACGGTCAAAACATTGGTCTGGGTGATGCCGGCAAGTTCTGGCACTCGGACCTGTCGTACAAAGCGCTGCCCAGCCTCGGCTCCATGCTGCATGCCCAGGAGCTGCCCAGCGAAGGCGGCGACACCCTGTTCGCGGACATGCACAAAGCCTGGGACGCCGTACCCGACGCCTTGCGCAAAGTGGTTGAGGGCCGCAGCGCTGCTCACTCCTACACCGCCCGTTACGCCGAGACCAAATTCGAAGGCAACTGGCGCCCGACCCTGACCGCCGAGCAATTGGCGCAGGTACAGGAAGTCATCCACCCGGTGGTCCGCACCCACCCGGAAAACGGCCGCAAGGCCCTGTTCGTCAGCGAAGGCTTCACCACCCGCATCGTCGGCCTGCCAGACGACGAAAGCCGCGACGTGCTGCAACAGCTGTACGCCTTGAGCGTGCTGGAGAAGCACATCTACCGCCACCAGTGGCAGCCCCACGACCTGGTCTTCTGGGACAACCGCTCGCTGATCCACCTGGCCACCGGCTGCCCCGCACACCTGCGGCGCAAGCTGTACCGCACCACCATCCAGGGCGATGCCCCGTTCTGACGACTGAGGAACCCCATCATGCGCAATTCCATCAGCCGCCTGGCGGCAAGCATCGGCCTCGGCGCGAGCCTGGTCATCGGCAGCCTGGCCGCCCCCGCTGCGGCCCAGGCCGAAGGCAAAATCCGCATTGCCGAGCAGTTCGGCATCGTTTACCTGCTGCTCAACGTGGTGCGTGACCAGCACCTGATCGAGAAGCACGGCAAGGAGCAGGGCATCGACATCGATGTCGACTGGGCGCAGTTGTCGGGTGGTTCGGCCATCAACGATGCACTGCTGTCCGGCTCGGTGGACATCGCCGGCGCCGGTGTCGGCCCTCTGCTGACCGTCTGGGACCGCACCAAAGGGCGGCAGAACGTCAAGGCCGTGGCCTCGCTGGGCAACTTCCCGTACTACCTGGTTAGCAGCAACCCTAACGTGAAGACCATCGCCGACATCTCCGACAAGGACCGCATCGCCGTGCCCGCGGTAGGTGTTTCGGTGCAGTCGCGCTTCCTGCAGTACGCCGCCGCCCAGCAGTGGGGCGACAAGGAATACAACCGCCTCGACAAATACACCCTGGCCGTACCGCACCCGGATGCCACTGCCGCGCTGCTGGCCGGTGGCACTGAGCTGAACGGGCACTTCTCCAACCCACCGTTCCAGGACCAGGTGCTGGCCAACAAGGACGTGCATGTGGTGCTCAACAGCTACGACCTGCTTGGCCCCAACTCGCCGACCTTGCTGTTCGCTACCGAGAAATTCCGCAAGGACAACCCCAAAACCTACAAGGCCTTTGTCGACGCCCTGGCCGAAGCCGCAGACTTCGCTCAGAAGGACAAAGCCGCCGCAGCCGATACCTACATCCGCGTGACCAAGGCCAAGATCGACCGCGACGCGCTGATCAAGCTGATCGACAACCCGCAGTACGAGTTCACCGTCACGCCAAAGAACACCTACAAGCTGGCCGACTTCCTCTATCGGGTAGGCGCTATCAAGAACAAGCCGGCATCGTGGAAGGACTACTTCTTCCAGGACGAACGCCCGCTGCAGGGGAGCTGACCGATCATGACCGCCCCTTTGCCAGGCCACACGGCCAGCAACCTGAGCCGTGTCGCCACGCCGCCTTTGCTCAAGGTGGATAACCTCAGCCTCGAATACCGCACCGCGCAGCGCGTGGTGCGGGCCACTCACCAGGTCAGCTTCGAAGTCGACCGTGCCGACCGTTTCGTGCTGCTCGGGCCTTCTGGTTGCGGCAAGTCCACCTTGCTCAAAGCCGTCGCCGGTTTCATTCAACCGCAGGAAGGGCAGATTCTGCTGCAGGGCCAAGCGGTGCATGGCCCAGGTCCAGACCGCATCGTGGTGTTTCAGGAGTTCGACCAACTGCCGCCGTGGAAAACGGTGAAGCAGAACGTCATGTTCCCGTTGCTGGTGGCAGGCCAGCTCAAGCGCGCCGAAGCCGAAGAGCGGGCGCTGCATTACCTGGAAAAGGTTGGTCTGGCCGCCTTTGCCGATGCTTATCCGCACACCCTGTCGGGTGGTATGAAGGCACGTGTGGCGATTGCCAGGGCGTTGGCCACCCAGCCGAAGATCCTGCTGATGGATGAGCCGTTCGCTGCACTGGATGCGCTGACCCGGCGCAAGATGCAGGAAGAACTGCTGCTGCTGTGGGAAGAGGTGCGTTTCACCCTGTTGTTCGTTACCCATTCCATCGAAGAAGCGCTGGTAGTGGGCAACCGCATCCTGCTGCTGTCGCCGCACCCGGGGCGGGTGAGGGCGGAAGTGCACAGCCATCAATATGATCTGGGCAGCCTGGGCGGCAGCGATTTCCAGGCCAGTGCAAGGCGTATCCACCGCTTGCTGTTCGATGAGGCAGACGTCCCGGAACAGCCCGACGACCTTGGTTTCAACGATATCCGCATCGCCTACTGACAGGAGCTTCAGCCATGACCACTACACCTGTACGCCAGGAATACGAGGTGCAGCTGGAGCCCCTGCTCAGTGTGCCCCTGGAACGCCAACTCCCCTTGGCCCAACGCCTGTGGCAGCAAGGCTGGCTGCGCAAGGCGCTGATCCTGCTGGTAATCGCTGTGCTATGGGAGGCCGTTGCTCGCTATCAGGATAATGACCTGCTGTTGCCGAGCTTCCTGCAAACCGCCGCGGCCCTGTGGGACGGCCTTGTGAGTGGCGAGCTGCCCGCCAAGGTCGGGGTTTCGCTGGTGATACTGCTCAAGGGCTATGTGCTGGGTATCGTCCTGGCTTTCGGCTTGACTAGCCTGGCGGTTTCGACCCAACTGGGGCGGGACTTGCTGGGCACGTTAACCTCGATGTTCAACCCATTGCCGGCCATTGCCCTGTTGCCGTTGGCCTTGCTGTGGTTTGGGCTGGGTGATAACAGCCTGATCTTCGTGCTGGTGCATTCGGTGCTGTGGGCGCTGGCGCTGAATACCTATGCCGGTTTCCTTGGTGTGTCGGAAACGCTGCGCATGGCTGGGCGTAACTATGGCCTCAAAGGGTTGCGGCTAGTGCTGCACATCCTGGTGCCGGCAGCCTTGCCGTCGATCTTGTCGGGGTTGAAGATCGGCTGGGCGTTCGCCTGGCGCACGCTGATCGCTGCCGAGTTGGTGTTTGGTGCCAGCAGCGGCAAAGGCGGGCTGGGCTGGTACATCTTCCAGAACCGCAATGAGCTATATACCGACAAGGTGTTTGCCGGGTTGGCGGTGGTGATCCTGATTGGTTTGCTGGTGGAAGGGTTGGTGTTCAATACACTGGAGCGGCTGACCGTGCGGCGTTGGGGGATGCAGCGGTAAACGGTATCGTCATGGCGGCCGTACGCAGGTTTGTTGCGGCGTGCGGGCCGCTAACCAAATCCAGAAATACTTTCAAACATCTGTTATCCAAAAAGATCGTGAAATTCGTAGGAAACTTCTGAATCTTGCATCGATCTCCATAGAAAGATTGCGGCCGTTCTTTCCCGAGCCTAGCCTGTTCCGCTCCGTCATTTACAAGGAACAGTAATCATGGCTTTCGATGCCTATATTCAAATCGCGGAAATCGCTGGCGAAGCAAAAGACGAGCAATACAGCAACTGGATCGAGATCCTCGGTTACACATTTGGTGCCAGCCAAAGCACCTCCTTCACCGCGAGTTCTGCAGGCGGCGCCACTTCCGGGCGCACCACGCTGAGCAATCTGACCTTCACCAAGTACCTGGACAACGCCAGTTGCAAACTGCTCGAAGCCAGTTGCGCGGGGCAGCACCTGAAGGAAGTGAAGCTGGTCGTCTGCCGCGCCGGTAGCGACAAGCTCAAGTACTACGAAGTGGTGCTCGAGGAAGTGATCATCGCCGACTACGCACAAAGCGCGCATGCCGGTGTGCCGACTGAAATCGTTCAGCTCAACTACGGCCGTATCAAGACTACCTACACCCGGCAGCAGCGCGTCGACGGCAGTGCTGGCGGCAATGTGACCGGTGGCTGGGACCGAATTGCCAACAAGAAGTTTGCGTGAGGAACGACCATGTCCGAGGCACGCAGCTTTATAAATCCAAGGGCGCAGAACTACGCGACCCTGAAAAATGGCACGCCCATGAGCGCCAACCAGCAGGCCAAGTTCGATGTGCTCAATGCGCATATCGTCAATACGGTGGTCTTGGCCGGTGAACTGGTAATCGTCGGTGATCCCGACACTGCCTCCTGCACCAGCCATGAAGCCTTTCTAATGGCCAAGGCGGCGGGCATCCACCGCGACATCATGCTCAACGGTGGCGGTGTCGACGGGTTCTTGCTGGAAAACTTCGAGATGCTACAGAGTCTGCTGGCCCATGCGTCGATAGGGGCAGGGGCAGCGAGCGATGGCTGGGCCAGGCATCTGGATGCGATCAAGAAGACGCTGGAGCAGATCGAGCAACTGCACCGCGCGCATATGAGCGGGGGTGCATTCAGGGAGCGCGAAGAGTTTTATGCAAAGCGCGCGGTGTTGTTCGGAACCCTGGATGAACAGCTCGGGCGGGCCGCTGCATACGGCACAGGGCTAAAGAATCATGGGTCGATCAAGCGGATGTTGCAGCTCTCTAGCAAAAGCTACTTGAGTACCGGGGAAATTTCAAAATATGCCGACAAGGTAGCCGGAGTCGCTAGGGCTGCGGATATGATCAAGAAAGGGGCATACCTCGGGGTCGCATTGGATGTCGCCGCTACGGGGTTGGAAATTCACAAAGCTTGTATACTTGGGCGAGAAGAAGAATGCACCAGAGCAAAATATGTCGAAGGTAGCTCATTAGTATTAGGCTTGACGGGAGGCAGTCTAGGCGGTGCATTCGGTGGCGCAATTGCCACGACCGGTTGCGCAGTTGTCCTTGGTGCAGTGACCGGACCTGGTGCTCTAGTCTGTGGGGTTGTGGGCGGAGCAGTAGGGGGTGCCGTTGGAGGCGAAATAGGAAATGCGGGTGGAGAATTTATTGGCGATCTGATTTATCGCAAGGTCTCAGATGATACCAATTGAGCCCGGTTGGGTGGCGCTGCTTGTTTTTAGCCCAGGGCTGATAATCCTAATTTTGCTTATTTATATTGCTCATTTTTACGTTGAACGAATTGAATCCTTACTAGAAAAATCAAGCTATATACAAGGAATAAGGAGCACCTTTCTCCGGGCTGGACTACCAGGGAAAGTCTTACGCACATGCTGTATTGCTTGCATGATGACAATGCCGGCTATTTATGCCCGTCGCGGGCTCATCAACATGAAGGAAGTAAACAATTTCCCACTAAAAATGAAACGGACACTCATTGGGCTCTGGCTGGCTTTGACTATCGAAATCCTATCCATGTTAGTGTTCCGCGCCTGGCTGTACTTGCGTTAGCTTACACTGGCCGGTGCTGCACATAGCAAGAGTCGCCCCAAAAGTATCGACCCCTGCCGGCTGCAGCAAAGCATTCCTGATCAGCAATCGATGAACAGCCGATTACCGCTGGAGCAGATCGAGCAACTGCACCGCGCGCATATGGGTGGTGGTGCATTCAGGGCACGGGAAGAGTTCTACGCCAAACGTGCAGCGCTGTTCAGGACGTTGGATGAGCAGCTGGGGAAGACTGCCGCTTACGGTTCTGGTCTACGCAATCAGGGATCGATCAAGCGGATGCTGCAGCTATCCACCAAGCGCTATCTGAGTACCGGGGAGATTTCCGGATATGCCGAGAAGGTAACGGGAGTGGCGAAGGCTGCGAGTCTGATCAAGAAAGGAGCCTATATTGGCATTGCATTGGATGTGGCCGCGACAGGTTTATCCATTCATAAGGCGTGCACCATTGGGCGTGAGGAAGAATGCAGAAAAGCCAAGTATATAGAGGGGAGTGGCTTAATCGGGGGCCTAGGTGGAAGCGCTATGCTGGGTGCTTTGGGAGGTGCCACAGCGTCCCTGATATGCACGGTAGTATTCGGACTACCGACTGGCGGGCCTGGTGCTCTAGTATGCGCCGTTGTCGGTGGAGTTGTTGGAGGTGAAGTAGGCGGTGACAAAGGTAAAGAGGGCGGCGAGTGGCTCGGGGAAATTATCTACGAGAATAAAAAATCGTGAATCAATTTGAGATGAACTTAGTTGCTGTGGGTTTCTTCTTCTTGGGTATGGCAGCGCTGTTGGTGCTTGTGTTCGTGGCTGTGCGGTATCTTGATGAGATTGAAGAGTTACTGTCGAAGAGTGTTTATGTTTCCGGGAACAAAAAACTCTATGCGCCAGCAGGAGTTATAGGAAAAATAATGCGTATCTGTACCATATCAACAGTATTGACGATGCCGGGTGTATTTGCGCGTAGAAGATTGGTTGATGTGGATCAGTTGCGAGATTTTCCAAATTCGATAAAAAGGGTTTTGGTCGGGGCATGGTGCACAATGTTTATCTCTTCTATGGTCTTCCTGTTTCTCGGTTCTTTTTAGAAGGGCGGTAATAATTTGAAGGAACTCGTGACGCAAACATGGAAGTGGAAGACTGCGGTTCAGACCAAAACACGTGCCTATAGCGGGGTTGCGTTGGATGTGACACTCCCCACGGGTTGATTTTCACAATCTTGTTTCTTTTTTCAATGGTGTGATGAAGTTTTTCGGTTTGCCTTTTTAATCGCTGATTGCGCTGCAGTTATCCGGTTAGGTACGGAATGTCGGGCTGGCACGGTTTTAGACGGGTACTGAGGGAGTGCGTGCAACATTCCGCTCGGGCAGTGCGCTATCTCAGAGGCTACTCTGGTACTGAGCCGCCGCACTGCTCAGGATCTTGCCAATCTCTTCACGCAAGTCAGCAGGCTGCTCCACCACCACCCCATCCCCATGGCTCAACAGCCACCAGCGCAATGGCCAACCATCGCTCACCGTGGCGCGTAACCGATGCCCATGCTCCAGCGCTGTCAGCTGCATATCGCTGCTCAAGGGGGCAACCCGCAACTGCCGCGCCAGTGCATCGCTGATCCGTGCCACCAACTCCATGCCTTCTCCCTGCGCCGGTTGCAACGCATCCCCTCGCAGATGCGTGAGCAAGTCGAAGTTACCGCGTAACTCGCCCACGGCACTGGCCGACCAGTGCCAGCCAAACGGAATACTCTTGTCATTACGTTCCAGCGGAAAGATCAGCGACAGCTCATTGAGGTCGCGCTCGACGGTGCGTTTGCTGACCGTAAAGCCCACGTCACGCAGGCGCCACACCAACTCGGCGCTGGTAATGCCTGGAGAGCGGCTGGGCAGCTGGCGCAGCAGCGCCCACTGTCGGCTGAGGGTGGCGCGAGTGGTGGCGAACGGCAAAAGATAACGTCCTTGTCTAGGCTTGCCGCAATAGGATGGCGGCACGCGAGGGGCGTGGCAATTGGCCACAGCCCGCTCAGATCAAGGAAGTCGCATTTGGTTGCCTCGTGCCGAATCGTTCGCGACAGGTTTTGACGTGACGTCACGCAGAATCACGCCTCATCACAACCGAAGGTTGGGTTGTGCGTCGTTCAATGAGGATGAACATGTCTGCTGCCAGCAATATCCATTCGCTGCTTGCCCGCCTTCTACCCGAGCGGGTCATCGCCCCACCGGCTCCCGTCGGGAGGCGACAGCGGCTGTTTGCCGGTGTGGGCTTGCCCAGCCAGCGGTCGCTGCTGGTCAACCGCCTGGATGAGGCCAGCGACCTGCAGGCAGTGTATGTCGACCTTCGCCGTCAGGCGTTGCAAGGCAGTGTGGCGGCACTGAATGACCTTGGCTGGATCTGGCTCAACGGCAAGTACTGGCGCGCCGATACCGAATTGGCCGGGCACCTGTTGCGCATGGCGGCCCTGCAGGGCAATGCTGCTGCCTGGTTCAACCTTGGGCAGCAGCACTACTTCGGCAAGGGCATCGAGCCTTCCTACGTGCAGGCGGCGGAGTGCTACCGCCAGGCCTTCGAGCGCGGGATGCTGCATGCCGCGGCGGCGCTGGGAGACCTGTATGAGGAGGAGGTGTGCGATGGCGACCTGGATTGGCAGGTAGACCTGGTGCAGGCCTACCAGTGGTTCCTGCGCGGGGCCGAGCGGGGCGAGGCGCGTTGCCGTTTCGAGGTGGGCTACCGGTTGATGCACGGGCTGTATGTAGAGGCCGACCTCAAGGCGGCGCTGTACTGGCTGGAGCTGGCGGCAGCGGCGGGAGTCGTGCAGGCGGCAGAGGAATTGGCAGTGCATTTCAGCAGCCGTGACGTGGTGCGCTACCAGGAGTGGCGGGACCGGGCAGTGCAAATGGGTAGCACCTTGGCTTTGACCATGAAGTTGGAAGATCAGATCCAATCCTGATCGTCTGCAGCCTGTGCCGGCAGGTAAAAAGCTCCAGCATGAACAACAATTCATCCATACCCCTCGTCACCCCCTGTTGACGGCGGGGGGAGGGCAAGGCGTATATTGATAGTTAGCAAACTATGAATATGCTTGGTTCCCCTCATGTCCCTTGATCTACTGCGCCTGCAAGTCAGCAGTGGCATGGTGGTTGCGGCCCGCCACTGGCGGCGCATCTGCCATACCGCCCTGACCGGTTACGGCATTTCCGAGGCCTGCGCCGCGCCGCTGCTGATGATCGTGCGCCTGGGTGACGGTGTGCACCAGGTGGCCGTGGCACAGGCTGCCGGCCTGGAAAGCCCTTCTCTGGTGCGTCTGCTCGATCAACTGTGCAAGGCCGGCCTGGTGTGCCGCAGCGAGGATCCACTGGATCGCCGCGCCAAGGCCCTGAGCCTGACCGCCGAAGGCCGTGCCTTGGCCGAAGCCATCGAGGCCGAACTGGTGCGCCTGCGCCGCGATGTGCTGCACGGTATCGACCAGGCCGACCTGGAAGCCGCCTTGCGCGTGCTGCGCGCCTTCGAGGCTGCAGGCCTGGGCAGCTCGGGCGGGGCGGCATGAACGGCTTCTTCAGCTCGGTTCCCCCGGCCCGCGACTGGTTCTACGGCGTGCGTACTTTCGCTGCCTCCATGATCGCCTTGTACATCGCGTTGCTCATGCAGCTGCCGCGCCCCTATTGGGCGATGGCCACGGTGTACATCGTCTCCAGCCCGTTCGTCGGCCCGACCAGCTCAAAGGCGCTGTACCGCGCCGTGGGCACGTTGCTTGGCGCCGGTGGGGCCATTTTCCTGGTGCCGCCGCTGGTGCAGTCACCGTTGCTGCTGAGCATCGCCATTGCCCTGTGGACAGGCACCTTGCTGTTCCTTTCGCTGAACCTGCGCACGGCCAACAACTACGTGCTGATGCTGGCCGGCTACACCCTGCCGATGATCGCGCTGGCGGTAGTGGATAACCCGTTGGCGGTGTTCGACGTAGCGTCTTCTCGCGCCCAGGAAATCTGCCTGGGTATCGTCTGCGCGGCGGTGGTCGGGGCCATTTTCTGGCCGCGCCGGCTGGCGCCGGTGGTGGTCGGCGCCACCAGTAACTGGTTCACCGAGGCGATCCGCTACAGCGACATCTACCTGGCCCGTGAGGTCAGCGCCGACAAGATCGGCGGTATGCGTGGGGCGATGGTTGCTACCTTCAACTCGCTGGAGCTGATGATCGGTCAGCTCGGCCACGAAGGTGCCGGCCCGCATACCGTGAAGAACGCCCGCGAGTTGCGTGGGCGGATGATTCACCTGCTGCCGGTGATCGACGCGCTCGACGACGCCCTGGTGGCCCTGGAAGGCCGCGCCCCGGCCCAGTTCGCTCAGCTTCAACCTGTGCTTGAGGCCGCTCGCGAATGGCTGAAAGGCACTGCCGACAGCCCCTCGGTCGCACGCTGGACCACGCTGCACGAGCAGATCGACCGCCTGCAGCCAGGTGCTGCGGCCCTAGACCAGCGCGCCGAGCTGCTGCTGTCCAACGCCCTGTACCGCCTGACCGAATGGGCTGACCTGTGGCAGGACTGCTGCACCCTGCAGCACGCCCTGCGTACCGATGATGCCAAGCCCTGGCGCGCGGTGTACCGCCACTGGCGCCTGGGCCGCCTGACGGCCTTCTTCGACCGTGGCCTGATGCTGTATTCGGTGGCCTCCACCGTATTGGCGATCGTCGTCGCTTGCGGCCTGTGGATCGGCCTGGGCTGGAACGACGGCGCCAGCGCGGTGATCCTCGCGGCCGTGTCGTGCAGCTTCTTCGCCGCCATGGACGACCCGGCGCCGCAGATCTACCGGTTTTTCTTCTGGACGCTGATGTCGGTCATCTTCTCCAGCCTGTACCTGTTCCTGGTGTTGCCCAACCTGCACGATTTCCCGATGCTGGTGCTGGCTTTCGCCGTGCCGTTCATCTGCATCGGCACCCTCACCGTGCAGCCGAGGTTTTACCTGGGCACCTTGCTGACCATCGTCAACACCTCGACCTTCATCAGCATCCAGGGCGCCTACGACGCCGACTTCTTCACCTTCCTCAACTCCAACCTTGCCGGTCCCGTTGGCTTGTTGTTCGCCTTCATCTGGACCCTGGTGATGCGCCCGTTCGGCGTGGAGCTGGCGGCCAAGCGCATGACCCGCTTCGCCTGGCGTGACATCGTCGAAATGACCGAGCCGGCGACCCTGGCCGAACACCGCCAGGTTGGCGTGCAGATGCTCGACCGCCTGATGCAGCACCTGCCGCGCCTGTCGCAAACCGGCCAGGACAGTGGTGTGGCACTGCGTGACCTGCGTGTGGGGCTGAACCTGCTCGACCTGCTGGCCTATATGCCGCGCGCCGGCCAGCAGGCCCGCGAGCGCCTGAGCACGGTGGTCGAGGAAGTCGGCGCGCACTATGCCGCCTGCCTGCGTGCCGGCGAGCGCCTGCACGCACCAGCCGCGCTGCTGCGCAACATGGAGCGCGCCCGGCTGGCGCTGAACCTGGATGAGCTGTACGAGCGCGGCGATGCCCGCACCCACCTGCTGCATGCCCTGAGCGGCCTGCGCCTGGCGTTGCTGCCAGGTGTGGAGGTGATGCTCGAACCCGCCGAACAACCGCAACTGCCCCCCGGCCTCGACGGAGCACCCCTGTGATTGGTGAACTGGATATCAGCGGGGTGTTCCTGCCTACGCTGCTGGTGATGATGTTTGGCACCTACCTGCTGTTCCTGGGGGTGCATGCGGTGCTGGTGCGCCTGCACTTCTACCGCCTGGTCTGGCACCGGGCGTTGTTCAACGTTGCCCTGTATGCCGTGCTGCTTGGCGCGGTGGACCACTTTTGCCGAAACTTGATGCTGCCATGAAAAAACCTTTGCTGACCCTGGGCCGTGTGGTCCTGACCTTGCTGGTAGTGACCTTCGCCGCCGTGCTCGTGTGGCAGATGGTGGTGTACTACATGTTTGCCCCCTGGACCCGCGACGGCCACATCCGCGCCGACGTGATCCAGATCGCCCCGGACGTGTCGGGGTTGATCCAGAAGGTCGAGGTGCGCGACAACCAGACCGTCAAGCGCGGCGACGTGCTGTTCACCATCGACCAGGACCGCTTCAGCCTGGCTCTGCGCCAGGCCAAGGCAACCCTCGGCGAACGCCAGGAAACCCTGGCCCAGGCTTCGCGCGAAGCGCAGCGCAACCGCAAGCTGGGCAACCTGGTGGCCGCCGAGCAATTGGAAGAAAGCCAGTCTCGCGAGGCCCGCGCCCGTTCGGCCGTCAGCGAGGCGCAGGTGGCGGTCGATACTGCCCAGCTCAACCTTGACCGTTCGGTCGTGCGCAGCCCGGTGGATGGCTACCTCAACGACCGCGCGCCGCGTAACCACGAATTCGTCACCGCTGGCCGCCCGGTGCTGTCGGTGGTCGACAGTGCCTCATACCACGTCGACGGTTATTTCGAAGAAACCAAGCTGGGTGGCATCCAAATCGGCGACGCCGTGGACATCCGCGTCATGGGCGACAACACCCGGCTGCGCGGCCACGTACAGAGCTTTGCCGCTGGCATCGAAGACCGTGACCGCAGCAGCGGTGCCAACCTGCTGCCCAACGTCAACCCGGCCTTCAGCTGGGTGCGCCTGGCTCAGCGCATTCCGGTGCGCATCGCCTTTGACGAAGTGCCGCAAGACTTCCGCATGATCGCCGGGCGTACTGCCACGGTGTCGATCATCGAGGGCCAGCGCCCATGAAACAGCTGATCCTGGCTGGCCTGTGCCTGTCGTTGGGGGCCTGCATGATGGTGGGGCCCGACTATGAGGTGCCGAAGGATGCGGCGGTGCAACGCAGCGACCTGAACGGCCCGCTGCGCCAGGATGCCGACAGCGTGGTTTCGGCACCGGTGCCCGAAGACTGGTGGCAGCTGTATCAGGACCAACGGCTGAACGAGCTGGTGCGTCAGGCACTGAGTGCCAACACCGAGCTGCGCGTGGCCGCGGCCAACATCGCCAAGGCCCGGGCCCAAGTGGAGGTGGCCGAATCGCAAGGCGGCTTCAACGGTGGCGTCAAGCTTGGCGCCCAGCGCCTGCAGGAGTCGGGCGAAGCCTTCCTGTTGCCGGAAAAAGTACCGGTGGCCAACATCGGTGAGGCCATCATCAGCGCCTCGTACCAGTTCGACTTGTGGGGCACCTTCAAGCGCGGCACCGAAGCGGCCAAGGCCAACGCCGACGCAGTGCAGGCCGCTGCCGATACTGCTCGTATTACCTTGGTGGCAGACGTGGTCAAGGCCTACACCCAGGTGTGCTCGGCCAACGAGGAGTACCACATTGCCCGCGAGTCGCTCGACTTGCAGGAACAGAGCGTGACGCTCAACCAGCGCCTGCGTGATGCCGGGCGTGGTGATGAAACCCAGGTCACCCGCTCGCAGACTCAGTTCAAATCCCTGCGCGCCGAACTGCCACGTTTCAAAGCCGAGCGCGAGACCGGCATGTATACCCTGGCGGCTCTGTTGGCCAAACCCGTCGACCAGCTGCCTGCAGGCACCGCTGATTGTGCCGAACTGCCGCACCTGAACCAGCTGGTTCCGGTAGGCGATGGCGCCGCGTTGCTCAAGCGCCGCCCCGACGTGCGCCAGGCCGAGCGTCAGCTGGCTGCTGCCACTGCCTCCATCGGCGTCGCCACGGGCGCACTGTACCCGGACATCAGCATCGGCGCTCAGGTGGGCACTATCGGTATCCTGGAAAACCTCGGCGAGCCTGCAACCAACCGCTGGGGCTTCGGCCCGCAGATCAGCTGGAGTATCCCCACCAACGGTACCCGCGCGCGCATTCGCATGGCCGAAGCTTCTACCCAGGCAGCCTTGGCGAACTTCGATGGGGTGGTGCTGAACGCCATTCGCGAAACTCAGACGCGCCTGGCGCAGTACAGCGCCCTACTGGACCGGCGTGATGCGCTGGCCGAGGCGGAGAAATCGGCCAAGGAAGCGGCGGACCAGACGCACCGCTATTACCAGGCAGGGCGTGAGTCGTTCCTGGCGGATTTGCAGGCGACGCGGACTTACACTGATATGCGTGCTCAGCTGGCGGCGGCCAATAGCCAGGTGGCGATGGGGCAAATCGGGGTATTCCTGGCGTTGGGCGGGGGCTGGAAGGACACCGCCAAGCACTGATGAGATCCTTGTGGGGTGGATGTTCATGCCCCACTTCATCTGATTTGTACCAAGATTTTTCATGAAATCCGCCCTGCACCCTTGAGGGAAGCCAAGTCGGAGTGAACAATGTTCTCTTTCGCATTCCCTTCGAGACTGGCCATGAATACCCGTTCCCGTCTGCTCACCTGGCTGCCGGCTCTATTGCTCGGCCCGGTGCTGGCGCTGTGTAGCACCTTGGCGCTGGCCGAGTCGCCCGCCGAGGCCGCAAAAGCCTTGCACCTGCTGGACTACATTGGCGCCGATTACCCACCGACCGTTCAAGAAGGCAAGGTGATCGACGAGGGTGAATACCGCGAGCAACAGGAGTTTGGCGCGGTATTGGGCGACCTGGTCAAAGGCCTTCCCGCAAATGCCGAGCAAGCGGCACTGGAGCAGGGCGTCCAGGCATTGCGCCAGGCCATCGATCAGCGCCAAGAGGGCACAGCGGTCGCCAAGCAGGCCCGCCAGCTGGGCGCGCGCCTGGCTGTAGCCTACGAGGTCAGTCAGGCCCCGGTGATCACCCCGGACCCTGCCCGTGGCGCGGCGCTGTATGCGCAAAACTGCGCCATCTGCCACGGTGACACGGGGGCTGGCGACGGACCGGCTGGCGTGGGCCTGGAGCCTGCCCCAGCCAACTTGCGTGATGCGGCACGCCTCGACCAGTTGAGCTTGTTCGACCTGTACAACACACTGGCCCTGGGCATCGACGGCACCGAAATGCCGTCCTTTGCCGACCAGTTGGACGACCGCCAGCGCTGGGATGTGGCCGCTTATATCGCCAGCTTCACCGCCAAGCCAGAAGCTGGCAAAGGTGACAAGACCTGGAACATCGCCGACCTGGCCCGCCAGACCCCGGCTGAGGTCGCTGCCAATGAAGGCGCGGCGGTGCTGGAAGCATTCCGCGCGCAGCGTGCCCAGCCGCCGCAGGTCAAACGTGGCCCGGCGCAACTGCTCGAATACACCGCCAGCACGCTGGACAAGAGCCTGGCGGCCTACCGCGCAGGTGACCATGACCAGGCCTATGACCTGTCGGTGGCGGCCTACCTGGAAGGTTTCGAGTTGGTGGAAAGCTCACTGGACAATATCGACACCCAGGCGCGCAAGGACACCGAAAAATCCCTCATGGCCTACCGCCAATCGCTGCAGGACGGGTTGCCCGTGGCTCAGGCCGAGCAACGGCTGGCCGAAGCCAAGCGCAAGCTGGACCAGGCCGCCAAGCTGTTGGGCAGCGATGGCCTGAGCTGGTCGCTTAGCTATATCTCCGGTTTGCTGATCCTGTTGCGCGAAGGGCTGGAAGCGATTCTGGTGCTGGCGGCGATTCTGGCCTTCCTGCGTAACACCGGGCAGCAGTCGGCGGTACGCAGCGTCAACATAGGCTGGGGCCTGGCGCTGGTTGCCGGCTTCGCCACCTGGGCGCTGGCGGCCTATGTGATCGATGTGGGTGGGGCTCAGCGCGAGCTGCTGGAAGGCTGCACGGCCTTGTTCGCTGCGGTGATGGTGTTGTGGCTAGGGGTATGGATGCACGACCGTCGACACGCCGCTGCCTGGCAGAACTACATCAAGAGCAGCCTGGTTAGCGGCGGCGGGCGTTTCGGCTTCGCCCTGCTGGCGTTTTTCTCGGTGTACCGCGAACTGTTCGAAGTGATCCTGTTCTACGAAACCCTGTGGTTGCAGGCAGGCCCTGCTGGGCATCAGGCTGTGCTGGCGGGTGGCGCCACGGCACTGGTGCTGTTGGTGGGCTTGGCTTGGGTGATTCTGCGTGGCTCTGCGAAGCTGCCGCTTTCGCTGTTCTTCAGCATCAACGCCGCGCTGCTGTGCGCGCTGTCGGTGGTGTTCGCCGGGCATGGCGTGAAGGCGCTGCAAGAGGCCGGGGTGCTGGGCACACGACCGGTAGCGTTCTTCGAGTTCGACTGGTTGGGGATTCATGCCGACGCCTACTCGTTGTCGGCGCAGGCGGTGGCCTTGCTGGCCATCGTGTTCCTGTACGGGCGTTCGCGTCTGGCGGAAAAGCGCAGGGCAACTGCAAACTGAGCGAGGGGCTGCATGGCAGCCCCTTTTCAATCTCGGCTCAGGCCGGCTGTGGCGCCTTGAGAATGTTCTGCAGCAATTGCACGCTTTCAACGGCGTCATGACCCAGGCTGGTCAGGTAGCCGCCATCAGGTTGATCGGTCAGCCCCTTTTCATGCAGGCGTTGCGCTGCCGCGATCAGGGCAGGGGCGGCGGTACTGTTAATCTTGATGCCTTCCTGGCTGCTGTCGTGTTTGAACAGCGCGAGTACTTCCAGTTCGTCGATCAGATCGGGGGTAAAAGGCATGGCAGCTCCTGACTTCCAGACAAGGATGGCGGCACCGTCAGCGGTGCCTGATCTTCGAGTGTAGTCGGGTTATTCGTCCTCGCCTTGATCCATCTCAGGCGGCAGCTCCGGCAGCGCCCGCAAAGCGTTTTCATACCACTCGCCGTTGAACGCGCGGTCCTCTACCAGCATGTTGTCGATCTCGAAGGCCAGCACATGGGCCATCAGGTTGAGAATGTCTTCACGCTCATAGCCGACCAGGGTCAGCTTGTTGTAAGTGGCTTTGGCCGCTGGCGGTTCGCCGCTTTCGATCTGGTTTTCGATGGCCTGGGTCAGCGTTGCCTCGGCGAAGGCTTCGTCGTCATTGTCGAGGTCGGTGGGCTCGCTCATGGCGGTACTCCTGTGATGGGATACGACAGTGTGCCACGCCCGTGGCGGCAATGCCTGGGCATTGATGGGGTGCATGACGCTAGTCAGGGGCGGGCGTACGGTCTATAAAAGCCGGGCCAACCCCTTACGGCCTGGAGGCTGTTACCTCATGCTCAAGCTTTATGGATTCTCGGTCAGCAACTACTACAACATGGTCAAACTGGCCCTGCTGGAAAAAGGCCTGCCCTTCGAGGAAGTCACATTCTATGGCGGCCAGGCGCCACAGGCACTGAAAGTGAGCCCACGTGGCAAGGTGCCGGTGCTTGAAACCGAACATGGCTTCCTCAGCGAAACCAGTGTGATCCTCGACTACATCGAGCAGACCCAGGGGGGCAAGGCGCTGTTGCCGGCCGACCCATTCGGGCAGGCCAAGGTGCGTGAGCTACGCAAGGAAATCGAGTTGTATATCGAACTGCCGGCACGAACCTGCTATGCCGAGGCGTTCTTTGGCATGTCGGTGGAGCCACTGATCAAGGAGAAAGCCCGTGCCGACCTGCTGGCTGGCTTTGCCACCCTCAAACGCAATGGGCGTTTCGCACCTTATGTAGCGGGTGAGCAACTGACGCTGGCAGACCTGATGTTCTGCTTCTCGGTCGACCTGGCGTATGCCGTGGGCAAGAAGGTGCTCAACATCGACTTCCTGGCGGACTTCCCGCAGGCCAAGGCGTTACTGCAGCTGATGAGCGAGAACCCGCACATGGCGCGGGTCGTGGCGGACAAAGAGGCGGCGATGCCGGCCTTCATGGAGATGATTCGTAGCGGTAAACGCTAACGGCCGGGGGCCGCAAAGCGGCCCCAGGCTCTGATCAGCGCGAAGCCAGCAGCGCCTTGCCGCGAACCACCGCCGCACGCACTTGCGCCGGCGCCGTACCACCAATGTGGTTACGGGCATTCACCGAGCCTTCCAGAGTGAGCACGGCAAACACGTCTTGCTCGATCTGGTCGCTGAACTGGCGCAGTTCGTCCAGGCTCATCTCGGCCAGGTCCTTGCCGGTGTCCACACCATACTTCACCGCGTGGCCAACGATTTCGTGGCAGTCACGGAACGGCAGGCCACGGCGTACCAGGTAGTCGGCCAGGTCGGTGGCGGTGGAGAAGCCGCGCAGGGCCGCTTCACGCATGATGGCGTGCTTGGGCTTGATCGCCGGGATCATGTCGGCAAAGGCACGCAGCGAGTCGCGCAGGGTGTCGGCGGCGTCGAACAGCGGTTCCTTGTCTTCCTGGTTGTCCTTGTTGTAGGCCAACGGCTGGCCTTTCATCAGGGTCAGCAGGCCGGTCAAAGCGCCAAACACGCGGCCGGTCTTGCCGCGCACCAGCTCTGGCACGTCCGGGTTCTTTTTCTGCGGCATGATCGAGCTGCCGGTGCAGAAGCGGTCGGGCAGGTCGATGAACTGGAACTGCGCGCTGGTCCACAGCACCAGCTCTTCGGAGAAGCGCGACAGGTGCATCATCGCCACGCTGGCAGCAGCGCAGAATTCGATGGCGAAGTCACGGTCCGACACGCCGTCCAGCGAGTTGCCGGCCACGGCTTCGAAGCCCAGCAGCTTGCAGGTGAGCTCGCGGTCGATCGGGTAGGTGGTGCCAGCCAACGCCGCGCTGCCCAGTGGCATGCGATTGGCGCGCTTGCGGCAGTCGACCAGGCGCTCGTAGTCGCGGCTGAGCATTTCGAACCAGGCCAGCAGGTGGTGGCCGAAGGTGACCGGCTGCGCGGTTTGCAGGTGAGTGAAGCCGGGCATGATGGTTTCGGCTTCGCGCTCGGCCTGCTCCAGCAGGCCCTGCTGCAGGCGGGTTATTTCGGCCAGGATCAGGTCGATTTCGTCGCGCAGCCACAGGCGGATGTCGGTGGCCACCTGGTCGTTGCGGCTACGGCCTGTGTGCAGCTTCTTACCGGTGATGCCGATGCGGTCAGTCAGGCGTGCTTCGATGTTCATGTGCACGTCTTCGAGGTCGACGCGCCAGTCGAAGTTACCGGCTTCGATCTCGCCCTGGATGGTTTTCAGGCCATCGATGATGGTGTCGCGCTCGGCATCGCTGAGCACGCCGACCTGCGCCAGCATGGTGGCATGGGCGATCGAACCCATGATGTCGTGGCGGTACAGGCGCTTGTCGAAATCGACCGAGG
>Ga0207655_1001296_pt1 | contig 23656 bp, 19 predicted proteins | sample KBSM44metaG_FD_184398 | JGI IMG/M metagenome (GOLD analysis project Ga0207655, IMG submission 184398) | Miscanthus rhizosphere microbial communities from Kellogg Biological Station, Michigan, USA - KBS M4-4 metaG (SPAdes) (version 2) | ecosystem: Host-associated > Plants > Roots > Rhizosphere >... | reverse complement strand
AAGTCATTCAGCGTGAACTTTCCGATATGAATGGTGGTGCGGAAGATGATGTTGCTGAAATTGAAAAACGTTTAGCGGAAGCTGATTTACCTGAACATGTGCGTAAAAAAGCTGAAAATGAATTCCGCAAATTAAAAGCAATGCAACCAGCATCAAGTGAAGCTGCTGTTGTACGCAACTATATCGAAGCGATTTTAGATACGCCTTGGAATAAAGCGAGCAAAGTCAGCATTAACTTAGCTAAAGCTCAGGAAATTTTAGATACAGACCATTACGGTTTGGACGAAGTCAAAGAACGTATTGTTGAATACCTCGCTGTTCAATCACGCGTTAAAAAACTTCGTGGTCCAATCCTTTGTTTAGTTGGACCTCCAGGTGTTGGTAAAACATCACTCGGAGAATCAATTGCCAAAGCAACTGGTCGTGAATTCGTTCGTATGGCACTCGGTGGTGTTCGTGACGAAGCAGAAATTCGTGGTCACCGTCGTACTTATATTGGTGCGATGCCGGGTAAAATTGTACAGTCGTTGACAAAAGTTGGTGTTAAGAACCCACTGTTCTTGCTCGATGAAGTTGACAAAATGGCACAGGATTATCGTGGTGATCCAGCTTCTGCCCTGCTTGAAGTACTTGATCCATCACAGAACAACAAGTTTAACGATCACTACTTAGATCTTGATCTTGACTTGTCCGAAGTGATGTTTATCTGTACTGCAAACAGTATGAATATTCCAGAGGCTTTATTAGACCGTATGGAAGTAATTCGTTTGCCAGGTTATACCGAAGACGAAAAAGTCAATATTGCAGATCGTTACCTTGTTCCAAAGGCAATCAAGAACAATGGCTTACGTGGCAAAGAATTGACAGTTCATGAGGAAGCGATCCGTGACATTGTCCGTCGTTATACCCGTGAAGCTGGTGTACGTAGTCTTGAACGTGAAGTTTCTAAGATTGCACGTAAAGTAGTAAAAGAGTCCGTCAGTAAGAAAGCGAAAAACTTACATATTGATGTCACTGCTGAAAACTTACCTGAATATTTAGGCGTGCATAAGTTTGATTACGGCATGGCTGAAGAAGAAGCTCAAGTAGGTCGTGTAAACGGTTTGGCATGGACTTCTGTTGGCGGTGAGTTACTCACCATTGAAGTAGCGGCAGTAAAAGGTAAAGGTAAATTTATTACTACGGGTTCACTCGGTGATGTAATGAAAGAATCAATTACTGCGGCAATGACTGTGGTTCGTACACGTGCTGATGAATTGGGTATCGAAGCTTCTCGTTTTGAAGAAACTGATGTACACGTTCATTTACCTGAAGGTGCAACACCGAAAGATGGACCATCAGCAGGTTTGGCTTTAACGACTGCTCTTGTTTCGGCATTCACTGGGATTGCAATTCGTCCTGATATTGCAATGACAGGTGAAACCAGTTTAGGTGGCCGAGCAATGCGTATTGGCGGCTTAAAAGAGAAACTTTTAGCAGCACATCGTGGTGGAGTTAAACTGGTATTTATACCACAAGAAAACGTACGTGACTTAGCTGAAATTCCTCAGAACGTGAAAGATGGTCTAGAAATTAAAGCGGTGAAAAGTATCGATGAGATTCTTCCACTTGCTTTAGTTGAGCATCCTACACCATTGGTCAAAGCACCCATCGTTAAAGCAGTGGATGAAGGCAAAAAAGCTGCACGTCATTAATCCAATGATCGAAAAAAAGAACGCTTCGGCGTTCTTTTTTTTAATGACTCCCCGGATAGTGATCAAAAAATATACTTTCTTACAAAATACAGCTGATCTTAAGTTAAGTTTGTCATAAGCTAATCAGGATAAAGTCTAAAATAGAAGTTAAAGGCTCAATTGCCCTTAGGCTTATGAATACAGCCATGTATGGTCATAAAACAGATAACAGCAAAATAAAAGGACACTTTTATGTCAAATCCAGTGTGTTGGTTCGAAATTTATGTCAATGATATGGCGCGAGCTAAATTATTTTATCAAACTGTAATCGGCACGGAGCTTAGTTTATTAAGTGATCCCAGCAATTCATCAGTAGAAATGTGGGTATTTCCATCAGATATGAACCAATATGGCGCAACTGGCTCATTGGTTAAAATGGAGGGTATATCTGCTGGGGGGAACAGTACCATTATTTATTTTTCCAGTGAAGATTGTGCAATTGAAGAAGCCAGAGTAGAAGCTGCTGGTGGTCAAATTCATCAAACAAAAATGTCGATCGGACCTCATGGTCATATTGTTTTAGCAGTTGATACTGAAGGCAATATATTTGGTATTCACTCAATGAATTAATTGGGTGGGAGTACAAATAGAATGACCAATTTAAAATTGGCAACTTTGCTGGTTGAAAAATACGCTGTCATCCTCATATATAAATTATATAACTATGCGCGCTGTAAGTGAGGTTACTTAACGTCGATTTGGTCTCCAGACAGGTCAACGTTAAAACACAGTCCGACCCATTTTGGACTGTGTTTTTTTATGATTAAATTTGAGTATGCTGACAAAAGCCCATCAATGAAAAAGTATATTTTGTTAATGTACATACAATGCTGATTTATTTTCGATTGCGCTTCCATTGTTGATATTTTTGGCTAATCATCGTAGCCATTAAGTCATAGTTTTCCCATGTATCATCTACAGCATAAGTATCGATCAAACCTTGAGCATTGACTAATATCTCATCATAATCTTTTAAATACAGATGACTCTCATAATAAGCTTGGGTAAATTCAAAACCCTGTGGATTTAAATCTTCTTCCCAAAATTTTTCATCGCACATATTGATCAAAAAATCTCGCCCAGTTATTTGACGTGTACGGACTTGTTCTAATTCATCAACACTTTCTTCTTGGTGAAACTCACCTTCTAATTGATTATTGATAATCCATGCTAAATAAATTCCAATATGCGTCCCACCATTTTCATATGGAAAGCCTGCTTGCTCTGCCGATTCGCCATGCCAATCAATACGATCTATTGCCATTATTTATTTTTCCTTGTGATTATTTATTTAGATCTTTAAGCAGTATAAACACTTATTTTATATTTTTTAATCCAAAAACTATGCAGTTAGAGATAAAAAAGCCCTGAAATTAATTCAGGGCTTTTTTGTAAGCTGATAAGAGAAAAGGAGATCAACCTTGGAAATAACGTAAATCTAAACGGCCTTCATAAACGGTTGCAGTCGGGCCTGTCATCCAAACCACATCGCCTTCTTTCCATTCGATTTGTAATTTACCACCAGCTAACTCAATTTCTACATTATTGGCAAGTAAACCACGACGCATTCCAGAGACTGCGGCTGCACAAGCGCCTGTACCACATGCCATCGTTTCGCCCACACCACGTTCAAACACACGTAAGCGCGCATGCTTTTCATCAACAATTTGCATAAAGCCTGCGTTTACTCGTTGCGGAAAACGCGCATGCGCTTCCACTTGAGGACCAATTTTGGCAACATCTGCAGTTAAAACATCGGGAACGATTGTGACCGCATGTGGATTGCCCATATTGACCACATCAATAGTCAGCGATTCATTATCTTTCAATGCGATGTCATACAATGCATCTGCTTCTTCTGCAAGAAATGGAATCTCATTGGGTAAAAATTTTGGATAGCCCATGTTGACTCGTACCCAACCATTTTCACCCAATTCAGGTTCGACAATACCAGCACTGGTTTGAACCTTAAAACGCTTTTTATTGGTCAACTGACGTTCATAAACAAACCGAGCAAAACAACGTACGCCATTGCCGCATTGCTCTACTTCTGAACCATCTGCATTGAAAATACGATATTTAAAATCAACATTGGGAAAATCTGGTGCTTCAACAATTAACAGTTGATCAAAACCGATCCCGAAATGCCGATCAGCCAAACGGCGAATGGTCATTGCATCAAAAAATGCACGCTGGCTGATTAAATCAACCACCATAAAGTCATTGCCCAGACCATGCATTTTGGTAAATTCTAATAACATTTAAAATGGCTCCTTAAGGCAATAAGCTTTCATTTTCCCAAAGTGATTCAATCGTTTCTCTCTTACGAATCACATACGACTGGTCAGCATCGACCATGACTTCAGCAGCACGACCACGGCTGTTATAATTTGAACTCATGACAAAACCATACGCACCAGCACCTAAAACAGCAAGATTGTCATTTTCCTGAATGGCAAGTTCACGTTCTTTACCGAGGAAATCGCCTGTTTCACAAATGGCACCCACGATATCCCATGTTTTTGCTTCAAGATCTGTACGCGATACCACAGCTTGAATGTCCATCCACGCTTGGTAAAGCGAGGGACGAATCAAGTCATTCATTGCAGCATCAATAATTGCGAAATTACGATGATTGGTTGGTTTTAACAAATCAACTTTCGTCACCAATACCCCAGCATTTGCTGAAATACTGCGACCCGGTTCCATATAAACTTTTAAGCCTAATTTCTCTAAAGCTGGACGCATTGCGTTGGCATATTCTGCAACACTTGGCGGTGTTTCATCTTTATAGGTCACCCCTAAACCGCCACCAATATCGATGTGTTTCAGCTGGATGCCCAATTCTTTTAATTTTGCAATCATCATAATGACGCGGTCAAGCGCATCTACGAAAGGTTGTGTTTCAGTTAATTGCGAACCAATGTGACAATCAATTCCAATCACATCAAGGTTAGGTAAAGACGCTGCATATTGATAAGTTTCAAAAACTGAATCTGATGGAATACCAAATTTATTTTCTTTTAAACCTGTCGAAATATAAGGATGGGTTTTCGCATCTACATCGGGGTTTACCCGTAACGAAATCGGAGCTTTTGTACCTAAAGCTGCCGCAACTTTCTGAATCCGATCAAGCTCAGCATGAGATTCCACATTAAAGCACGCAATCCCCACTTCTAGGGCTTTTTGAATATCTGCTTCTTGTTTGCCTAAACCTGAGAATACGATTTTTGTAGCATCTCCACCTGCGGCAAGGACTCGCGCAAGCTCACCACCTGTGACAATATCAAAGCCTGAGCCTAATTTTGCCAATACATTCAATACCGCAAGATTTGAGTTTGACTTCACCGCAAAACAAATTTGATGATCGATAAAGCTAAATGCCTGATCCATATCCAAATAATGCTTTTCAAAAGTTGCCTTTGAATAAACATAAAGCGGTGTGCCATATTGCTGCGCGAGTTGATCTAAAGAACATTGCTCTGCATGCAATACCCCATGAATGCGGGAGAAACTCATGAATCTATCCTTTCAATGAAAGTGTAATTAGGTTTAGTTTGAAGTAGCTTGAGATGCGGGCACAGACTGATCTGCAACAGCTGTCTGATCTTGCACTTTTGCCTTGCTTTGGGCAGCTTTATTGGCATCTTTTGAATAGAGCAAATATTTGGCACGTTTGTCATAGTCTTGACTGTTTGCCAATTGCAAATTGCCTGATTGACCACAACCCACCAACACAGCACTTGCTAAAACTAAACCGATGCCACAAATTGCAAAACGCATTTGTTCACCTATTTCCAAAATTTTCGTCAGTATACCTTATACCTTGAATCTAAAATATAGACCAAAGCGGAAGCATTAAAGCTTAAAATGAGAATAAAAAAAACGCCAGTAAATTACTGACGTTTTCTTATCAATATCATTGAAATCGTTAATAACTATTTTTTCTTATAAAAACAGAAATAACCAATCGCAAGGATAATGAGCCAGATTGGACTGACCATCAATGATTTCATTGTATCTGGTTCTAATGCAAGAATACCAATCGTACCGACAAAGAAAATGATCACGATATAACAAGTAATCGGTCCACCTGGTAATTTAAACACTGATTTTGCATGAAGTTCTGGGCGTGTTTTGTAATACACCAAGTAACTCCACAAAATAATAATCCATACCAAGATAAACAAGATCGTGGACAGTGTGGTTGCTAAAGTAAATGCTTCGACAGTATTAGGAACGAAGTATTGTAATGCCGCACCACCCAATAGACATACACCAGAGAAATATAAAGCATTCGCTGGAACTGCGCGTTTATTTAACAGACCAAATGCTTTAGGACCTTGATCTTCACGAGAAAGACCAAATAGCATACGACTTGTTGAGAATACACCACTGTTCATTGAAGACATTACAGAAGAAAGAACCACCAAGTTCATAATGATTGCAGCCGCAGCAATTCCCGCTTGACTAAACAAGTTCACAAATGGGCTAACTTTAGGATCAATCATATTCCATGGTGTAACTGACATAACAATCACTAACGCCAATACATAGAAGAAAATAATACGGATTGGGATTGAGTTAACTGCTTTAGGTAAGTTCTTCTCTGGATCTTTGGTTTCTGCTGCGGTGGTACCAACAAGTTCAACACCGACAAAAGCAAATATGGCAATTTGGAAGCCTGCTAAGAAGCCTTCAAAACCTTTCGGGAACATTCCACCATGATCCCAAAGATGAGTAAATGACGCCACTTGACCTGTTGCTGCCGAGGTAAAGCCAGTAAAAATCATCCAGAAACCCACCAAAATTAACACCACAATGGCAATAATTTTGATCAGCGCAAACCAGAATTCCAATTCACCAAACAGTTTTACTGTGACTAGGTTCAATCCTAAAATAAAGAAGATTGCGGCAACACTAATCATGGCCCCTTCAGTCGGGGTAAAGGGCACCCCATTATTGAAGAACTGTAAGTAATAGATAATTGCAGATAAATCTGCGATACCAATAGTGATCCAGCACAGCCAATAAGTCCATCCGACAAAATAGCCTGCCCATGGTCCGATCAAATCTGTAGAAAAATCAATAAATGACTTGTATTGCAAGTTTGAAAGTAACAGTTCACCAAGCGCACGCATGACGAAAAAAACCATCAAACCAATGATCATGTAAATAAATAATATGGATGGTCCTGCAAGACTAATCGTCTTTCCTGAACCCATAAATAAGCCTGTACCAATCGCACCACCAATTGCAATTAATTGTAGATGACGATTCGATAAACTTCTTGCTAGTTCACCTGTTTCCGCAGAAGAACTGAGGTTTTCATTTGACATTGTTATATTCTTCTCTCAGATTTCGTTGTTTAAAAGTAGCTTAAAACAAAAAAAATAAAAAAGCCTTTTTCAATGAATACTTAAAATAACTAAGTTTTTTCATCTTTTAGCTTATTTAATAGTCAAATGACTATCCCTTACCTTTCTTATTTTTACCGTTCCTTCGATTTGCAGTTTACGTGCCAAAATAGTTTTTGGCGAGATGTTGCACAAAAAATTGTATTTCAATAGCGCTATTGGTACATTCAGCAGATCATTCAAAAGGTGAACGCACTCAAAATGGGCAAAGTTAAAACTGTTTATCGTTGTGAACAATGTGGTACAGACCATCCAAAATGGGCAGGTCAATGTTCCGACTGTGGTGAATGGAATTCTCTGACTGAAGTGCGAATAGAACCTGTCGTATCACATCGCGCCAAACCTATTGGCGGTGGATATGCAGGACAAGCAGCCAATGTCACTTTACTCAATCAGATTACAGTGTCTAATGAAACACGTTTAGCTACGGGTATTGGCGAATTTGATCGTGTGCTAGGTGGTGGTTTAGTCACAGGTTCTGTCGTCCTGATTGGGGGTGACCCCGGTATTGGTAAATCTACCATTCTTTTACAAACCGCAACCCATATGGCTGCTGCGAAGAATTCAGCGCTCTATGTCACTGGTGAAGAATCACTTTCACAAGTAGCTTTACGTGCCAATCGTCTTGACTTAGCTACCGATAAATTACAAGTCATGGCAGAAACCTGCGTAGAACGAATTTGTGATACCCTCGCACAATTACGTCCTGCTGTTGCCATCCTTGACTCAATCCAAACCTTATATACTGAAACCTTACAATCTGCTCCCGGCGGTGTTTCGCAAATTCGTGAGTCAGCTGCACTCTTGACTCGGTTTGCAAAAAATAGTGGTACAGCATTATTTCTTGTTGGTCACGTCACCAAAGAAGGTGCATTGGCGGGGCCTCGTGTGCTTGAACATATGGTCGATTGCGTACTGTATTTTGAAGGCCAATCTGACTCCCGCTACCGTATGATTCGTGCTGTCAAAAACCGCTTTGGTGCGGTCAACGAACTTGGTGTATTTGGCATGACCGATAAGGGCTTAAAAGAAGTCGCCAATCCGTCTGCCATCTTTTTAAGTCGTTATGATGAAGCGATTCCCGGTTCAGTGGTGATGATCAGTCGTGAAGGGACACGTCCGTTATTGGTTGAAGTTCAAGCACTGGTTGATGATGCGCATGGACAACCACGTCGGGTTGCACTGGGCTTAGAACAAAACCGTTTAAATATGTTGCTTGCAGTCATGCATCGTCATGGTGGTGTACAGACCTCTGGACAAGACGTTTATGTCAATGTCGTGGGTGGCTTGAAAATTACCGAAACAGGTTCTGATCTTGCGGTACTTTTGGCCTGTGCTTCAAGTTTACGCTCTAAAGCCTTACCACAACAATTGGCTGTATTTGGTGAAGTGGGGTTATCAGGTGAAATACGCCCAGTTCCTAATGGACAAGAGCGCTTAAAAGAAGCCATAAAACATGGTTTTAAATACATCATCGTACCTAGAGGCAATGCACCACAAAAGCCTATTGCAGGTGTACAAATCATTGCAGTAGCTCGACTGCATGAGGCGTTAACAGAGGCCATGCAATTGAGTGATGAGGTCTAATTATCACGTTATAAAATAAGATCAAGCCTTACAAGGAAGTAAGCTTGCGTTGATAGATAGTTTAAATAAAAATTTGTATCTTATCCCTTATTTAAATGAACCCTCACAAATCCAATAAAAAAATAAATATTTGACTAAAACTAAAACAATAGTTGGTTTAATCATTTTTATAACGGATTGAGCGATCAATATGTATTCAAATAATTAAAAGATAAAAGCTATCTACTGGATGCTTTAAATTATCTTTTAAATCATGAGAATTTTTATCATAAATTGCCTCGCTAGATTTATATATCACAGGACAATTTCACCGATATGATAAAAGCCTTTTTAATTTGATTGTTTTAATTATTTCAATAGATTAGAAAATCTGTATTGAGCTTTAAAAGCCCAGCAATATATTCGTTATGTTTATGTGAATATATGTGCAAATAAATCTTAAAAACATTGAAATTCTCTTAAAAAGACTGCATAAAGAGAACTATGGAAAGCAATACAGTAATATGCTTGCACTCATATTCATCAACATTTTTTTTAATATAGGTAGATTCAATGGAAGTTCGACAGCGCGGCTTGATCGCAGGTATTTTAATGGCAACTTTGGCTGTAGCACCTTTAGCTGAAGCAAAACGTGCAGGTGGTGGTAAAAGCCATGGCATGAGCCGTTCTTCGAGTTCAAGTCAGTCTTATTCTCAACCTCGACAAGTTACGCCTGCTCAACAACCAACGCCTGGTCAACAAAAATCAGGTTCTGGTGTAGGTAAAATGGTTGCTGCTGGTGTTGCAGGTGCAGCAGTAGGTGCGATTGCGGCAAATGCGATGGCTGATGATCATAATGGTAACGCACAAGCTCAGACCAATGATGCTGAATTAGCGAAACAACAAGCAGCTGCTCAACAAGAAGAGAAACAAGGTGGAATTCCAAGTTGGATTTGGTTAATCCTGATTGCTGGTGCTGCATTCTTCTTATTCCGTAAATTCGGTGCAAAAAAAAAATTAGCCAGTAATAATCCATATGCACCAAATAGCGCAGGTTCAACATCTACGCCATTTGGGCAAAACAATGCGACACGTAGTTCGAATGACTCTACCAATATTTTTGGTCAGTCGGTGAATGGTGGTACTGCAACACAAGCACCTTTTGGTGCAGCGTCAATGCAAAGCGGCAATCAACTTCCAGATGGAACGGAACCTGCTGCTTTCTTACGTGTTGCTCGTCAACGCTTTAACCATATTCAGTCAATGAACTCTGTGAGCAACATTGCTGAAATTCAGCGCTATTTAACAGCTGATCTTTATCAGTCAATGTACAGCGATATCATGGCAAACCAAGATCAAGATGTGGCTGAGTTTTCGAACTTAAATGCATTGGTATTGGATAGTGCAACAGAAAATGGACAATACGTGGTGAGTGTTCGTTTTACAGGAACTGTCAGCGAAGACTTAAATAGTCAACCTGTACCGTTCTCAGAAGTATGGCACTTTGTTAAACCAGCAGGGTCTACTCAAGATTGGTTAGTTGCTGGAATTCAACAAGAAAGTTAATTGAATAGCGTTTTATTGCAATAAAAACAGTGCTTCGGCACTGTTTTTTTGTTTTAAAAATATAGTATTTTCTATCGAATAGATTGAATCAAGACGGAAATAGTTTTGTTGAGATGCAGCCATTCGTTTAAAATCACTTTGTCTTTATAATCAAAGCTAATTAAAAAAATGGGATAAAACAAATGAATAAAATAATCTATAGTCTAATTCTCAGTTGTAGTGCATTTTCAAGCTTTAGCTTTGCCTGTGATCCGGCTTCTTTAGACTGGGAGAAATTCCATAAAACCTATGATTTAAATAAAAATGGTACCTTTGAGCTCAATGAGTTCTTAAAAGTCAAAGACTTTGATCCACTCCCATGGCCAGATGACCGACGCTTTAAAGGTCAAGATAAAAACATTAAGTTATTTAAATTCTTAGATAAAAATAAAGATACAAAGCTCTCAAATGAAGAAGTTGGCGCAATCCATAGCCTATTACCTAATCCCTGTGCCAATTGGCCTCACTAACACTAAATAGTCTTTTGAGCTAAGGAAAACCTTCATTTTCGAAATAAAAAAGCCCTGATTCATCAGGGCTAAATTTTTTGCGATACTTAACGTCGTGGTAAAGGGATAAACTGTGAATCAGCACTTTGAACTTTTCGTTCACCCACTTTAACAGTGAGATTGACAGTTTGTTCACCACGAATGACTTCAACTTGAATATCGGTATTTGGTGCTTGAAGTGCAACATAATTAATTAAATGTGAGGTTGAAGTAATATCTTCATTATTCACTTTAATAATACGATCACCGACTTTAATTCCCGCTTCCGCCGCAGGACCTTTTTTCAATACATCAGCAACTACAACACCAGGCTGACGTGGCTGCAATACATCCGCTTGGGTTGGTGGGACTAAACTGATACCCATCCATCCACGAATCACACGACCATCTTTCAAAATCGAATTTAAAATTTGTTGACAGATTTTCGCAGGAATGGCAAAGCCAATGCCCAATGAACCACCAGACTGAGAGAAAATTGCAGTATTGACGCCAATCAAATTCCCCGCCACATCAATCAATGCACCACCAGAGTTACCTGGATTAATTGCTGCATCTGTTTGAATAAAATCTTCATAAGTATTAATACCGAGATCAGAACGGCCTGTCGCAGAGATAATACCCTGAGTTACAGTTTGCCCTACACCAAATGGGTTTCCAATTGCCAGTACAACATCTCCTACCTCATTCCCACTCAATTTAAATGGTAATACAGGTAATTCTTTCAATTCTATTTTGATCACAGCCAAATCTGTATCAGGATCTGTGCCAATTACAGTTGCTTCAGCACGACGACCATCTTGCAAGGCAACAACAATTTGTTCTGCTTGAGCAATCACATGGTTATTTGTCAAAATATAACCATCTGGACGAACAATTACCCCTGAACCCAAACTATTTTCATTCTGGTTTTGATTTTGTTCAGGAATCTGATTTCCAAAAAATTCTCTAAACGCAGGATCATTGAGTAATGGATGATTTTGTTTTACTTTTTGAGTTGTAAAAATATTGACTACTGCTGGTGCGGCAACTTTGACCGCAGCACTATAAGACACCACACCGCCCGTTCGAGATGTATTGACCAAAGGTTCAACTTTCTCAGCTGGCATTTTCACACCATCAGCAGCAATAGGCGCTTTGGGCTGTTGAAGTTTTTGCCAAACCACAAAACAAATAATAACCAATATCAGTAAAACCCAAGGGAGCCAAGTAAATGAACGCCGCACGTTTTTATTCCTCTAAGAATTTTTTAATTCGTTGATGCAAAAGCAATTTGTATATTGTAAAGCAATTCAATCAAGAAACATAAAAAACACAAAGAGTTTTGTTCAGCTTTAGTTACAATTTAAAATATGTTTTGATGTTCTTAACACACTTAATTTAATTAAAGGTTATTCATGGCTTTACTCAAAGATATCATCCAATGGTGTGATCAAACCTTAAAATCGCATGAATTTAAAGATTACGCGCCCAATGGATTACAAATCGAAGGACGATCTGAAGTAAAAAAAATCCTGTGTGCAGTCACGGCGTCACAGGATGCAATTGATGCAGCAATTGCACAACAAGCAGACCTTCTCTTGGTTCATCATGGCTACTTCTGGAAAGGCGAACCCTATCCAATCACAGGCATGCGTGGCAAACGAATCAAAGCATTAATCCAAAATGATATTTCACTTGTTGGATACCACCTCCCCTTAGATTCACATCCAACACTAGGGAATAATGCAATGATTGCCAAAATCCTTGGACTGGAAAATATTGAAGCTTTAGACCCAAGCGAACGCAATCCGATTGGTAATATCGGTTATTTAAAAGCTCCAATCTCACCAGAAGATTTTAAACACCTTCTTACTGAAAAATTAGGCTTCAATTCCATACATTTAACCGCAGAAAAAACGCTGATCCAAAAAGTTGGATTTTGTACAGGCGGAGCACAGGATTTTATAGGCAAAGCGGCAGCAATGAATTGTGATGCCTATATTTCAGGTGAAGTGAGTGAGCGTACTTTTTATGAAGCAAAAGAATTAGATGTGCATTACTATGCATGTGGTCATCATGCAACTGAAAGGTACGGTGTTCAACAACTTGGTCAAGCGATCGCTGAACAATTCAAGATTGATTATCGCTATTTCGAACTCAACAATCCAATTTAAGTGTTATCCTAAAAATGTAGCTCATTTGTAGACAAATATTGGCTTGCCGATTAGACATTTTTTCATAAAAATGCGATGCATTTTTTACATTTTCTTTATACGTATTAAATCGAAATAAATTGTGTATTGTTATTTAACATCTTGCACAATTGTTGAAAGAATCCATTACAATAAAGCCACTTAATGTTAAAACCCAGCTAAATGCAAGGAATTTAAAACATGACAACCATTACTTTACCTGCTTTACCATACGGCTATGAAGATCTTGCGCCGCACATCAGTAAAGAAACTTTAGAATATCATCATGACAAGCACCACAATACCTATGTTGTAAACTTAAACAACTTAATCAAGGGTACTGATCTTGAAGGTAAAACTTTAGAAGAGATCATTGTGGCTGTAGCTGGCGATGCATCTAAAGCAGGTGTATTCAACAACGCTGCACAAGTTTGGAACCACACATTCTACTGGAACTGTATGGCTAAAAACGGTGGCGGTAAAGCTACTGGCGCTTTAGCTGCTAAAATTGATGAGGCTTTCGGTTCTTACGAAAAATTCGCTGAAGAATTCGCTGCTGCTGCAACAACTCAATTCGGTTCAGGTTGGGCTTGGTTAGTTGCTGATAAAGTGAATGGCGAGCTTTCTATTCTTAAAACTTCAAATGCAGATACTCCACTTGCACATGGCAAAGTAGCGGTACTTACAATTGACGTTTGGGAGCATGCATATTACATCGACTTCCGTAATGCTCGTCCTAAATACATTTCGACTTTCTTAGAAAGCCTTGTAAACTGGGACTATGCAAACGCGAAATATGCAGGCCAAGAAGCTGGTGTTGAAAAATAAGATCTAAGCATTTTATTTTTGGATAAAGGCCATTCATTTTAGAATGGCCTTTTTATGTGATTCATTTTTTTCAATTCTAATATGATCAATCCTAGTTACACTGTAAAAGCAGATCCAATAAAAATCTTTTATAGTTATGCCATGCTTAGCGCCATTCAAATCCCCTGTTATCTCTATATTACCAATTCGGACGATATCAGCTTCACTTTCATTTTGGTGGTCCTGTTTTGGCTGTTTATCGTGTTGTTTGAACTTATTTCATTGTCTTTGCTGATCAAACATGGACGACCACAGATACGTTTTCATTCCGAGTTTTGTCAAATTCAAATGCATGCAATAAAAATCACCTTCGATTATGCACAAATTTCCGCTTTCAGCATGCGTAAAATACAGCAAGAACATAGAGGCTTTTCTTTTGGTATGTGTTACGAACTTGACTTAATGTTTATTGATCAAATTATGCAACAACATTTTTTGTGGAAAAAAGCCTATAGGGCTAAAAAGATAGTGATTTCATCAAACTTGCGTTTTAAAAATATTCAAATCTTAGAAATCACGATTATTTTTAGCGCTTTAGTCCGAATGAAACCATCACAACGAATACAAACCCTTCTCCAACTGCAACAAAATTTAATCACTTATGATCATTTAATCTCGAATAAAGAACTAGAAAACTTTAAAAATAATCAATATATATACAAACTCTTTAAATTCGGACAATAAAAAAACATTTAAGCCTTTTTTCTTATCATTTCACTTGACCACTTTGGCTTTCATCCATAAAATGCGCATCAGATTCTCCAATAGCTCAGTCGGTAGAGCGACGGACTGTTAATCCGCAGGTCCCTGGTTCGAGCCCAGGTTGGAGAGCCATCTATTCTTCCATAGCTCAGTCGGTAGAGCGACGGACTGTTAATCCGCAGGTCCCTGGTTCGAGCCCAGGTGGAAGAGCCAGATTCTAAAAAGCCCACTCATCATGCAGTGGGCTTTTTTATATCTTTATTTTCTATAAAGAAAAGATGTAGGGTCAAATCATTTAATTATTCATACAAGTCATTGATTATAAATAAAGCTTATGTTTTTGTATCAAATTTTAGAAAATGTTAGTTATCAATTCATTTTTGTACTTTTGAATCCTAGATGGTTATCCTACCGCGGGGCGACAGGGATGTCGCCGTTGGGCGGAGGTACAGGACGTCCCCCTCGCCCATGAGCAAAAACAAAGCACTGCTTTGTTAGCAGCGCAAGGTTTGGCATCGCCTACGCAAAGGAATTTAAACTTTGAATGTAAGATGTGGTGTTGCAAGCTTTTTATAATTAACAATTTATTTTTTCCGTAAAATTGATTTAATTAAAAATATTAATAGAAATTATATTCTTGAGTCTGAGTTTTTTTGACAGGTTGACTATAATTGATTTCACTCTCAATTTCAGAACGCTTAAAACAACTTTAATTTTTATTCAGATTTACTTTTATTCAGAATGATCAAATATTTAGCAAATAATGCTTTTTTATGATGGATTTAACAATTTTTCCTTGACCCATTCCCATTTCATCCCTAAAATGCGTTCCAGATTCTCCAATAGCTCAGTCGGTAGAGCGACGGACTGTTAATCCGCAGGTCCCTGGTTCGAGCCCAGGTTGGAGAGCCAGATTTTAAAAACCCACTCATGATTGAGTGGGTTTTTTCTTGTCTATATGATACCGATCGCTTATGTCTCTCGATTTACATCAAATTTTATTTTTATTGATTGGCAGTATCGCAACCATTGCTTTATTGCTTGCCTGCTTTGGTCAGTATTTATTTCGAAATAAACATTATTATGCAAAACGTGTGATCACCCCTTTTGAACAGAAAATGTTTTTCCGTTTAAATGAAGCCTTTCCACAACATCATGTACTTGCGCAAGTCGCGTTTAGCGCATTAATTGATTGCAATCAATTTAAATTGCGTTCCAAATTCAATCGTAAAGTGACCGATTTTGTTTTACTCGATAAACAGCTTGAAGTAATTGCTATTATTGAACTCGATGATCCCAGTCACCTTGGCAAAGAGCATATCGATGCACAACGTGACGAGATGTTAGAGCAAGCAGGTTATCAGGTATATCGCTATACAGATATTCCCAGTTGTCGTGATTTAAGAAAAGATATTGCTAATTAAACATGATCAGCCAAGCATTTTTAAAGCTTATACCCTTCAGCCATGTCTTATAAAATAATCGATGCAATACATAAGTAAACGATAACACCTGTTGCATCACAAATCGAAGTGACTAAAGGTGCCGAAGCACTTGCTGGATCCAGCTTTAAACGATTTAATATAAATGGCAGACTCATCCCTATTAAGCAGCCCATCAATACTATACCCATCATACTTAAAGCTAAAACCAAGGCGACCATTGCATCCCCTCTAAAGTAGCCAAGAATGGACACAGCAATTGCCATTGTTCCGCCCAAGCATAAACCGACCAAGCTTTCACGCCCAATCAGGTACATCCAATCTTTTAAATGTACATCACCCGTTGCCAATGCCCGCACCATTAACGTGGCCGACTGTGAACCGGCATTCCCACCACTCCCGACCAAAAGCGGCAAAAAGAATACCAGCACAATATTTTTTGCAATAATATCTTCAAAATGGGCAATCCCAAATCCAGACAATAAGCTGCCAAAAACTAAAATCACCAACCAAAATACCCGTTTCTTATATAGGTAATGAATCGGCGCTGTCTTAATACTCATTTTAGGAGAAGATGAGACTGCACTGGATTTTAAAAAATCTTCAGTGGCTTCTTCGGTGACAACATCCATCGCATCATCATAAGTGACAATACCTAAAAGACGCTGTTGCTCATCAACGATAGGCAGCGCAATAAAGTCATAATAATGCAACTTCTCTGCAATACTTTCTTGGTCTTCATTAACATCCCCTACAATCAAATCCGTACTCATAACTTCAGCAATGGTTTGTTCAGGCTCAGCAAGAATAATTTCACGTAAGGACACAACCCCAAGTAACGTACCTTGAGGATTGATCACATAAATCAAATAGACTGTTTCACGATTTGTAGCAATTGCTCTGATCTGCTTGATGGCTTGCGTCATGTTCAAATCAGGTGACAATGTCACATAATCTGAACTCATGATTGCACCAGCAGACTCTTCTGGATATCTGGCTAAATGTTGGATCTGCAGTTGTATTTCAGTGCTTAAATCAGCATAAACAGCTTGCTGTAATGCATAAGGCAAATACTTAAATAAATCTGTACGATCGTCCGAGTGCATCTCAGAAATGATATTGACCAGTATTTGTTTTGGTAAATGCTCAGAAATTTTAAGTTGTTGTTCGAGTGATAAAAACTCAAGAATGTACGCAGCATTGGGCAAATACTCCACCAATGTCAGCTGTTCATTTAAAGATAAGTCTGCCAAAATTTTTGCGATATCAGCGTCATTGATTTGTTCAAATTGTTTTTCGATGATATCAAATTGATGGTTTTGAATGGCTTTTTCTATTTCTGAAACGAGTGCCAAAGAAAATTGCATAGGATGATCCAAATTCCATCAAACTTTTGCCACATGTTGGACTGCAATCCCACGAAAATAAAGATGTTTTTTGTTGTGAAACATGTTTTAAAGGTTCTGTATGATTTTAAGCTTGATCAATCCTCATCTAAGAACATTGATCAAGCTAAGGCCATCAATCGACACCATTACTCAGAGGGCGCTTTTGATTTAAAAATTGAGCGAACCAACACATACATAAATGGGATAAACAGTAAAACCAAAACTGTTCCAAAGATCACCCCACCTAACACACTTACACCAATTTCTTGACGGCTGGCAGCACCTGCACCAAATGCAACAACCAATGGAATAATCCCCGCACCAAAGGCTAATGATGTCATTAGAATTGGACGTAACCGCAGCCCTGCACCTTCTAATGCAGCTGCAATAGCTGTTTTACCTTTTTCCTGAGACAGAGCAGCAAACTCAACAATCAAAATCGCATTTTTACAAGACAAACCAATCGTGGTCAACAATGCAATTTGAAAATAAATGTCGTTTGGAAAACCTATCAATTTACTGAAAATAATATTGCCTCCAATCCCCAAAGGAATTGCCGCAATCACAGCAGTTGGAATCGACCAACTTTCATATAAAGCTGCTAGACAAAGAAAAATAAAGCCGATTGAAATCAAATAGAGTAACCATGCTTGGCTACTGGATTTTTGTTCTTCAAATGACAAGCCACTCCACGCAACATCTATTCCCTCTTGTTGACTAATCAAGGTCTGAATATCTTTCATGGCTTGACCTGAACTAGTATGCGCCGCAGCATTGGCTTCCATTTGCAAGGCGGTATAACCTTGGAAACGATTCACTACATCTGGCCCACCTTCCCAGCGCGTTGTTGCGAAATTGCTAAATGGCACCATCTGGTTCTGTGCATTACGCACCGTCCATACCTGTAGGTCTTCTGGCTTGGAACGAAATTCTGCATCGCCTTGCATCATTACTCGTTTAATTCGCCCACGATCAATAAAGTCATTTACATAAGAACCACCCCATGCTGCTGACAAGGTGTTGTTAATCGCGGTTTGACTCAGTCCATTTGCCAATGCCAATTTTTGATTAACATCAACTTTTAACTTAGATTTATCGGGATTGGACTTTTTATCCAGATTCTCAAAGGATCGGAACTGTTTGGCTTGCGCCTGCAATGTATTGAATTGTTGGTCTAAATATTTTCGACCTTGACCATTAATATCCTGAATCCAGAATTCTAAGCTATCACTATCTCCCAAACCATTTACAGAAGCAGGCAAACTCACTGTAATCCGAGCATTGCGATCTTGACTAAAATATTTTGTTGCACGTTCACGAATTGCTTGCGCAGAATTTTGTGTACCTGACCGATCATCCCAATGCTTTAAGGCTACAAAGCCTGTTCCTAAATTTTGTCCTGTACCTGAAAAATTACGCCCATAACGAATCAATACAATATCTACATTTTGTTTTTCATTTTCAAGGAAATATCTTCGAATATTTTCTCCAACCACCTGACTACTTGACATCGGTGCACCATCGGCTAAACGGAACTGTACACTCAACATACCCTGATCTTCACTTGGAATAAAACTAGTAGGTAAAGTCCGATAAATCAGTGAAAACACAGCAATCAAAGCCACAAAAATCGTCAAAACCACCCATTTCAAATTTAAGGTCTTTTGAATCAGTCGAATATAACGTTGTCTTAGATTTTCAAGTTTGCGATTAAACCAAGTGGCCCAACGCATGGGTTTGGGGTTCGGTTTTAAAATAATGGCACACAGTGCAGGGGTTAATATCAATGCAACCAACAGTGACAAGGCCATTGCCGCCACTAAGGTAATGGAGAATTGACGATAAATCACACCTGTTGAACCCGTAAAGAATGCCATCGGGATAAATACAGCCGTCAAGACCACTGTAATTCCAATCAAAGCCCCTGTCATTTCCTGCATAGACTCGATAGATGCCTGTTTTGCAGTTAGACCCTGCTCATGCATCAAACGCTCGACATTTTCCACCACAACAATCGCATCATCGACCAACAGACCAATTGCCAACACTAAGGCAAATAAAGTCAATGTGTTAATACTCATACCGAGCACATTGAGTACCGCAAAAGTACCTAAAATTACAATCGGAACAGTAATAGTAGGAACCAACGTTGCACGCCAGCTTTGTAGGAAAATAAACATGACCAGAACCACCAATACGATGGCTTCTAATAATGTTTTTACCACCTCTTTAATGGATTCTTGCACAAACGGCGTATTATCACGTGGATAAACAATCTTATAACCTTGTGGTAGTTTTTCAGAAATCTTTGCCAACTCGGCTTTGATTAATGCCGATGTTGCTAGTGCATTTGCACCTGAGGATAAAGAAATCCCCATACCTGATGAAGGATAACCATTGATGGTATTAAAAGATTGGTAGTTTTCTGCGCCCAATTCAATACGCGCCACATCTTTTAAATAGATATAGCCTCCATCGGTATTGGATTTGACTATAATATTCTTAAATTCGTCCACAGTTCTTAAACGTGAACCAGCAGTGACTTTTGCATTTAAATATTGGTCAGCAGTTACTGGTAAATCGCCTACACCACCAGCGGCAACCTGTGTATTCTGTGCCTCAATTGCTGTCCGAATATCACTGGGCATCAATTGATATTGTCGAAGCAAATTCGGATTGAGCCAAATTCGCATGGCATATTGTGAGCCAAATACATCAACTTCACCAATCCCTTCAATCCGTGATAATTCTTGTTCTATATGATCAGATAAATAGTCACCTAACTCGATATTGTTACTTTTACCCGTTTCATCATATAAACCCACCACCATAAATGTATCGCCAAGTGATTTATTTACCGTTACACCTTGACGCTGTACATCGTCAGGTAAACGGTTAAGTACGCCATTAATGCTATTTTGTACTTGTACTTGTGCGGTATCTGGGTCAGTTCCATTTTCAAAACTGATACTAATTCTAGCACGACCTGATGAGTCACTACTCGAACTAAAGTACAGTAGATGGTCGATCCCTTTAATTTGTTGTTCTAAAACCTGTGTAACACTCTCTTCAACCGTTTCAGCATCTGCGCCTGTATATGTTGTCGAAACAGTAATTCGTGGTGGAGCAATATCAGGGTATCGCTCTATAGGTAAATTTAAGACTGAAAATACGCCTAAAGCCATAACAATAATTGCGAGTACACAGGCAAAAATAGGACGTTGAATAAAAAATTTAGAGAGCATCAGAGTAGGTTCTGTGTCAAAGGATTGAGGTTAAAGCTGTTCGAACAATTAAATCTGCTTTATATGGATATTCTGTGACTTGAACTAAAAACTCAAGGAAAAATAACAGAAAAGCGAATGATAAGTTTAAATATGAAGAAACTGTGAAGAATTCATTTCTTCGGATCGTAAATCTACAAAAAAGATTTCATCATCTTTTCATCTTGATGTCATCACAGTGTCAATTTAACCACATACACTACGCTCAGTTTACTTATAAGAATTTGAGAGAAATATGATTAAAAATACTGGGTTATTGGTAAGTATCATGGCCTTATTAACTGCTTGTAATGATGACGATAAAAATATAGATAACGTCACGCCCGAATACAAGGAACCAAAAATTATTATCGTTGGTCACCGAGGAGCCAGTGCTTTACGTCCTGAACATACCCTTGAAAGTTATCAAAAAGCCATTGATGATGGTGCTGATTTTATTGAACCAGATTTAGTATCGACTAAAGATGGGGTTTTGGTTGCACGTCATGAAAATGAAATTGGCGGTACAACCAATGTCAGTACATTCAGCCAATTTGCAGATCGTAAGAAAACAAAAATCATCGATGGGACATCGTTAACGGGATGGTTTACTGAAGACTTTACTTTAAATGAATTGAATCAACTTAAAGCACGTGAGCGTATCCCAGCGTTACGCCCGAACAATACCCAATACAATGACCAATTTAATATTCCCACCCTTGAGCAGATCATTGAACTGGCTGAAAAGAATTATAAAAAAACTGGTAAGGTGGTTGGGCTCTATATTGAAACCAAGCACCCAACATATTTTCAAAAACTAAATTTAGCCATGGAAGATCCATTGCTTAAAACTTTGGCAAAGTACCAATATAGCCGTGAAATTGCACCGATTTATCTACAGTCATTTGAAGTAAATAATTTAAAGTACTTTAAAGACCAATTGACAGCCCATAAAAGCTTAAAGCATGCCAAAATTATTCAGCTTTATGATGATAAGAAAATCAGTCCAGCAGATTATGTCGTACAAGGGATTAAAACCACCTATGGTGATATGGCCACAGCACAAGGTTTAAAAGAAGTTGCCAAATATGCTGATGGTGTTGGTCCATGGAAACCGTATATTTTTAATGATAGCTATACTGCACCTTCTTCTTTTGTTACAGATGCTCATGCTGTGAACTTAAAAGTCCATCCATATACTTTCCGTCCTGAAAATAATTTCCTTGCCAACAATTTAAAATGTAGTACTGGTGAAGCAGATGCAGCCAAGCGTTGTGAAGCTGGCGCGAATAAAGAATATGAGATGTATTTTAAAGCTGGTGTGGACGGTGTATTTACCGATGATCCTGCGCTGGGTCGTAAAGCTTTGGATGCGTACTTAAAAACCAATCCAAATGCAAAGTAACATCTGATTTATTCAAAAAATTAAGCAAACGATTCAAATGTTTGCTTAATTTTTTCTAAACTTAGTGCTTTTTGTTTAAAATTAATCCCCATTTAAGTTTAAAATAATACACTTTTTAAAAATTTAGCTGCTTTGATGTATGAGTGATTATTCTCCATTTAAGGGTACGACGGGTTTCAAACGCATTCTCAATGCAACTGGCTATTCTTTAGCAGGATTTAAAGCTGCATATCAAAATGAAGCTGCTTTCCGTCAGATTGTTTGGATTAATATTGTTTTAATTCCGATTACATTCTTCGTTGATGTCTCTTCTGTTGAACAAGCAGTGATGATTGCTGTGTGCTTATTGGCAATCATTGTAGAACTGTTTAATTCAGCATTAGAAGCTGTCGTTGATCGAGTTTCTTTAGAACGCCATCCACTGTCTAAAAATGCCAAAGATATGGGAAGTGCTGCGCAGTTTGTAGCTCAAGCAATTATTTTCTTTACTTGGGTGATTATTCTTTTTAGATAAATTATTGTTTTTAAATCAGTTAGAGAGAACATTAACATTCCACCGAGCGTAAAATGTCAATTTATAAAAGCCTAATTTCTCTTTGCTGTGTTAATCAAGTCAAAGCACTGTGATATTTTTAACTTGACGAAATTCCTTATCTCTTAAAATTATTTCTATAAATAATTCATTAAAGTGAAGGTTTTGGAATTGGTGTTTTCTTGTCTATTTTATCAGGCCGATTGAGATTCATTGAACAATTGGTATATCCCCATTTGGTCACTTTACCGCGTTCTAGCATAAATTTTTCAACACAAGAACCCTAATCATCATTATAAGAAATAATTTTAGCGCCACTCGGAACTGTATAACTTCTAGATGGTGGTCCCCATTTTTTCTTCTGTCTCGCCTACCCAAGACTGCATTAAATCATTTCTAGTTTCAAGTCGTTGCCCCATCATACTTAAACATCCAGTTAACACCAGGCTAATTACAATAATGAAAATTAATCTTTTCATTTTACTCCCCCCTCACAATTCTCGTATTGTATTTATATTTACCGAATAGTAGAAAAGGATAATAATAAATCTACAAAAAACAAGAATAAAGTAACTTGCATAAAAAATCCCCGCATAAAAGCGGGGATTTTTTGTGATCTGAGATTGAAACGATATTACATCATACCGCCCATACCACCCATGCCACCCATATCAGGCATAGCAGGTTTGTCTTCTGGGATATCAGTAATCATACATTCAGTTGTTAACATCAAACCAGCAACAGATGCAGCGTGCTCAAGTGCAGAACGCGTTACTTTAGCAGGGTCAAGGATACCCATTTCTAACATATCACCATATTGTGAAGTTGCAGCGTTGTAACCAAAGTTACCTTCACCGCTTTTCACTGCATTGATCACAACAGATGGCTCATCGCCAGCGTTAGACACGATTTGACGAAGTGGCGCTTCAATCGCACGACGAAGGATGTTCACACCTACAGTTTGGTCATCATTTGCACCAACAAGACCGTCAAGTACTTTAGCTGCACGTACCAACGCAACACCACCACCTGCAACAACACCTTCTTCAACCGCAG
>Ga0207655_1001295_pt1 | contig 23673 bp, 25 predicted proteins | sample KBSM44metaG_FD_184398 | JGI IMG/M metagenome (GOLD analysis project Ga0207655, IMG submission 184398) | Miscanthus rhizosphere microbial communities from Kellogg Biological Station, Michigan, USA - KBS M4-4 metaG (SPAdes) (version 2) | ecosystem: Host-associated > Plants > Roots > Rhizosphere >... | reverse complement strand
GAACTCAACAGCTTCGCCAGTTGCGATGTCCAGCTTTTCCAGGCGAATGGTCTGACCTTCGCTTACTCGGTGTTGTTTACCACCACTTTGGAAAACCGCGTACATATAAACTCCGCTTCCGCGCACGTCCTCGTATGAATCAGAGTGCGCTATAAATATTCACAATAGGGCGCGAATATTACGCAAAACGCGAGCCTTTGACAAGTGCTACCGTCAATACATGAAGAAAAAAAACACAACACGTACGGTAACGTTTATCTGCGCGGTTTTTTCAGTACAATCAGCAATACTATTGATAAACCCAACCCCATTGTGAACCCACATCGTGTGGGATAAACAGGATAAAAAGCCCGGCTTTTGCGATGAATTTAGAAAAAATCAACGAGTTAACCGCGCAAGATATGGCGGGTGTGAATGCAGCAATCCTGGAGCAACTCAACTCTGACGTTCAGCTGATCAATCAGTTGGGCTATTACATCGTCAGCGGCGGCGGTAAACGCATTCGCCCGATGATTGCCATTCTGGCCGCCCGCGCCATTGGCTATCAGGGAAATGCCCACGTCACGATCGCTGCCCTGATCGAATTTATTCATACTGCGACGCTTCTGCACGATGACGTTGTGGATGAATCGGACATGCGTCGCGGGAAAGCCACGGCCAATGCCGCCTTCGGTAACGCAGCCAGCGTTCTGGTCGGGGATTTTATCTATACCCGCGCCTTCCAGATGATGACCAGCCTGGGCTCGCTGAAAGTGCTCGAAGTGATGTCTGAAGCCGTAAACGTGATCGCGGAAGGCGAAGTCCTCCAGCTGATGAACGTCAACGACCCGGACATCACGGAAGAAAATTACATGCGCGTCATCTACAGCAAGACCGCGCGCCTGTTTGAAGCGGCTGCGCAATGTTCTGGCATCCTGGCAGGCTGTACGGAAGCGCAGGAAAAAGGGCTGCAGGATTATGGCCGCTACCTTGGCACCGCGTTCCAGCTGATTGATGACCTGCTGGATTACAGCGCCGATGGCGAAACGCTCGGTAAAAACGTTGGCGATGACCTGAACGAAGGTAAACCAACCCTGCCGTTGCTCCATGCCATGCGCAACGGCACGCCTGAACAGGCGAAAATGATCCGCGAAGCGATCGAACAGGGAAATGGTCGACATCTTCTGGAACCTGTACTGGAAACAATGGCTATCTGCGGATCGCTGGAATGGACGCGTCAGCGTGCCGAGGAAGAGGCCGATAAAGCCATCGAAGCACTTCAGGTTATTCCCGACAGCCCGTGGCGCGAGGCGCTAATTGGTCTTGCCCACATCGCCGTTCAGCGCGATCGTTAATTTCTTGCCCTTTCCCCGTGCGCGCCACGGGGAACTCCAATAAGCTCCTGTAAATTCCATATTCATGTTAAATCATCGGCTTACAGGCCGCATGAATAAAGCCATGTCTTATTCTGAATATTGCTTCCAGTAACTCGAACTTTTTAGAACATGTGTTCGAAGGCGCTATAGTAACGCGGTCATTTCAGGAGAAATGGCGCAGGTGAATACGAACATAAGGACAGCTTTATGGATACGAAATTTATCGACTGGCATTCCGCTGACATCATTGCGGCACTGCGCAAAAAAGGAACATCGCTGGCAGCAGAATCGCGCCGCAGCGGTTTAAGCTCTTCGACGCTGGCAAACGCCCTGACCCGCCCCTGGCCAAAGGGAGAATTAATCATCGCGACGGCGCTGGACACGCACCCGTGGATAATCTGGCCGTCACGCTACCACGACCCTGTTACGCATGAGTTTATCGACAGAACGCGCATGATGCGCCAGAGCAAAATAAAGAAAGCGCATCAGAGCTGATGCACCCGGTTTGACAGGAACAGCAATCCCCCAGCCCTTCAAGGCAGGGGGGTGCCGGAACGATTACTCGCCCTTCACACGCTCGATATTGGCACCCAGCGCGCGCAGTTTGTCTTCGATACGCTCATAGCCACGATCGATGTGGTAGATACGATCGACAACGGTCGTCCCTTCTGCAATACAACCCGCCAGCACCAGGCTTGCGGACGCACGCAGGTCGGTCGCCATCACCTGCGCACCCGACAGTTTTTCAACGCCGTGGCAGATAACCGTATTGCTTTCGATCTCAGCATGCGCGCCCATACGGATCAGTTCAGGCACATGCATGAAACGGTTTTCGAAGATGGTTTCCGTGATGAAGCCGGTGCCTTCTGCAACCAGGTTTAACAGGGTAAATTGCGCCTGCATGTCCGTCGGGAAGGCAGGATGCGGTGCTGTACGCACATTTACGGCTTTTGGACGCTGACCGTGCATATCCAGGCTAATCCAGTCTTCACCTGTTTCGATATCCGCACCCGCATCGCGCAGTTTCGCCAGAACGGCATCCAGCGTGTCAGGCTGTGCGTTACGGCAGACAATCTTGCCCCCGGAAATCGCCGCTGCCACCAGGAAGGTACCGGTTTCGATACGATCCGGCAGAACGCGGTAAACGCCGCCACCCAGGCGCTCAACGCCTTCGATGGTGATGCGGTCGGTGCCCTGACCCGAAATTTTTGCACCCAGCGCCACGAGGAAATTCGCGGTATCCACGATCTCCGGCTCGCGCGCGGCGTTTTCAATAACGGTCGTGCCTTCTGCCAGCGTCGCTGCCGACATGATGGTGACGGTTGCGCCTACGCTCACTTTATCCATAACAATGTGCGCGCCTTTCAGACGGCCATTGACGGACGCTTTCACATAACCTTCTTCCAGCTTGATCTCTGCGCCCAGTTTCTCAAGGCCAAAGATGTGCAGGTCAACAGGACGCGCGCCGATGGCGCAACCGCCCGGCAGCGAGACTTGCCCCTGACCAAAACGCGCCACCAGCGGGCCAAGCGCCCAGATGGACGCACGCATGGTTTTCACCAGGTCGTAAGGCGCAGAGAAGTTGTTAACGTTGCCGGCATCGATCCACACGGAACCGTTACGCTCGACTTTCGTACCCAGCTGGGTGAGCAACTTCATGGTGGTATCGATATCTTTCAGCTTCGGTACGTTCTGAATTTCTACCGGCTCTTCCGCCAGCAGCGCGGCAAAGAGGATTGGCAGCGCGGCGTTTTTGGCGCCAGAAATTGTGACTTCGCCCTGGAGACGCGTTGGCCCCTGTACACGAAATTTGTCCATGTAATTGCTCTCTTATAAATTCAACCGTGCTGCGGGCATAGCCCTCAGCTCAAAAACCGTTTAGTTTGCGATCGCGTGCCCACTCTTGCGGGGTGAACGCTTTAATCGACAGGGCGTGGATGCGGTTGTCCGCAATGTATTCCATCAGCGGCGCGTAAACAGCCTGCTGCTTCTTCACGCGACTCATACCGTCGAAGATCTCACCCACAGCAATAACCTGGAAGTGACTGCCATCGCCAGAGACGTGGGCTTCCTGAAGGGAGAGTGCATTCATCAGCACTGCCTGGATTTCATTATTTTCCATGGGTTCTTAATCATCTGATAGTAAAACAAGCCCAACATCTTAGAGCAAAGTGGCGCAGTCTTAAACAAGCAAAAAGCCCCGACGATGAAACTGTCGAGGCTTTCAGAAGTAACGCACTGAAAATATTAACGAGGCAAAACGTCCTGCGGCAAATTGTAGAGTTGCGCCAGGGTAACAACATTGTCACTCGCACCGTGAAGCGCGACGTTTTTACCCTGCTTTTTCCCTTCCGCTATCAGATGGGTCAGCAGCGCAATCCCAGCCGTATCAACCCGCGTGACGTCGCTTAAGTCAATGAGCGTCACGCCCTGCATGGCTTCATGACGCTTATCCCATAGCGGGTTCAGCAAGTCCTGATCCAGTTCACCGGACAGTTTTAACGCCTCGCCTTCACGCGACCAGCCAAGCTGCTGAGACATTACTTTTTCTCGTCCAGCGTAATTTTCTGACGAGAGATAGACTGCAGCTGTGCGGTCAGGCCATCAATACCTTTGGTGCGCAGCAGATCGCTCCACTCGTTCTGTTTGGTGGTGATCATGCTCACCCCTTCGGCAATCATGTCATACGCCTGCCAGTGGCCGGTCTGGCTGTTTTTACGCCACTGGAAGTCCAGACGAACCGGCGGACGACCGTTAGGATCGTTAATGGTCACGCGGATAGGGATAATGGTCGCGTCGCCCAGCGGCTGTTCAGGGGCGATTTGATAGGTCTGACCGTGATACATCGCCAGCGCCTGGCCGTACGCCTGTTTCAGGTACTCGCGGAAGGCGGCAAAGTAGGCATCACGCTGCGCTGGGGTAGCATCTTTGTAGTAACGTCCCAGAACCAGCGCGCCCGCATATTTAATCTGCACGTACGGAAGCAGTTCCTGATCGACCACGTCGCGCAGATAATCAGGATTAGCACGAATTTTAGGCTGCTCGTTCTTAAGACGATCGAAGGTCTTCTGTGCGGCCTCATCCATCAGTTTGTACGGGTTAGTCTGGTCTGCCGCATGTACTGCGGAAAGAGGGGCAATGACCAGCATGGCAACCATTAACAGTCGTTTAAACATGAATGACTTCTCCTGAAATTAATTCGCTGCACCAGGTGCCGGTGCGGCGTTGGTATGCTCTTCACTCTGCGCAGGCGCAGCTTCTGAGTTTTTATCATCCCCTTTACTGTTGTAAAGGAACTGACCAATCATATCTTCCAGCACCATCGCGGACTTCGTATCCTGGATTACGCTACCGTCCTTAAGGATAGTCGTTCCCAGCTCCGGGTCTTCAAAACCGACGTTCAGGGCAAGATATTGCTCACCCAGCAGGCCGGAGGTACGAATGGAAAGCGAGCTGGTATCTGGAATATGGTTGTAGCGCTCTTCAATCTCCATCGCGACGCGCGGGAGATAGGTTTTCTCATCGAGCGTAATATCCGTCACGCGGCCAATCACCACGCCGCCGATGCGAACCGGCGAGCGCGCCTTCAGGCCACCGATATTATCGAAAGTGGCATAGATACGATACGTCGGCTCGGTGCGAACGGAAGTGATATCCGCCGCGCGCAGGCAGATGAACAGTGCAGCCAGCAGGGCTAACAGCAGAAACACGCCAACCCAAATTTCATTTTTTCTCGTTTGCATGAACTCAATTCCCAAACATCAGTGCGGTGAGCACAAAATCCAGACCCAGTACGGCCAGCGACGAATGTACGACAGTACGTGTAGTAGCACGGCTAATGCCCGCCGACGTCGGGATAGCATCGTAACCGTTAAACAAGGCAATCCAGGTGACCGTAATAGCGAAGACCACGCTTTTAATCAGGCAGTTAACCAGATCCATTCGCAGGTCGATCGCATCCTGCATAGCAGACCAGAAGAACCCGGCGTCAATCCCTTTCCAGTGCACGCCAACCAGCGAACCGCCCCAAATACCCACGGCGACAAAGAGGATGGTGAGCAACGGTAAGGAAATAACCCCAGCCCAGAAACGTGGCGAGATCACGCGACGCAGCGGATCGACCGCCATCATCTCCATGCTGGAAAGCTGCTCGGTCGCACGCATCAGGCCGATTTCCGCCGTTAGCGCAGAACCCGCGCGTCCGGCAAACAGCAGCGCCGCGACAACCGGCCCCAGCTCACGCAGCAGCGAGAGCGCAACCAGCATTCCAAGGCTCGTTTCCGCGCTGTAGGTGGTGAGAACCAGATACCCCTGCAGCCCCAGCACCATACCGATAAACAGACCGGAAACGATGATGATGAGCATCGACAGCACGCCGACATTATAGAGCTGTCGCACGAGTAAAGGCGTATGTTTACGGAATTCCGGCTTGCCGACCACCGCGTTGAATAACATCAATCCGGCACGCCCGAACGTCCTGATGGTTTTTATGCCACGGTGTCCGAGAGCGGCCAACGCATTTAACAGCATGAGTGGCTTAACTCCCTATTCCCAGTAAATCATCACGGTAATCGCCCGCAGGATAGCGGAACGGCACGGGTCCATCCGCAATGCCGTCCAGGAACTGACGAACTCGCGGATCGCAATTTTCCTGCAACGCCTGAGCACTGCCGTGCGCAACGATCTTTTTGTCTGCCACAATGTAGGCGTAATCAGCAATGCTCAGCACTTCCGGCACGTCGTGGGAGACCACGATGCAGGTCACGCCGAGCGCGCTGTTCAATTCAGAGATGAGCTTAACCAACACGCCCATAGTGATAGGGTCCTGCCCGACGAAAGGTTCGTCGAACATGATTAAATCAGGTTCTAACGCAATGGCGCGCGCCAGCGCGGCGCGACGTGCCATACCGCCGGAAAGCTCAGACGGCATTAATTTCGCCGCACCTCGCAGCCCCACGGCTTCCAGCTTCATCATCACGGTGCTTTTCAGCAGTTCTGGCGGCAGCTGGGTATGTTCTCGCAGCGGATAAGCCACGTTATCGAAGACGTTCATGTCGGTGAATAACGCGCCCGACTGAAAAAGCATGCTCATGCGCTTACGCACGGTATACAGGCGCGATCGCGACATCTCCGGGACGTTTTCCCCGTCGAAAAGAATTTCTCCGCTGTCTGGCGGGATCTGCCCACCAATGAGTCGTAACAGAGTCGTTTTACCGATCCCGGACGGCCCCATAATGGCGGTAATCTTGCCACGCGGTACGGTCAACGAAATATCATCAAATATCAATCTGTCGGCGCGAGAAAAGCTCACACCGCGGACATCGACTATATTCGCCATCGTTTGGCTCATTTATGGTTCCTTTCTTACCCTGCCTCATGCGAAGCGTAACGCTTAAATCAGCCCTAAACCCCACATTTTTACAGAATATTAGCCTTTGAGGTTAGCGAAAGCTGGCATTTGTTTTACTTTTCCAGCGCATAAAGTCAAAATTAGGAATTCGTTACGTCTCAGACTGTATGCAGCGCCGGCAATTCTGCACGGTGGACCGGCGAGTATACCTGAAGAAAGGACTTTTGATGCTTTTAGCAACAGCACTGTTAATAATTGGTTTACTTTTGGTGGTCTACAGTGCTGACCGTTTAGTGTTTGCCGCATCGATCCTGTGCCGTCTGATTGGCGTACCGCCTATTGTCATCGGGATGACCGTTGTCAGCGTCGGTACTTCTCTTCCTGAAATAATCGTCTCGGTTACCGCCTCTTTACACGGTCAGGTTGACCTCGCGATTGGCACGGCTATCGGCTCTAACATCGTCAATATTCTGCTTATTTTAGGCCTTGCCGCGCTGCTGCATCCTTTTCGCGTGCATTCTGATGTTCTGCGCCGCGAATTGCCGCTAATGTTAATCGTAAGCCTGCTGGCAGGCTGCGTATTTTATGATGGGGTGCTGAGCTACAGCGACGGCATTTTCCTGCTGGCGCTGGCGGCCATCTGGCTACTTTATAGTGTTAAAATCGCCCGGCAGGCTGAAAAACAGGGCCATGACAGCCTGACGCGCGAGCATGTTGCCGAACTCCCGCGTGAAGGCACGCTTCCCGTCGCGCTGCTTTGGCTTGGCGTTGCGTTAATCATCATGCCGATGGCCACGCGCATGGTGGTGGATAACGCAACCGTGCTGGCGAACTATTTCGCCATGAGCGAACTGACCATCGGCCTGACCGTGATTGCCATCGGCACCAGCCTGCCGGAGCTGGCCACGGCCATTGCTGGCGCACGTAAGGGCGAAGACGATATCGCCATTGGCACCATCATCGGTTCCAACATTTTCAATATCGCCATCGTGATGGGGCTACCGGCTCTGATTTCACCGGGGCCATTTAACCCTATGGCCTTCACGCGTGATTACGGTGTGATGCTGCTGGTCAGCGTGATTTTCGCCCTGCTCTGCTGGCGGCGAAAAGAGCAGATAGGCAAAGGCGCAGGCGCGCTGCTGACAGGTGGATTTATCGTATGGATGGCGATGCTGTACTGGCTCTCGCCTCTTCTCTCTGGGTAAACGGAAACGCATTATGTCGCAAGTAGAATTGCAGCCGGGTTTTGACTTTCAGAAAGCAGGCAAAGACGTTCTGGAGATTGAACGTGAAGGTCTGGCGCAGTTAGATCAGTACATTAATCAGGATTTTAGTCTGGCATGTGAGAAGATATTCTACTGTGCCGGTAAAGTCGTGGTCATGGGAATGGGCAAGTCCGGTCACATCGGACGCAAAATGGCGGCGACGTTTGCCAGCACGGGAACCTCCTCCTTCTTTGTCCATCCTGGTGAAGCCGCGCACGGCGATCTGGGGATGGTTACGCCGCAGGATGTGGTCATTGCACTGTCGAATTCCGGCGAGTCCAATGAGATCCTGGCGCTGATCCCGGTATTGAAGCGCCTGCAGGTTCCGCTCATTTGCATGACCAGCCGCCCCGAAAGCAGCATGGCGCGCGCCGCGGATATTCACCTGTGTGTGAAGGTCCCCAAAGAAGCCTGCCCGCTTGGTCTTGCGCCGACATCCAGCACCACGGCTGCGCTGGTCATGGGCGATGCGCTGGCCGTCGCACTGCTTGAAGCCCGGGGCTTTACGCCGGAAGATTTCGCGCTGTCCCACCCGGGTGGCGCGCTGGGCCGCAAGCTGCTGCTGCGGGTGAACGATATTATGCACACGGGCGATGAGATCCCTCACGTCAGCAAAGAGGCTTCGCTGCGCGATGCGCTGCTGGAGATCACCCGTAAAAATCTGGGCATGACGGTGATATGCGATGACCTGATGAAAATTCAGGGCATTTTCACCGATGGCGACCTGCGTCGCGTGTTCGATATGGGGGTGGATGTCCGCACGCTCGGCATTGCTGACGTCATGACGACAGGCGGTATTCGCGTGCGTCCAGGCACGCTGGCTGTGGATGTATTGAACCTGATGCAGTCCCGTCATATCACCTCCGTCATGGTTGCCGATGGCGACCAATTGCTGGGTGTGGTACATATGCATGATCTGCTGCGCGCGGGCGTAGTGTAATGAAGGATAAGACAATGAGTAATGCGGGTGCATCCCTTGCAACCTGTTATGGTCCGGTGAGTACCTCCATGATGGCAAAGGCGGAAAATATTCGCCTGCTGATCCTGGATGTGGATGGCGTACTCTCCGATGGCCTGATTTACATGGGCAATAATGGCGAAGAGCTGAAAGCATTTAACGTTCGCGACGGTTACGGCATTCGCTGCGCGCTCACGTCGGGTATTGAAGTTGCAATCATCACCGGACGAAAAGCTAAACTGGTAGAAGATCGCTGTGAAACGCTGGGCATTACCCATCTGTATCAGGGGCAATCCGACAAGATGGTCGCCTTCAACGATCTGCTGGGTAAACTGGCTATCGCACCGGAAAATGTGGCCTACGTCGGGGACGATCTGATTGACTGGCCGGTGATGGCGGAAGTGGGCCTGAGTATCGCGGTGGCCGATGCGCATCCGCTGCTGATCCCGCGCGCTGACTATGTTACCCATATTAACGGTGGCCGTGGTGCCGTACGTGAAGTCTGCGATCTGCTTCTGCTGGCGCAGGGCAAGCTTGATGAGGCCAAAGGGCAATCGATATGAGTAAAACCAGACGTTGGGTTATCATTCTGCTTTCGCTTGTTGCGCTGGTCCTGATTGGCGTGAATCTCGCCGATCGTGACGATACGCAGACAGAAGTGGTGAATAATAACGAGCCGACCTATAAAAGCGATCACAGCGACACCGTGGTCTACAGCCCTGAAGGGGCGCTGAACTATCGGCTGATTGCCCAGCATGTAGAATATTTTTCAGATGACGGTATTTCCTGGTTTACCCAGCCCGTCATGACCACGTTCGATACGGACAAAGTGCCGACGTGGTCGATTAAGTCAGACAGGGCAAAGCTGACGAACGACCGTATGCTGTATCTGTACGGCCACGTTGAAGTCAACGCCCTGACCCCTGACTCGCAGCTGCGCAAAATTACGACGGATAATGCCCAAATCAACCTGGTGACCCAGGATGTCACGTCGCAGGATCTGGTCACACTGTATGGCACTACATTTAATTCCAGCGGTCTGAGAATGCGCGGGAACTTACGCAGCAAAAACGCCGAGCTGATTGAAAAGGTTAGAACCTCCTATGAAATTCAAAACAAACAAACTCAGCCTTAAAGTAATTATCGCCAGTGCGATGCTGGCGGCCAGTCTTCCCGCTTTTGCTGTGACGGGTGATACCGAGCAGCCAATTCATATCGAGTCCGACGCGCAGTCGCTCGATATGCAGGGTAACGTCGTCACCTTCACGGGCAACGTCGTCATGACCCAGGGCACGATCAAAATTAACGCCGATAAAGTGGTCGTTACCCGCCCAGGCGGCGAGCAGGGCAAAGAAATCATCGATGGCTATGGCAATCCGGCCACCTTCTACCAGATGCAGGACAACGGCAAGCCGGTAAAAGGGCGTGCCTCGCATATGCATTACGAACTGGCGAAGGATCTGGTTATCCTCACCGGTAACGCCTATCTGGAGCAGCTGGACAGCAATATCACCGGCGACAAGATCACCTATCTGGTGAAAGAGCAGAAAATGCAGGCCACCAGTGAGAAAGGCAAACGCGTGACTACCGTGCTTGTTCCGTCCCAGCTGCAGGACAAAGGCAAAGGCCAGGCCCCGGCACAGAAGAAGAGTAACTAATTCGCTATGGCAACATTAACTGCAAAAAATCTTGCGAAAGCCTACAAGGGCCGCCGCGTCGTGGAAGATGTCAGTCTGACCGTCAATTCCGGCGAAATCGTGGGCCTGCTTGGCCCTAACGGTGCGGGTAAAACCACCACGTTTTACATGGTCGTCGGCATTGTGCCGCGCGATGCGGGCAACATTATCATCGACGATGAAGACATTAGCCTGCTGCCGCTGCACGCGCGCGCGCGTCGTGGCATTGGCTACCTGCCTCAGGAAGCCTCCATTTTCCGCCGCCTGAGCGTTTACGATAACCTGATGGCGGTACTGCAAATTCGTGACGATCTGACCAGCGAACAGCGTCAGGATCGCGCCAATGAGCTGATGGAGGAGTTCCACATCGAACACCTGCGCGACAGCCTCGGTCAGGCGTTATCCGGCGGTGAACGTCGCCGTGTTGAAATTGCGCGCGCGCTGGCGGCGAACCCGAAATTCATCCTGCTGGATGAACCCTTCGCGGGCGTTGACCCGATCTCCGTTATCGACATCAAACGTATTATCGAGCATCTGCGCGACAGCGGGCTTGGCGTGCTGATTACCGACCACAACGTTCGTGAAACGCTGGCGGTGTGTGAACGCGCCTACATTGTGAGCCAGGGCCATCTGATCGCCCACGGTACGCCGCAGCAAATCCTCGAAGATGAGCATGTTAAGCGCGTGTACCTTGGGGAAGACTTCAGACTCTGATAGGGTAGAGGTAACACAACGCCGAACCGGAGAAAAATGCTCTGAACATGAAGCAAGGTTTGCAATTACGGCTCAGCCAACAACTGGCAATGACGCCGCAGCTACAGCAGGCAATTCGCCTGTTGCAGCTGTCCACATTAGAACTCCAGCAGGAGCTCCAGCAGGCGCTGGACAGCAATCCGCTGCTGGAGCAAACCGATCTTCATGACGAGGTAGATACTCAGCAATCGCAGGACACTGAAACGCTCGATACCGTTGATGCGCTCGAACAAAAAGAGATGCCGGACGAGCTTCCGCTGGATGCCAGCTGGGACGAACTCTACACCGCCGGAACGCCTTCGGGCACGCGTGCAGATTATCAGGACGACGAGCTGCCGGTTTATCAGGGCGAAACGACCCAGTCGCTGCAGGACTACCTGATGTGGCAAGTTGAGCTGACGCCCTTCTCCGACACCGACCGCGCAATTGCGACGTCAATTGTCGATGCCGTCGATGACACCGGCTACTTGACCGTCACGCTTGACGATATTCTGGAAAGCATCGGCGACGACGAGATTGAACTCGAAGAGATTGAAGCCGTCCTGAAGCGCATCCAGCGCTTCGATCCGGTCGGGGTCGCGGCAAAAGATCTGCGCGATTGCCTGCTAATCCAGCTCTCGCAGTTCGACAAAACCACGCCCTGGCTTGATGAGGCCCGATTAATCATCAGCGATCATCTGGATCTGCTGGCTAACCACGATTTCCGTACCCTGATGCGCGTCACGCGCCTGAAGGAAGAGGTGCTGAAAGAAGCGGTTAACCTGATCCAGTCGCTCGATCCGCGCCCCGGACAGTCGATCCAGACCAGCGAACCCGAGTATGTCATCCCGGATGTCCTGGTCAGAAAGCACAACGACCGCTGGGTCGTTGAACTGAACTCAGACAGCATTCCTCGCCTGCAAATTAATCAGCAATACGCCTCCATGTGCACCAGCGTGCGTAACGACTCCGACAATCAATATATTCGCAGCAACCTGCAGGAAGCGCGATGGCTGATCAAAAGTCTGGAGAGCCGAAATGATACGCTGCTGCGCGTAAGCCGCTGTATTGTCGAACAGCAGCAGGCGTTCTTTGAGCAGGGCGAAGAGTACATGAAGCCGATGGTGCTGGCGGATATCGCCCAGGCCGTCGAGATGCATGAATCAACCATTTCCCGCGTGACCACGCAGAAGTATCTGCACAGCCCGCGCGGTATTTTTGAGCTTAAGTATTTCTTCTCCAGCCATGTGAGCACCGAGGGCGGTGGCGAAGCCTCGTCCACGGCGATCCGTGCACTGGTGAAGAAGTTGATCGCAGCGGAGAACCCCGCGAAGCCACTGAGTGACAGTAAGTTAACCACCATGCTGTCCGATCAGGGTATTATGGTGGCACGTCGTACTGTTGCGAAGTATCGAGAGTCTTTATCCATTCCGCCGTCTAACCAGCGTAAACAACTGGTCTGACACAACCGATAAGGAAGACACTATGCAGCTCAACATCACAGGACACAATGTCGAGATTACTGAGGCATTACGCGATTTTCTGAACACGAAGTTCGCGAAGCTCGAACAGTATTTCGAAAGGATCAATCAGGTCTATATTGTGTTGAAAGTGGAGAAAGTGACTCATATCTCGGATGCAACCCTGCACGTTAACGGGGGTGAACTCCATGCCAGTGCGGAAGGGCAAGACATGTACGCGGCTATCGACGGCTTGATTGATAAGCTTGCGCGACAGCTCAATAAACATAAAGATAAACTGAAACAACACTAATTGTCCGGGCAGTTAACGGGTGCAGGACGGCCTGTTGTGAAACACAACAGGCCATTTGTACAGTTAGCGCTTAGGTGAAATTATGATGAACAACGATTCGGCTCTTCAACTGAGCAATGTCCTTAACCAGGAATGTACCCGCAGTGGCGTTCACTGCCAGAGCAAAAAACGTGCGCTGGAGATCATCAGTGAACTGGCCGCAAAACAGCTGGGCCTGCCGCCGCAGGTGGTGTTCGAAGCTATCCTGACCCGTGAAAAAATGGGCAGTACCGGCATCGGCAACGGTATCGCGATCCCGCACGGCAAGCTCGAAGAAGACACCCTGCGAGCCGTCGGCGTGTTTGTGCAGCTCGAAACGCCTATTGCCTTCGATGCCATCGATAACCAGCCGGTCGATCTCCTCTTCGCGCTGCTGGTGCCCGCCGACCAGACAAAAACCCATCTGCATACGCTTTCGCTGGTCGCTAAACGCCTGGCTGATAAAACCATTTGCCGTCGACTGCGTTCAGCCCAAAGTGATGAAGAGCTCTACCAGATTATCACTGAAGCAGAAGGCAATCAGGATGATGCATAACCGGGAGATGGCTTTCACATCTGTTGTCCTGAGGAGAAACGGAACATGGTGCTGATGATCGTCAGTGGCCGCTCGGGGTCGGGGAAATCCGTCGCCCTGCGCGCGCTGGAAGATATGGGATTTTACTGCGTCGATAACCTGCCGGTGGTGCTGTTGCCGGAGCTGGCGCGGACGCTAGCCGACAGGCAGATCTCGGCGGCGGTCAGCATTGACGTGCGTAACATGCCTGAATCGCCGGAGATCTTTGAACAGGCGATGAGCAACCTGCCTGACGCATTCTCGCCGCAGCTGCTGTTCCTGGACGCCGATCGCAACACGCTGATCCGCCGCTACAGCGACACCCGCCGTCTGCACCCGCTCTCCAGTAAAAACCTCTCCCTGGAAAGCGCCATCGACCAGGAAAGCGATCTGCTGGAGCCGCTGCGGTCACGGGCGGATCTGATTGTCGATACCTCCGAAATGTCCGTTCACGAACTGGCAGAAATGCTGCGAACCCGCCTGCTGGGCAAGCGCGAGCGCGAGCTGACCATGGTGTTCGAATCCTTCGGCTTTAAGCACGGTATCCCTATCGATGCGGATTACGTTTTCGACGTGCGCTTCCTGCCAAACCCGCACTGGGACCCAAAACTGCGTCCAATGACCGGGCTGGATAAGCCTGTCGCGGCCTTCCTCGACCGGCACACAGAAGTACACAATTTTATCTACCAGACGCGAAGCTACCTTGAGCTATGGTTACCTATGCTGGAAACAAACAATCGTAGCTACCTGACGGTGGCGATTGGCTGTACCGGCGGTAAACATCGTTCGGTCTATATCGCCGAACAGCTGGCCGACTATTTCCGCTCGCGCGGAAAGAACGTTCAGTCCCGTCATCGCACGCTGGAAAAACGCAAAACATGACCGTAAAACAGACCGTTGAGATCACCAACAAGCTGGGTATGCACGCCCGCCCGGCGATGAAGCTGTTTGAGCTGATGCAGGGTTTTGATGCTGAAGTTCTGCTGCGTAACGATGAAGGTACCGAGGCAGAAGCCAACAGCGTGATTGCGCTGCTAATGCTGGACTCCGCCAAAGGTCGCCAGATCGAAGTCGAGGCGACCGGCCCGCAGGAAGAAGAGGCGCTGGCAGCGGTGATTGCGCTATTCAACGCCGGGTTTGACGAAGACTGACGTTCACCCCTTCGGCGGGTGGCGCTGCGCTTACCCGCCCTACATTAAGTTGTTACGCTCCATAAACCCTTCCCCACCCAGCTGACGCATCTGGCGCATAATCCACGCCTGACGGCTCCGCACGTATCCCGAGGGAGCGCTGGCTTTGAACTTGATGGGATTCGGCAGGACGGCGGCAAGCAGCGCGGCTTCAGACATACTCAAACGGCTGGCTGGTTTATTGAAGTAACGCTGTGAGGCGGCCTCAACGCCAAATACGCCGTCGCCAAACTCCGCGATATTCAGATAGACGGTCAGAATACGCTTCTTGCTCCAGACCGTTTCGACGCCCAGCGTTAGCCCCGCTTCGAGCCCTTTACGTACCCAGCTTCGGCCATCCCATAAAAACAGGTTTTTGGCGGTCTGCTGCGAAAGGGTCGATGCGCCGCGCACCCGGTTTTCGTGACGTTCGTTATGGGCAAGCGCCTTCTCGATAGCGGCCACGTCGAAACCCCAGTGCTCTGGGAATTTCTGATCCTCTGCGGCGATCACCGCCAGCCCCATGAACGGAGAGATCTCATCCATGCACACCCAGTCAGAATGCGCAACGTAGCTGAAATCACCGGTGAACCATGCGCTGACCTGACGCTCAATCATGACGGCGGAAAAGGGAACCGGCAGAATGCCGAACAGGGCAATCCCGCCGCCCCAGAACACCGCCAGCACAAGCACAATGCGAAGCAGGATACGTTTTACCCACGCTCCTGCGGAATTTTTGCGGCTCATTCAGCGAGAACCAACACTCTGTCCACCAGCTTTTCGATACCCGCAGCGGCCTCAGCGATGTTTTGCGCCAGCATATACGCAGGCGTGGTGACAATTTTGTTGTCTTCATCGACCACAATGTCATCGACCGGGCAAGGCACGTGTTCGCCGCCCATCTCGTCGACAAGCTCTGCGGTATCAATATCCGTCCCGATGGTCAGGCGCAGGGGGAAATCAAAAATAGCGGGCAGCATCGCCGGCGCGATACAGATAAAGCCCAGCGGCTTGCCTGCCGCATGCATCGCCTGTGACAGCGCTTTTAAATCCGGATCGACCCGGCACTCCGCCCCCTGAGTGGCGAAGGTGCTGAGATTTTTGGCTGCGCCAAAGCCGCCCGGCACGATTAAGGCATCTAGCTCGGCGGCATCAGCCTCAATCAGAGGATGAATATCTCCGCGGACAATTCGCGCCGCTTCAATCAGCACGTTGCGGTTTTCCGCCATTGGTTCACCGGTAAGATGATTAATCACATCCGCCTGGTTTTTATCCGGCGCGAAGCAGACCACCTCAGCGCCCCGGCGCGATAATGCCAGCAGCGTGATTACGGCTTCGTGTATTTCCGAACCATCGTAAACGCCGCAGCCGCTAAGCACGACACCAATCTTTTTCATCATGACGATCCTTCTATGCAACGTGCTGAAGCACATTAATAATTCTGATTAAAACGCTATGCTTCACACATTTCACTGATTCATGTAACAAACCATTTAAGATTTGCTATCTTATTTGCGTGCGGCCTAAATATTCAGGCGGCGTCCAAGCGAAAACAACACAAAAAATCAGGCGCAGCCACGATTTCCCTGGTGTTGGCGCAGTATTCGCGCACCCCGGTTAAGCCGGGGTCATTTTTTTCTGGCGTCCACCCAGGCTTTCAGCACCGCCACATCGTTCTGCCACTCTTGTTTCATCTCTTCAACCCAATCACCTACGTTATCTTCCCATGCAGGTAAATCAGGCGACTGAATCTGTTGGCCCAGCTGCTGCAGGTGGCGTAGCCCAACCGACCCCGCGGCCCCTTTAATCTTATGCCCTTCTTCCACAATGCCTTTCCGATCGCGCGCGGTCAGGTTAGATTCCAGCACGCTTAAATAACCCGGCATCATTTTTTCGAATACGGCCAGGCCATCGGTAATCAGTTTAGGCCCCACCAGGTCGATATACTGCTCCAGCATCGCGGTATCCAGTATCGTTTGGGCTTTAGCGCTATCAACAGACGCCATGGTGCTCTCCTCTTCATCACGGGTATCCCAGAACTTCTTGATCATGGCGGTCAGGGCAGGCACCGCCAGCGGCTTGCTGAGCACATCATCCATACCGGCATCGAGGTACTCTTTTTTATCCTTCAGCACGTTCGCCGTCAGCGCCACCAGCGGCGGCAGATCCTCGGCGGCATACTTGCTCGTCAGTTCGCGAGAAATATCCAGCCCGGTCATGTCCGGCAGCTGAATATCCAGCAGAACAAGGTCATATTCGCCAGGAGTGAACATCTCCAGCGCGGCTTTACCGGTCATCGCCACGTCCACGCTGTTACCCAGCTTTTCGAGAACGGAGCGCGCCACGATAACGTTCAGCTCGATGTCTTCCACCAGCAGCACGTGCAGCGCCGGCAGCGGCATATCGTCGCTCTCAAAGGTATCTTCAACCTCTTCAGCGACCGCAGGCGCATGTACCGTCAGGGTAAAGGTTGAACCTTTTCCCGTCTGGCTGGCAACGGTGATGTCCCCGCCCATGCTCTTCGCCAGACGTTTAGACACCGCCAGGCCAATCCCCGTACCGGTTGCAGGCTTACCGCCATTGCTGTCTTTTACCTGATAATACATGGCGAAGATTTTGTCCTGCTCCTCCTGCGGAATACCAATCCCTGAGTCTTCCACCTCGAAGTGCAGCATGTCACCTTCGTCATAGCGAATGCGCACGGCAACCCGCCCCTTCTGGGTGAACTTCACGGCGTTACTGATCAGGTTCCACAGGATCTGGCGCAGACGCGTGCCGTCCGTCACCACTTTATGCGGCAGCGGCAGGGTCGGTTCCATCACGAAGCTCAGCCCTTTTTGCTGAGCCTGCAGCCCTGAGAGGTTCTCCAGGTCAGCGAGGAAGCCCGTAAAATCAACCGGCTGATTATCAAGCTGAACTTTACGACGCTCCATTTTATCCATGTCGATAATATCGTTGAAGATATTACCCAGCGTCACCGCCGAGACGTGGATCGTCTTCAGGTATTTTTCCTGCTCATCGGTCAGGTCGGTATCCAGCAGAATACGGCTCAGCCCTACGATGCCGTTGAGCGGCGTGCGCAGTTCGTGGCTGATGGTCGAGATAAAGGTGGTTTTGTCACGGCTGGCGCGCTCGAGCGCATCCTGATAGCGCTTACGCTCGGTAATATCGCGGCCAAAGCCCATCAGCCCGTGGCGTTTGCCCACGCGGTCATAGTACGGGACCTTACGGATTTCAAAGCAGGCCTTGCGCCCGTCCGGATAATCCAGCCACTGTTCGTAGGTCAGCGAGACGTTGTGGCGGAAGACCTTTTCATCCGTCTCCATCACTTTTGCTGCCGCCTCTTCAGAATAGACATCCTGCGGCTTGAGGTTGATCAGCTGTTTTTCGCTTTTCCCGGTCAACAGCTCCATGGCGCGGTTACAGCCGGAAAACTCTTTATCTTCGTTGCGGTAGAACACCAGATCCGGCGAAGCATCCAGGAAAGAGCGCAGGAAGGAGGATTGCTGCTCAAGCTGAATTTGCGTGACCTCACGCTCTTTCATTTCAATTTTGAGCTGCTCCAGCGTGGTCTGGCGCTCGGCCTCTGCCTTCTCACGATCCGAGATCTCCTGATTAAGCTGGGCAATATTGTCCTTCAGCTGAACGTTCAGTTTCAGATCGCGCTCGCGCATCTCCTCCAGCTTATCCACCAGCTTAGACAGGCGCTGGCGCGACTCTTCCAGCTGTTCAACCACCACGGACAGGAAATAGACTGCCCAGGGGGTAATCAACAGGCCGAAGAAGATAGATCGGATCACGTCGATACTTTCGACCTGACCGTGCAGAACCATGGTCACAGCCATTTGCACGACAATGGCCAGAACAACCAGCGCCAAGGCCAACAGCATGGAGAACCGCACCAGCCCAAGCTTCATCATCAGGTCGACGTAGTACTGGGCGAGCATTCGAATTTGCTTCATAGAAGATCCCTTCACGACTTTATCGCTCAATAATACTCAAATTCACGGCGAGGCGTTGAAGGTTGTGAGAAAAAGTGCGGGGTGAAACAGGAGATTAGCCTCGCCCCCGGAGAAACGGGGGCGAGGAGAGGAAGGTCAGGAACGTCTCAGCAGCAGCCAGAGGCTGATCAGCAGGAAGCTGGCGCTCGGCAGCAGCGCACCGATAATCGGCGGAATGCCGTACACCAGGGTCAGCGGACCGAAGATCTGGTCAAGAACGTAGAACACGAAGCCGAAGCTGATACCGGTCACGACGCGCACGCCCATCGGCACGCTGCGCAACGGCCCGAAGATGAACGACAGCGCCATCAGCATCATGACCGCCACCGACATCGGCTGGAAGATTTTGCTCCACATGTTGAGCTGGTAGCGTCCGGCATCCTGTCCGCTCGACTTCAGGTACTTCACGTAGTTATGCAGACCGCTAATCGACAGCGCATCGGGATCAAGCGCAACCACCCCGAGCTTGTCGGGCGTCAGGTTGGTCTTCCACGTACCCGATACCGTCTGTGAACCGGTGATCTGTTTTGGATTCGTCAGGTCAGACTCATCCACCTGCGACAGACGCCACTGCTTATGTTCAGCATCAAATTTTGCCGATGAGGCGTGACGTACGGACAGCAGACGGCGCTCATCGTTGAAGGCATAAATGCTTACGCCGCCCAGTTCGTCATCGCCTTTAACCCGTTCGATGTAGACGAAGTTTTTACCATCTTTCGCCCATAGCCCTTGCTGAGTGGAAAGCAGTGAACCACCGTACATGGCCTGCGCGCGATAGTTACGCGCCATCTGCTCTCCCTGCGGTGCCACCCACTCGCCAATCGCCATGGTTAGCAGAACCAGCGGGATCGCGGTTTTCATGACCGAGAGCGCAACCTGCATACGGGTAAAGCCCGATGCCTGCATCACCACCAGTTCGCTACGCTGTGCCAGCATCCCCAGCCCCAGCAGCGCGCCAAGCAGCGCCGCCATCGGGAAGAAGATCTGCACATCTTTCGGCACGCTAAGTAGGGTATACATTCCTGCACCCAGCGCGTCGTAGCTGCCCTGCCCGGCTTTTTTCAGCTGATCGACAAACTTGATAATGCCGGAGAGCGACACCAGCATGAACAACGTCATCATGATGGTGGAGAAAATCGTTTTACCGATATAGCGATCGAGAACGCCAAACGCCTGCATTACAACGCTCCTTTACGCGAGAATCGGGCACGAATGCGGCGCATCGGCACCGTATCCCACAGGTTTAATCCCAGCGCCAGCAGGATGTACAGGCTATTGATCACCCACGTCCAGATCATCGGATCCAGCTTCCCTTTCGCGCCGTTAGAGCGAATCGAGGTCTGCAGCAGGAAATACACGAGATAAAGCAGCATCGCCGGCAGCATCGACAGCACGCGGCCCTGACGTGGATTTACCACGCTCAGCGGCACCACAATAAATGCCATCATAAATACGGTGAATACGAGGGTGATACGCCAGTGGAACTCTGCGCGCGCTCTGTCAGTGTCGGTATTCCACAGGGTGCGCATATCCATCTGCTCGGTATCACTGGGGTCCAGCGCGACGGCCTGGTGGCCGATAATGGCCTGATAGTTCTGGAAATCGGTGATGCGGAAATCGCGCAGCATCGCGGTGCCTTCGAAACGCGTCCCCTTGTTCAGCGTGACGACCTGAGAACCGTCTTTACGCTGGGCAAGCTGACCGGAATCGGCAACCACCACCGAAGGGCGCGCGTTGCCTTTGGTGCGCAGCTGGGCCAGGAAGACGTCGTTAAATTTGCTGCCGTCGACGCTCTCGATGAACAGAACGGAGTTACCATCGGTTGCCTGCTGGAACTGACCCTGCGCCAATGCCGCCATACCGGGGTTCGCCTTGGCTTCGGCCAGGACTTCATCCTGATGGCGAGAGGACATAGGGCCCGCCCACATGACGTTCACGGCGGCAACGATGCCGGTAAACAGCGCCAGAACAAAAGCAGCTTTCAGCAGCACGGCTTTGCTCAAGCCGCAGGCATGCATCACCGTGATTTCACTTTCGGTGTAGAGTCTTCCCAGCGTCATGAGCAGGCCAAGGAAAAGGCTCAGCGGTAGAATAAGCTGCGCCATTTCCGGGACACCTAACCCAAGCAGGGAAAGCACCAGATTCGTAGGAATTTCACCGTCAACGGCCGCACCGAGGATCTTAACCAGCTTCTGACAGAAAAAAATCAGCAGCAGGATAAAGAGGATCGCCAGTTGGCTTTTGAGCGTCTCCCGCACCAGATATCTTATGATTATCACTTTAAATACGCCCGTAAAAACCCGTCTCTTTGCTGGAAAATCGCTTGTTTCATGGCTTAAACGTCATTTATTCTCTTGAGTCGTCGAAATCATCGCTAAGATTAAAACATCCGGCGGATTCACGCTTCAGGACTTTTTCTGACGTGTCGAAACCGTAATAACGTAAGATTAACACGAAGTCACCACAACAGCGGACATGAGTTACGAAAGGTTTCAATTCTATCCGTAGCCGCCGCCGTTGTCTTTAAGATTCAGGAGCGTAGTGCATGGAGTTCAGTGTAAAAAGCGGTAGCCCGGAGAAACAGCGGAGTGCCTGCATCGTTGTGGGCGTCTTTGAACCGCGCCGACTCTCCCCGATCGCCGAGCAACTCGATAAAATCAGCGACGGCTACATCAGCGCCCTGCTGCGCCGTGGCGAACTGGAAGGCAAACCTGGGCAGACGCTGTTACTGCACCATGTTCCGAACGTCCTGTCAGAGCGAATTCTGCTGATTGGCTGCGGCAAAGAGCGCGAGCTGGACGAGCGTCAGTACAAGCAGGTTATTCAGAAAACTATCAATACGCTGAATGATACCGGCTCGATGGAAGCCGTCTGCTTCCTGACCGAACTGCACGTTAAAGGCCGTAACACCTACTGGAAAGTGCGCCAGGCCGTCGAGACGGCAAAAGAGAGCCTTTACAGCTTCGACCAGCTGAAGACCAATAAAAGCGAGCCGCGTCGCCCGCTGCGTAAAATGGTCTTTAACGTCCCAACCCGTCGCGAGCTGACGAGCGGCGAGCGCGCGATCCAGCACGGCCTGGCAATTGCCGCCGGTATCAAAGCCGCGAAAGATCTTGGCAACATGCCGCCAAACATCTGCAACGCCGCGTATCTGGCCTCTCAGGCACGACAGCTGGCGGATTCCTACAGCAAGAACGTCATCACCCGCGTCATCGGCGAACAGCAGATGAAAGAGCTGGGGATGCACTCTTACCTGGCGGTTGGCAACGGCTCTCAGAACGAATCCCTGATGTCCGTTATCGAGTACAAGGGCAACCCGTCCGAAGACGCGCGCCCGATCGTGCTGGTCGGTAAAGGCCTGACCTTCGACTCCGGCGGTATCTCCATCAAGCCTGCCGAAGGCATGGACGAGATGAAGTACGACATGTGCGGCGCAGCGGCGGTGTATGGCGTGATGCGCATGGTGGCTGAACTTCAACTGCCGATTAACGTCATCGGCGTGCTGGCAGGCTGTGAAAACATGCCTGGGGGCCGCGCTTATCGTCCGGGCGACGTGCTGACCACCATGTCCGGCCAGACCGTTGAAGTGCTAAATACCGACGCCGAAGGCCGTCTGGTGCTGTGCGACGTGCTGACCTACGTTGAGCGCTTCGAGCCTGAAGCGGTAATCGACGTGGCAACGCTGACCGGCGCCTGCGTGATCGCCCTGGGCCACCACATCACCGGCCTGATGTCGAACCACAACCCGCTGGCGCACGAGCTGATCGGCGCGTCCGAACAGGCCGGTGACCGCGCGTGGCGCCTGCCGCTGGGCGATGAGTTCCAGGAGCAGCTGGAGTCCAACTTTGCGGATATGGCGAATATCGGCGGTCGTCCTGGCGGGGCGATCACCGCGGGCTGCTTCCTGGCACGCTTCACCCGCAAGTACAACTGGGCACACCTGGATATCGCGGGCACCGCATGGCGCTCCGGTAAAGTCAAAGGCGCAACCGGCCGTCCGGTGGCGCTGCTGTCGCAGTTCCTGCTCAATCGTGCGGGTTTTAACGGCGACGAGTGATGTAAACGCCGGGTGGCGGCTTCGCCTTACCCGGCCTACAGCATCACTCAACCGTAGGCCGGGTAAGCGTAGCGCCACCCGGCTTTGCATTTAAATCCACGACAAGAAGCCCCATATATGAAGAATGCAACGTTCTACCTTCTGGACAACGACACCCATCAGGATGGCCTCAGCGCCGTCGAACAGCTGGTGTGTGAAATTGCCGCAGAACGTTGGCGCGCAGGCAAACGCGTGTTGATCGCCTGTGAAGATGAGCAGCAGGCGATTCGCCTTGATGAAGCGCTGTGGGCGCGCCCGGCGGAGAGCTTTGTGCCGCATAACCTGTCGGGCGAAGGTCCGCGCGGCGGCGCACCGGTAGAAATTGCCTGGCCGCAGAAGCGCAACAGCAGCGCGCGCGATATTCTGATTAGCCTGCGGATAGACTTTGCAGATTTTGCCACCGCTTTCACAGAAGTGGTAGACTTTGTCCCTTACGAAGAATCTTTGAAACAACTGGCGCGCGAACGCTATAAAGCGTACCGCCTGGCTGGTTTTAACCTGAATACGGCAACCTGGACATAATGGAAAAAACATACAACCCACGCGATATCGAACAGCCGCTTTACGAGCACTGGGAACAGCAGGGCTATTTCAAGCCTAACGGCGACGAAAGCAAAGAGTCCTTCTGCATCATGATCCCGCCGCCGAACGTCACCGGCAGTTTGCATATGGGTCATGCTTTCCAGCAAACCATCATGGACACCAT
>Ga0207655_1001289_pt1 | contig 23749 bp, 22 predicted proteins | sample KBSM44metaG_FD_184398 | JGI IMG/M metagenome (GOLD analysis project Ga0207655, IMG submission 184398) | Miscanthus rhizosphere microbial communities from Kellogg Biological Station, Michigan, USA - KBS M4-4 metaG (SPAdes) (version 2) | ecosystem: Host-associated > Plants > Roots > Rhizosphere >... | reverse complement strand
CGCGGTGCTCTGCGTAAAGCAGGCTTCGTGACTCGCGATGCTCGTGAAGTTGAACGTAAGAAAGTCGGTCTGCGTAAAGCGCGTAAGCGTCCGCAGTACTCGAAGCGTTAATACGCTCTTCGTTCAAAGAAAGAACGTCCATCCCCTCGCGGGGCTGGGCGTTTTTTTATGGGCGTGATTTTTACGGTCATGATGTTTTTGCGTTGCTCGTTTTACGTCGATATTGTGAAATTTATCCGCCTGTCGACGAAGATTACGGAATTTACATCGCGTAAATGAGCTATCTTGTGGCCCGCGACGAACGCCTGTCATGTTGTGTTCATTATCGGATGCGCCCTTGAAGCGCGTTCGTTCGTCTGTCCGATAAATTTTAACAAGCGAGGAGGATCGCCATGGGCGTGACCAACCGGTTGGCCTGCTACTCCGACCCCGCCGACCACTATTCTCATCGCGTACGCATTGTGCTCGCCGAGAAGGGTGTCAGCGCCGAAATCATTGAAGTGGCGGCAGGTCGTCATCCGCCGCAGCTGATTGAAGTAAATCCATACGGCAGCGTGCCGACCCTCGTCGATCGTGACCTGGCGTTGTACGAGTCGACCGTGGTGATGGAGTATCTGGATGAGCGCTATCCACATCCGCCTCTGCTGCCTGTCTATCCGGTTGCCCGTGCCAACAGTCGTTTGCTGATCCATCGTATCCAGAGAGACTGGTGTGGCCTTGTCGACCTGATTCTGGATACGCGCAGCAAAGAGCCTGCTCGTGTTCAGGCGCGCAAGGAGCTCCGCGAGAGTCTGGCCGGGGTTTCTCCGTTGTTCGCGGAAAAAGCTTTTTTCATGAGCGACGAGCTAAGTCTTGTTGACTGCTGTCTACTCCCCATACTCTGGCGTTTGCCAATTTTGGGTATTGAATTGCCGCGGCCTGCCAAGCCGCTGCTTGATTACATGGAGCGCCAATTTGCGCGTGAGGCTTTTCAGGCGAGTCTGTCTGCTGCCGAACGTGAAATGCGCTAAGGCTTAAGGAGCCGTTAATGAACTCCAGTCGCCCTTATCTTGTTCGTGCTCTTTACGAGTGGATCGTCGATAACGATTGCACTCCGCATGTGCTGGTCAATGCGGATTACCCGTCGGTGCAGGTCCCGCAAGGGTTTGCCAATGACGGACAGATTGTCCTGAATGTTTCGCCGAGTGCCGTGCGTCATCTGCATATGGATAACGAAGCGGTGAGCTTCGAAGGCCGCTTCGGCGGTGTGCCGCACACGCTTTATGTGCCTGTCGCTGCCATCCTGGGTATTTATGCCCGCGAGAACGGTCAGGGAATGGTTTTCGATCTGGAGCCTTCCATGGAAGAGGGCGAAGAAATCGAGATCGAGATCGAAGACGATACGCCTCCGCCAGACAGCGAACCGCCTCGTCCGAGTGGCAGGCCGAGTCTGAAGGTCGTGAAGTAAAAACCGGCAATAAAAAAGGCGATCTTCGGATCGCCTTTTTCATGCCTGTCGGTTACCCGTCAGTCGATGTACTCGAAGAGTTTGACGATCTTCTGCACGCCGGAGACGCCCTGTACCAGGTTGGTGGCGCGATTGGCTTCGTCCTGGGTTACCAGGCCCAGCAGGAAGACGATGCCGTTCTCGGTCACCACCTTGATGCGCGAGCCGGGAATGGATGCGTCAGCGATCATCTGGCTTTTGATCTTGGTGGTCAGCCAGGCGTCATTGTTGCGCGCCAGCAGCGAGGAGGGTGCCATCACCTGCAGTTCGTTGTTGACCTTCTTGACGCGCTGAACAGCGCTGGCGGCCTGTTCGGCCATTGCCTTGAGGTCGGCACGCGGTGTCTGGCCAGCCAGCAGCACGATGCCGTTGAAGCTGGTCACGACGATGTGCGAGCCCTCTGCGAGGTCAGGGTTGGCCTTGGAGATGTTGACGGCTGCCTTGGTCTCGATCAGTGAATCGTCGATCTTGCTGCCGAAGGTGCGCGTGCCGCGATCGTCTTCGATCGGTTTTTCGCGAGTGGCCGTGATCACCGAACTGCATCCGGTGATGCTGAGGCACAGTGTCAGAACCAGTAGGCTGAGACGATTAGGGGTCATTCTTCACTCCCGAACAGTTGGCTGTCGATCAAATCGCAAAGGCAATGGATCGCCAGCAGATGGACTTCTTGTATGCGTGCCGTGACATTGGCGGGTACGCGGATCTCCACATCCTCGGGCAATAGCAGCGAGGCCATACCGCCACCGTCGCGTCCCGTCAATGCTACGACAATCATTTCGCGATCATGTGCGGCCTGGATGGCTTGAATAATATTCGCCGAGTTGCCGCTGGTGGAAATGGCCAGCAACACATCGCCTGGCTGACCCAGCGCGCGAATCTGTTTGGAGAAGATTTCGTTGTAGCTGTAATCGTTGGCGATCGAGGTGATCGTCGAGCTGTCGGTGGTCAGTGCAATCGCTGGCAGGCTCGGCCGCTCGCGCTCGAAGCGGTTGAGCAGTTCCGAGGAGAAGTGCTGTGCATCGCCCGCTGAACCGCCATTGCCGCATGCGAGCATCTTGCCCTCGTTGAGCAGGGCATTGACCATGACCTGACTGGCTTGCTCGATAAAGGGTGCAAGGACTTCCATCGCCTGTTGCTTGGTTTCGATGCTGGCCTGGAACAGCCGGCGAATTCGGGATTGCATGTCCATCAATGTGACCTTAATTAGAGCGTACGGCGGCGGGACGGATGCGCCGGGTTCTCCCGGGAGCTATCCGGCACACAAGGTGTGCAGCCGGCAAAACAAATAGCGAAATCGGTGACGGTTAGTAGTGTGTTGCAGGTCATGACTCAAGTCGGATTGCTGCTTCACTGCGCCAGGTCAGCTGTCAAAAGCGCTCTTGATCCAGTTCAGTGGTGCGGCCTTGCCGGGCTCGCCTTCAATGGCGATCACGTCGAAACGGCAGGGGTGATTGGCCCAGGCCGTTGCGTGCTGCAGAAAAAGCTGTGCGGCTGTGACGAGTTTCTCCTGCTTGCGAAAATCGACGCTTTCCGTGGCGCCGCCCCATCCTGAATGGCGCCGGTAGCGAACTTCGACGAATACTACTGTATCGCCGTCAAGCATGACTAGATCAAGCTCGCCGCGTTTGCATAACCAGTTTTGTTCAATCAGGCGCAGGCCCTGCTGCTGCAAAAACTGCAGGGCGAAGGCTTCGGCCTCGCGCCCTGCTTGCTGGCGGGTGCTGCGTTGCATCAAGGAGCGGTGTCCGGCAGGCGCTGGATCTTGCCGTCGACGAACTCGGCCCATGGCAGCTGGCGTTCGACGCGGCGGCCAGGGTTCAGGCTGAGGCTACCGGACAGCCCGTCAATGCGGCTGTCAGGCATCGCCTTGAGTTGAGCGAGGCGCGGCGCCAGGCGATACGCGTCGATACCCATCGCATACAGACGACCCAGGCTGCCTGCAGCCTGTGGCCATTGTGCGGTGACCTGCTGGCGCAGCGGGTCTTCGGCGTTCAGCAGCCATGGCGTTTCGCAGAAGCGCACGCCATTCAGGTCCATGTATTGGGCGTGATCGTTGCTGTTGGTGAACAAGTGCGAAGTGGCATAGACCGGAACGTCACCGGCGTACTGGAAGACCATGGTGGGTTTGATCTGTTGCGCTTGTTGTGGCGTCGCGGCGAGGAACATGAAGTCGATGTCCTGGCGACGGCTCGGCTGAGCTGCGATCTGAGTGCCGGCCGTGCTTTGCAGGCGCTGAGCGCGGCCTTCGCTATTGCGCAGCTGGAACAGGTCGGCGACCTGCTGTGCCAGTTCTACCGGCTGATCAACGTGCTCTGCAGCGATCAGCGTACCGCCCTTGGCTTGCCAGCTCTTGCGGAAGGCATCCAGCACGCGGTCGCCCCACTCACCTTTCGGAACCATCGCCACGGCGCTGCGCTTGCCGTCCGCCCAGGCACGACGAGCAACCTCGCGGGCTTCGTCTTCTGCGGCCAGGCCGAACTGATACAGCTGCGCCGGGCCTTCATTGCTGGTATCGCTGTAGTTCAGCGCCAGTGTAGTGATAGGCAGCTGCTGACGGCTGTTCAGTTGTTTGACGAGATTCTTTTCCAGCGGGCCGACGACCAGTTGCACACCAGCGGCCTGAGCCTGACGGTAGAACTCGTCCATCGAGGTGATTCGCGAGCTGTCGAAGACCTGAATGGCCGGAGGATTCTCACCTGCTTGCTGAGCCTGGAAGTGCGCGGCCATGAAGCCTTCGCGCAGCGCCTTGGCGACTGCGGCCAATTGGCCATCCTGCGGCAGCAGCAGGGCAATTTTGGTAATCGGCTCGCTGGTCAGTGCACGCAGCTGCGCGAGAGCGGTTGGCAGTTGCAGCGCAGCAGGGTGTTTCGGATTCTGTGCTTTCCAGCTGTCGATGGCAGCCTGTTGCTGCTCAAGCGTGCCTGCGCCCTTGATCGAGCGAGCCAGGTTCAGCCAGCCGCCCATATCGTCGTTCGCTGTGCTCTGCAGTTGCTCGGCGGGCAGGGCAGAGACCAGTGTCCAGATCGCGTCATTGTTGGCGCTGGCGTCTGCGCCTTGCAGCAACGGGCCGGCATAAACACGTTCATTGGCGGCTGCGAGCGCCTGGCCATCGGCTTCAAGAGCGCGTGCCTTGACCATGTGCGTGCGAATCTGCTGCTCGACCGACAGCTCGCCCAGGCGCTGCATGCTTGGATGATTCAGGGCGGTCAGCGCTGCCTTGGGTTGATTACGGCCCATCGCCAGTTCGGCGGACAGTGTGCTGGCGAAAACCTGCAAGCCGGGCTTGAGTTGATCGATTTGCACCTGTCCGAGGATTTGCGCGGCGCGTCCTGCGTCATTCTGACGGCTGGCCAGATCGGCCGCACTCAAGCGCAGCGTTGCGGCCTGCTCGGGAGTTTTGGCGCTGGCGGCCTGCTCGAGCAGTTGCTCGATGCTGGCATCAGGGGTTCGAGGCAGCTCGCCAAGGCTGGACGAGGGCGAGCTGGCACAGGCTGCAAGGAGGGCAGCGAGGCAGAGGGCAGAGAGCAGCCGCAGACAAGCGATCATTGGTATGTTCCTGAAACTCGAGCGAATTAACGGGGGATTGTACCCAAGCGCTGGCCGGGGTGCGATGTCGAAGGTATTTAAAGCCGTGATATCAGTCGCGTTAAGGTCATCTGGCGGCCAAATCGTTCAATTGGAGAGGTGCGCCGCGTTTCTTGCTCGGGTCTGAACATGTTTTCATTCCTTTTTTGTCGGCATCCTGACGCGCGAACCGTTCCGCCGCGCCGCAGCCTGTACAATGCAGTTTTTCCAAGCACCTGTTATAACCTGCGAGGTTTGCGTTTTGACTGTTCCGGTTGTTTCGAATTCCACTCCGGGTTCGCTTTATGTAGTGGCGACTCCTATCGGCAATCTGGACGACATGAGTGTGCGAGCCTTGAAGGTGTTGCGTGAGGTCGCGCTGATCGCAGCTGAAGACACGCGCCATTCCGCACGGCTGATGCAGCACTTCGGCATCTCGACTCCATTGGCAGCCTGTCACGAACATAACGAACGTGATGAGGGTAGTCGCTTCATTACACGTCTGCTGGCCGGTGATGACGTTGCGCTGATTTCCGATGCCGGCACGCCATTGATCTCCGACCCCGGTTATCACCTGGTGCGTCAGGCGCGTGCCGCAGGTGTTCAGGTTGTACCGGTGCCGGGCGCGTGTGCCTTGATTGCGGCGCTGTCTGCGGCCGGGCTGCCATCGGATCGATTCATTTTCGAAGGTTTTCTTCCGGCCAAGGCTGCGGGTCGCAAGGCCAGGCTCGAGCGTGTCAGGGAAGAGCCACGCACGCTGATCTACTATGAGGCGCCGCACCGCATCCTGGAGTGCCTGCAGGATATGGAGCTGGTCTTCGGTGCTGACCGTCAGGCCTTGCTGGCGCGTGAAATAACCAAAACTTTCGAAACCCTCAAGGGTCTGCCTTTGGGTGAGCTGCGTGCATTCGTCGAATCGGACAGTAATCAGCAGCGCGGAGAATGCGTGGTGCTGGTGGCTGGCTGGACGCCGCCGGATGACGAAGATGTCATTGGTGAAGAGGCTCGTCGGGTGCTGGATCTGCTGCTTGCAGAGATGCCGCTCAAGCGCGCCGCAGCGCTGGCAGCCGAAATAACCGGCGTGCGCAAGAACCTGCTGTATCAGGTGGCGCTGGAGAAACAGAAGGAGTAACGGGGGCTTTTGAAGGGGGTAAGCGAGCCACACAATGCTATTAAAGCTTGTTCTTGATGGCGTGTGCCGCTAACCTTGTCGGCGGAGAGTCGATTGGACAGTCGCTGCCTCTTGTTGTTCCGCAACAAGGGGGGGAGGAAAGTCCGGGCTCCATAGGGCGGAGTGCCAGGTAACGCCTGGGAGGCGCGAGCCTACGGAAAGTGCCACAGAAAATAACCGCCTAAGCGCTTCGGTGCCGGTAAGGGTGAAAAGGTGCGGTAAGAGCGCACCGCACGTCTGGTAACAGTTCGTGGCAAGGTAAACCCCACTCGGAGCAAGACCAAATAGGGTTCCTAGGCGTGGCCCGCGCTGGAACCGGGTAGGTTGCTAAAGGCGTCCAGTGATGGCCGTCGTAGAGGAATGACTGTTCTCGACAGAACCCGGCTTACAGATCGACTCTCCACCTTTTTTCTTCCCCTTCGTTTCACGCAGCAAAACCCCTCCGTAATACCAAAAAAATCTTACAGCTCATAAATCACATTAACTTTGAATCGCAACGATTTGAGCTGTGTGGGATTTATCCGTCAGTTCCTTCGCAAAATTACCTTTTTAGCCCCGATACCTCTCCTAAATCTCCGAAATGTAAGGGTTTTCCTTAAGACCGTGCCTTGACGGTGTGGTGGGCGCGTTCCTATAGTGTGCGCAAGTGGCAGAAAGTGGCACGAAGTGGGTTTTTTTAGCGCAAAAAGCTAATATTCGGAGAATGCGCCTGTGTTCCGTGGTGCCAATGCGATCAATCTCGATGCCAAGGGCCGTCTCGCTATGCCGAGCCGGTACCGTGACGAGTTGGATTCGCGTAGCGCCGGCCAACTTATCGTGACCATTGATGCCGTTGATCCATGCCTTTGCCTTTATCCGCTTTCCGAATGGGAGCTGATAGAAGCAAAACTTCGTGATCTGGCGACGTTTCGTGAAGAGAACCGCCGTCTGCAAAGGCTTCTGATTGGTAATGCTGTCGATCTGGAACTCGACGGGAGTGGGCGTTTTCTGGTGCCGCCGCGCCTGCGCGAGTACGCCAGGCTGGATAAGCGCGTAATGCTGGTGGGCCAGCTCAACAAGTTTCAACTGTGGGACGAGGACGCCTGGAATGCTCTTGCTGATGCTGACCTGGCTGCCATTCAAAAACCTGGCGCGATGCCCGACGAATTACGTGATTTGATCCTGTGACTATGAATAGCGGCTTTACCCACATCACCGTGCTGCTTGAAGAAGCCGTGGAGGCTCTCGCGGTGCGCGCCGATGGCTGCTACCTGGACGGCACGTTCGGGCGTGGCGGGCATAGTCGTCTGATACTCAGCCAGTTGGGCCCAGAGGGTCGGCTCCTGGGATTCGACAAGGACCCTCAAGCGATTGCCACCGGGCAAGCGCTAGCGGCCGAAGACGGCCGCTTTGTCATTGTGCAGCGCAGCTTTGCCGAATTGGGATCCGAGACTCAGGAACGCGGTTTGGCGGGCAAGGTCAGTGGCATTCTGCTGGATCTGGGTGTGTCGTCCCCGCAGCTGGATGATCCCGAGCGCGGTTTCAGCTTCATGAACGACGGTCCTCTGGATATGCGCATGGACCCGACCCGTGGCGTGAGCGCTGCCGAGTTCATCGCGACTGCACCGGCTGAAGAGATTGCCCGCGTTTTCAAGGAATACGGCGAAGAGCGATTTGCCAAGCGGATGGCCAATGCGGTCGTCGCGCGCCGTGAAGTCCAGCCTTTCGAGCGCACAGCCGATCTGGCAGAAGTGCTCAAGGTCGCCAACCCTGCCTGGGAAAAGGGCAAGAATCCTGCAACGCGTGCCTTTCAGGGCCTGCGTATTCACGTAAACAACGAATTGGGCGATCTGGAAGCCGGTCTCGAAGCGGCTCTGGATGCGCTGGAAGTGGGCGGCCGTCTGGTCGTCATCAGCTTTCACTCGCTGGAAGACCGCATCGTCAAGTTGTTCATGCGCAAGCTCGCCAAGGGCGAAGCCGACAACATGCCGCGCAATCTGCCGATCCAGTTCAAGCCGTTCGAACCGAAAATCAAAATTCACGGCAAGGCCCAGTTCGCCTCTGATGTCGAAACCAAAGCCAACCCGCGCTCGCGCAGTGCTGTCATGCGTGTAGCGGAGAAGCTCAGGTGAGCCGTCTGTTTCTGAAACCTCTGCCCGGCGGCAGCTTCATTATGCTGCTGCTGTTCATTGCTGTCCTGATTTCGGCGATTGGCGTTTCCTATAGCGCACATTGGAATCGTCAACTGCTCAACTCGCTGTATTCGGAAATGAGCGTGCGCGACAAGGCGCAGGCAGAGTGGGGCCGGCTGATTCTTGAGCAGAGCACCTGGACTGCACACAGCCGTATCGAGACTCTGGCCACCGAACAACTGAAGATGCGCATCCCGAGCGCTGCCGAAGTACGGATGGTGGCGCCATGATGAAGCTCGATGGCGCTCTTTATCCGTGGCGTTTTCGCGTAGTCGTAGGGCTGCTGGTATCCCTCGTGCTCGCCATTTGCTGGCGCATCGTCGACCTGCAGGTCATCGACCATACCTTTCTTAAAGAGCAAGGCGATGCACGCAGCCTTCGGCATATCCCTATTCCGGCGCACCGTGGCCTGATCACCGACCGTAACGGCGAGCCGCTGGCGGTCAGTACTCCGGTGACGACGCTATGGGCCAACCCGCGTGAAATGCAGCAGGACAAGTCCAAGTGGCCGATGCTGGCAGCCGCGCTGGGTCAGGATCTCAAGGCATTGACCGAGCGTCTGGACTCGCAGGCGAACAAGGAATTCATCTATCTGGTCCGTGGCCTGACGCCAGAGCAGGGCCAGTCGGTCATCGACCTGAAAGTACCGGGTGTCTACGGCATCGAAGAATTCCGCCGCTTTTATCCGGCCGGCGATGTCACCGCACACATGGTCGGCTTTACCGACCTTGATGACCATGGCCGCGAAGGCGTCGAGCTGGCGTATGACGACTGGCTCGCCGGTGTGCCCGGCAAACGTCAGGTCATCAAGGACCGGCGCGGTCGACTGATCAAGGATGTTCAGGTCACCAAGAATGCCAAGGCCGGAAAGACCTTGGCTTTGTCCATTGACCTGCGCCTGCAGTACCTGGCGACCCGTGAACTGCGCAATGCCATCGTCGAGAACGAGGCCAAGGCCGGCAGCATGGTGATCATGGACGTCAAGACCGGTGAGGTGCTGGCGATGGTCAACCAGCCGACCTACAACCCGAACAACCGCCGCACCATGGTGCCTGCCGCCATGCGCAACCGGGCCATCATCGACGTGTTCGAACCTGGTTCGACCATGAAGCCGATCTCCATGACCGCAGCGCTGGACAGTGGCCGCTGGAAGCCGACCGACAAGGTCGAGGTTTATCCGGGCACCCTGCAGATCGGCAAATACACGATTCGTGACGTGACCAAGACCGAAGGCCCGATCCTTGATCTGACCGGCATTCTGATCAACTCCAGTAACGTCGGCATGAGCAAGGTCGCGTTCGATGTGGGCGGTGAGGCGATCTTTCGTGCCATGCAGCGCGTCGGTTTCGGTCAGTACACCGGCCTCGGCTTCCCTGGCGAGCGCGTCGGCAACCTGCCCAACTATCGCGAATGGCGCAAGGCTGAAACCGCCACGCTGTCCTATGGCTACGGTTTGTCGGTCACGGCTTTGCAGCTGGTGCATGCCTACGGCGCGCTGGCCAACAATGGCCGCATTGTGCCGTTGACCATTCTGAAAACAGATAAAGAGCCGGAATCGACCCAGGCCATTCCGGAGAAAACCGCCAAGACCCTGCAAGGCATGTTGCAGCAGGTTATCGAGGACCCGCGCGGCGTCTATCGCGCCCGTGTACCGTCCTACCACGTCGGTGGCAAGAGTGGTACGGCGCGCAAGACGTCCATCGGTACCAAGGGCTACGCGGAAAACTCCTATCGCTCGCTGTTCGCCGGGTTCGGCCCGATGAGTAACCCGCGTTACGCTATCGTGGTCGTCATCGACGAGCCGAGCAAGGGTGGTTACTACGGTGGTCTGGTTTCGGCCCCGGTATTCAGCAAGGTCATGTCCGGCACGTTGCGTCTGATGAACGTGACGCCGGACAACCTTGCGCCACCTGAACAAGTCAACGCCGCACCGGCAGCCAAAGGAGGGCGTGGTTGATGGCCTTTAATCTGAGCAAGATTTTCGCTCACACCGACCGCGATGCGCTGATTCGCGAGTTGACTCTCGACAGCCGCAATGTCCGTCCGGGTGATCTGTTTCTAGCCATACCGGGTATCAAGGTCGATGGCCGTGCGCATATTGCCGACGCGCTCAAGCGTGGCGCGGCGGCTGTGGCGTACGAAGTCGAAGGCTCGACCGTTCTGCCGATCACTGACGTGCCGCTGATCCCGGTCAAGGGGCTCGCCGCGCAGTTGTCCGATATTGCCGGCCGCTTCTACGGCGACCCGAGTCGCAGTCTGAATCTGGTAGGTGTTACCGGCACCAACGGCAAGACCAGCGTCACCCAGCTGGTTGCGCAGGGGCTTGATGCGCTGGGTCAGCACTGCGGCATCGTCGGCACACTGGGCACAGGATTCTACGGCGCGCTGCAAAGCGGCCGTCATACCACGCCTGACCCGATTGCCGTTCAGGCGACGCTGGCCGATTTGAAAAAGGCCGGTGCGCGCGCAGTGGCGATGGAAGTGTCGTCTCATGGGCTGGATCAAGGGCGGGCGACGGCGCTGGCGTTTGATGTGGCGGTGCTGACCAATCTGTCCCGTGATCACCTGGATTATCACGGCACCATGGAAGCGTACGCTGCCGCCAAGGCCAAGCTGTTTGCATGGTCCAACCTGAAATGCCGGGTAATCAACCTGGATGATACTTTCGGTCGTGAACTGGCCGGTATCAAGCAAGAGTCGCGGTTGATCACCTATAGCCAGCTGGATAGCTCGGCCTACCTGTATTGCCGCGATGCGAAATTCGATGATGATGGCGTGCGCGCTACGTTGGTCACGCCTCAGGGCGAGCATTTCCTGCGCAGCAGCCTGCTGGGTCGCTTCAACCTGAGCAACGTGCTGGCTGCGGTCGGCGCTTTGCTGGGCCTGGATTACGCGCTGGACGAAATTCTCAAGGTGCTGCCGAAACTAGAAGGCCCGGTCGGGCGCATGCAGCGTCTGGGGGGGGCCGACAAGCCGCTGGTGGTTGTCGATTACGCGCATACTCCGGATGCGCTGGAAAAAGTCCTCGAAGCACTGCGCCCGCACGCTAAAGGCCGTCTGTTGTGCCTGTTCGGCTGCGGCGGTGATCGTGATCGCGGCAAGCGTCCGCTGATGGCTGAAGTGGTCGAACGCCTGGCAGACGGTGCGTGGGTCACCGACGACAACCCGCGCTCCGAATCGCCAGCCAGTATTTTTGACGATATTCGCCCTGGCTTCGCTGCTGTTGACAAGGTGCGTTTCATCGAAGGTCGCGGTCAGGCCATTGCCGAACTGATTGCCAGCGCCAATGCCGATGACGTCGTAGTGCTCGCCGGCAAGGGCCACGAGGACTATCAGGAAATCAATGGTCAGCGGCAGCCATTCTCCGATTTGCAAGAAGCCGCCAACGCGCTTGCCATATGGGAGCCTGCAAATGCTTAAACCAATGACCTTCAGCGAACTGGTTGTACCACTCGATGCGCGTCTGGTCGGGGGCGACTGCAGCTTTTCCGGCGTGAGCACCGACAGCCGTGGCATCGAGCCAGGCCAGCTGTTCGTAGCCCTGACCGGGCAGCGTTTTGACGGTCATGAATACCTCGATCAAGTGGCTGCCAAAGGCGCGATCGGTGCTCTGGTCGAGCGCGAAGTGCAGGGCGCCGCCTTGCCGCAACTGGTCGTGCTGGATACCCGCAAGGCGCTTGCTCAACTGGGTGCCATGAATCGCAATGCATTCGTCGACCGGCCGGTTGCTGCAGTCACCGGCTCCAGTGGCAAGACCACGGTCAAGGAAATGCTCGCGAGCATCCTGCGCACGCGCGGCCCCGTGCTGGCGACCCGAGGCAACCTGAACAACGAATTGGGCGTTCCACTGACTCTGCTGGAACTGGCCCCGAAATACACGTCCGCTGTGATCGAGCTGGGTGCGTCGCGGGTCGGCGAGATTGCCTACACCGTAAGCCTCGCCAAGCCGCACGTCGCCATGATCACCAACGCCGGAACTGCCCACGTCGGCGAGTTCGGCGGCCCGGACAGAATTGTCGAAGCCAAGGGCGAGATTCTCGAAGGTCTCGGCGCGGGTGGTACTGCAGTATTGAATCTGGAAGACAAGGCGTTTCCGATCTGGCGCAAGCGCGCCGGCGATCGCAATGTCCTGACCTTCGCACTGACCGACTCTGCGGCTGACGTGTACGCCAGCGAGCTGAGCCGTGATGCTCGGGGCTGCCCGGCTTTTACCCTCAACAGCCCGCTCGGCACTGCCCGGGTTCAGTTGAACCTGCTCGGCACACACAATGTGTCCAACGCCTTGGCCGCTGCGGCTGCGGGCTGCGCAATGGGTGTGCCGCTGGAAGGGATCGTCACCGGGCTGAACAACGTGCAGCCGGTCAAGGGCCGTGCCGTGGCGCAAATCGCCAGCAATGGCATGCGCGTCATCGATGACACCTACAACGCCAACCCTGCCTCGATCAACGCGGCCGTCGACATCCTCACCGGCTTCACCGGTCGTACCGTACTGGTGCTGGGTGACATCGGTGAGCTGGGCGAATGGGCCGAGCAGGGCCATCGCGAAGTGGGCGCCTATGCCGCTGGCAAGGTGTCGGCGCTGTATGCCGTCGGCCCATTGATGACTCACGCGGTCAGCGCCTTCGGCGAGCACGCTTACCACTTTGCCAGTCAGGCTGAACTGATCGCGGCGCTGGGCGCCGAGCAGAATCCTGATACCACTTTACTGATCAAGGGCTCGCGTAGCGCTGCGATGGAACACGTCGTGGCTGCCTTGTGCGGTTCTAGCCTGGAGAAACATTAATGCTGCTGCTGTTGGCCGAGTTTTTACAACAGTTCTACAAAGGCTTCGCGGTCTTTCAGTACCTGTCATTGCGCGGGATCCTTGGCGTGCTCACCGCCCTGACGCTGTCGCTGTGCCTGGGGCCGTGGATGATCCGCACCCTGCAGATGCGTCAGATCGGTCAGTCTGTGCGCAACGATGGTCCGCAATCGCACCTGTCCAAGTCGGGTACGCCGACCATGGGTGGGGCGCTGATCCTGTCGTCCATCGGTATCAGTACATTGCTGTGGGCTGACCTGAGCAACCGTTACGTATGGGTTGTGTTGCTGGTGACACTGTTGTTCGGCGCCATCGGCTGGGTCGATGACTACCGCAAGGTGATCGAAAAGAATTCCCGAGGCCTGCCGAGCCGCTGGAAGTATTTCTGGCAGTCGGTTTTTGGCCTCTGTGCAGCGATCTTCCTTTATACGACTGCACCGTCGGCGACTGAAACCACGCTGATCGTGCCGATGCTCAAGGATGTGCGTATCCCGCTGGGTATCGGTTTCATCGTGCTGACCTATTTCGTGATTGTCGGCTCCAGCAATGCAGTCAACCTGACTGACGGTCTGGATGGTCTGGCGATCATGCCGACGGTGATGGTAGGCGGTGCCTTGGGCATCTTCTGCTACCTGTCGGGTAACGTGAAATTTGCTGAATACCTGCTGATTCCCTACGTGCCGGGGGCGGGCGAGCTGATTGTGTTCTCTGGGGCGCTGATTGGCGCCGGGCTCGGGTTCCTCTGGTTCAACACGTATCCGGCGCAGGTGTTCATGGGCGACGTCGGTGCGCTGGCACTCGGCGCGGCGCTGGGCACCATGGCGGTGATCGTTCGTCAGGAAATGGTCCTGTTCATCATGGGCGGCGTGTTCGTGATGGAAACCCTTTCAGTGGTCATTCAGGTTGCGTCTTTCAAACTTACCGGCCGCCGCGTATTCCGCATGGCGCCGATCCACCACCACTTTGAACTCAAAGGCTGGCCCGAGCCACGTGTGATCGTCCGTTTCTGGATCATCACCGTGATTCTGGTGCTCATTGGCCTTGCCACGCTGAAACTGAGGTAGAACGAGTGTCCCTGATCGTTTCCGACCGCTTCCGCATTGTCGTGGGTCTAGGCAAAAGCGGCATGTCCCTGGTTCGCTTCCTGGCGAACCAGGGCGTGTCCTTTGCCGTGGCCGACACGCGGGAGAATCCTCCTGAGCTGGCGACCTTGCGTCGCGACTATCCGCAGGTGGAAGTGCGTTGTGGCGAGCTGGACGTGGATTTCCTCTGCCGTGCCGATGAGCTGTACGTCAGCCCCGGTCTGGCCCTGGCGACCCCGGCCCTGCAGCAGGCTCACGCACGTGGCGTCAAACTGTCGGGCGACATCGAACTGTTCGCGCGTCACGCGAAGGCGCCGGTGATTGCCATTACCGGCTCGAATGCGAAAAGCACCGTGACGACACTGGTCGGCGAAATGGCTGCTGCCGCTGGAAAGCGTGTGGCGGTGGGCGGCAATCTCGGCACTCCGGCGCTGGACCTGCTCAGCGACGACGTCGAGCTGTACGTGATGGAGCTTTCCAGCTTTCAGCTCGAAACCACTGACCAGCTCAATGCCGAAGTGGCGACCGTGCTGAATATCAGTGAAGACCACATGGACCGTTACAGCGGCCTGCCTGCCTACCACCTGGCCAAGCACCGGGTTTTCCGTGGCGCGCGGCAGGTGGTGGTCAATCGTCAGGATGCGCTGTCCCGTCCGTTGATTGGCGAAGGCCTGCCGTGCTGGACATTCGGCCTCAACAAGCCCGACTTCCATGGTTTCGGCCTGCGTGAAGAGAACGGCGAAAAGTACCTGGCGTTCCAGTTTGAAAACCTCATGCCGGTACGTGAGCTGAAAGTGCGTGGTGCGCACAATCAGTCCAACGCGCTTGCCGCCCTGGCCCTGGGGCATGCGGTCGGCCTGCCGTTCGACGCCATGCTCGCCAGCTTGCGCGAGTTCACTGGTCTGGAGCATCGCTGCCAGTGGCTGCGCGAGCACGAAGGCGTTCATTACTACAACGACTCCAAAGCCACCAACGTGGGTGCCGCGCTGGCTGCCATCGAAGGTCTGGGCTCTGATATCGACGGCAAGCTGGTGCTGATCGCCGGCGGCGATGGCAAAGGCGCTGATTTCAGTGGTTTGCGCGCGCCAGTCGCCGAGCATTGCCGCGCGGCGGTCTTGCTCGGACGTGATGCCCAGCTTATTGCCCAGGCACTGGGCGACGCTGTCCCGCTGGTGCATGTCGACACCGTCCAGGCGGCTGTCGAGCACAGCGCAAAACTGGCTCAGCGTGGCGATGCCGTATTGCTTTCTCCTGCATGCGCCAGTCTGGACATGTTCAAGAATTATGAAGAGCGCGGACGTGTGTTCGCGCAGGCAGTGGAGTGCTTGTCATGATCTTCGGTGTGATCAAGCCTTATCCATCGCCACTGATCAGTGGGCGAGGCATCGACCTGGACTTCCCGATGCTGGTCGGCTGCCTGGCGCTGCTCGGCCTTGGCCTGGTGATGATTACCTCGGCCTCGTCGGAAGTTGCCGCCGTACAGTCCGGTAACACGCTGTACATGATGACCCGTCACCTGGTTTATCTGCTGATCGGTCTGGGTGCCTGTGGCGTGACCATGATGATTCCGGTCGCCACCTGGCAACGCCTGGGCTGGATGATGCTGCTTGGCGCGTTCGGCCTGTTGCTGCTGGTACTGGTGCCGGGAATCGGGCGCGAGGTAAACGGTTCGATGCGCTGGATCGGTTTCGGCGCGTTCAACGTGCAGCCGTCGGAAATCGCCAAGGTATTCGTGGTGATCTTCCTTGCCGGCTACCTGATTCGTCAGCAGCAGGAAGTTCGCGAAAGCTGGATGGGCTTTTTCAAGCCGTTCATCGTGCTGCTGCCGATGGCCGGTCTGCTGCTCATGGAACCTGACTTCGGTGCGACCGTGGTAATGATGGGCTCGGCGGCAGCCATGCTGTTTCTCGGCGGTGTCGGCCTGTTCCGCTTCTCGCTGATGGTGGTGCTGGCGGTCGCTTCTGTGGTTGTGCTGGTCCAGGCCCAACCTTACCGGATGGCGCGTCTGACCAACTTTACCGATCCGTGGGCCGACCAGTTCGGTTCCGGCTATCAATTGACCCAGGCACTGATCGCCTTCGGTCGCGGCGAGTGGTTCGGCGTCGGACTGGGCAACAGTGTGCAGAAGCAGTTCTATCTGCCGGAAGCGCACACCGACTTCGTGTTCTCGGTACTTGCAGAAGAGCTGGGCGTGGTGGGTTCGCTGATCACCGTCGCACTGTTCCTGTTCGTCAGTATTCGCGGCATGTACATCGGCATGTGGGCCGAGCGCGCCAAGCAGTTCTTCGGTGCCTATGTGGCCTACGGCCTTTCGTTCCTGTGGATCGGTCAGTTCCTGATCAACATCGGTGTGAACGTCGGTCTGCTGCCTACCAAGGGGCTGACCCTGCCGTTCCTCAGCTACGGCGGCAGCTCGCTGGTGATCTGCTGCGCGAGCCTCGGGCTGCTGCTGCGCATCGAGTGGGAATCGCGCAACAACATGGGCAGTGAAGAAGCCGAGTTCAAGGAAAGCGACTTCGCCGAGGACACACCGCATGGACGCTAACGTGCTGATCATGGCAGGCGGAACCGGCGGGCATGTATTCCCGGCGCTGGCCTGTGCGCGCGAGTTCCAGGCACGCGGCTACAAGGTCCATTGGCTGGGCACGCCGCGTGGTATCGAAAACGAACTGGTGCCGCAGGCCGGTCTGACGCTGCACCTGATCAACGTTACCGGTCTGCGTGGCAAGGGCCGCTTGTCGCTGCTCAAGGCGCCGTTCATGTTGCTCAAGGCCCTGATGCAGGCACGCAAGGTTGTGCGTGAGGTGAAACCGGTCTGCGTGGTCGGCTTCGGTGGCTACGTCACCGGCCCTGGCGGTCTGGCGGCGAAGCTGGCAGGCGTACCGTTGATCATTCACGAGCAGAATGCCGTTGCCGGTACCGCCAACCGCAGTCTGGCCTCGTTCGCCAGCCGGGTGTGCGAAGCGTTCCCGAACACCTTTGCGGATTCATCCAAGCGTCGCACCACCGGCAACCCGGTGCGTGTCGAGCTGTTTCTGGAAACACCGCGTCAGGCCCTGGCCGGACGCAAGGCTCGTCTGCTGGTACTGGGCGGAAGCCTGGGCGCGGAGCCGTTGAACAAATTGCTGCCCGAGGCGCTGTCTCAGCTGCCTCAGGACATCCAGCCCGAAGTGTTTCATCAGTCGGGCAAGAATCATGACGCAGTCACCGCCGAGCGCTATCGCAACGTGGGCGTCGAGGCGCAGGTTGCGCCATTCATACAGAACATGGCCCAAGCCTATGGCTGGGCCGATCTGGTGGTCTGCCGCGCAGGCGCATTGACCATCAGCGAACTGGCCGCCGCCGGCCTGCCGTCGTTGCTGATACCGCTGCCCCACGCGATTGATGACCATCAGTCACGTAACGCTGACTATCTGGCTCGCGAAGGCGCAGCCTTCGTCATGCCGCAAGCGACAACTGGCGCCGCCGAGATGGCAGCACGCCTGAAAGAGGTTTTGATGCAACCCGAACAATTGAACAGCATGGCCCGCACTGCACGCAGCCTGGCCATGCCTGATGCAACCAGCACTGTCGTCAACGTCTGTGTGGAGGTGGCCCATGGTTGAGAATCAACGCGCCATGCCACAACCTGAAATGCGCCGTATCCGTCGTATCCACTTCGTCGGTATCGGCGGTGTCGGCATGTGCGGGATCGCCGAGGTGTTGTTGAACCTGGGTTACGAAGTTTCGGGCTCCGACCTGAAGGGTTCGGCCGTGACCGAGCGCCTGGAATCGTTCGGCGCACAGATTTTTATCGGCCATCGTGCCGAGAACACCATCGGTGCCGACGTGCTGGTAGTGTCCAGTGCCGTCAACACCTCCAACCCGGAAGTGGCCACCGCGCTGGAGCGCCGTATCCCTGTCGTACCGCGTGCCGAGATGCTTGCCGAGCTGATGCGTTATCGCCACGGCATCGCCGTTGCCGGTACGCACGGCAAGACCACCACCACCAGCCTGATCGCTTCGGTATTCGCTGCCGGCGGCCTGGACCCGACCTTCGTGATTGGCGGCCGTCTCAACGCGGCAGGCACCAATGCGCAGCTGGGCACCAGCCGCTACCTGATCGCCGAAGCCGATGAAAGCGACGCCAGCTTCCTGCACCTGCAGCCTCTGGTCGCTGTGGTCACCAATATCGACGCCGATCACATGGCGACCTACGAAGGCGACTTCAACAAACTGAAGAAGACCTTTGTCGAGTTCCTGCACAACCTGCCGTTCTATGGGCTGGCGGTGATGTGCATCGACGATCCGGTGGTGCGTGAAATTCTGCCGCTGGTCAAGCGTCCGACGCTGACCTATGGCTTCAGCGAGTCTGCCGATATACGTGCAATCAATGTGCGTCAGGACGGCATGCTGACATTCTTCACCGTACTGCGCCGCGACCGCGAGCCGCTGGATGTGTCGGTGAACATGCCCGGCAATCACAACGTACTCAACTCGCTGGCGACCATCGCCATCGCCACCGACGAGGGCGTCAGCGACGAGGCCATCGTTCAGGGCCTTTCCGGGTTCCAGGGCGTCGGTCGGCGCTTCCAGGTCTACGGCGAGCTGCCGGTTGACGGCGGCAACGTGATGCTGGTCGATGACTACGGTCACCATCCGCGCGAAGTCGCTGCCGTTATCAACGCTGTGCGTGGCGGCTGGCCTGACCGTCGTCTGGTGATGGTCTACCAGCCACACCGTTTCAGCCGCACCCGTGACCTGTACGACGATTTCGTCCAGGTGCTGGCAGACGCCAATGTGCTGCTGCTGATGGAAGTCTACCCGGCCGGTGAAGAACCGATTCCTGGTGCGGACAGCCGCAACCTTTGCCACAGCATTCGTCAGCGTGGCCAGCTGGACCCGATCTACATCGAGCGTGGTGTCGAGCTGGCGCCGCTGGTCAAGCCGCTGTTGCGTGCCGGCGACATCCTGTTGTGTCAGGGCGCTGGCGACATCGGTGGTCTTGCGCCACAGCTGCTTAAAAGCCCACTGTTCGCCGGTGCCAAAGTGGCCTCCACCGAAGGGAAGCTGAAATGACAGCCGTCGCCCAGTCGTCCCTGCGCTCGACACTTGAGCCGAAAAGCTTCGGCCGTGTCGCCGTGCTCTTCGGTGGCAAGAGTGCCGAGCGGGCGGTCTCGCTGAACTCGGGTAATGCCGTGCTCGGTGCGTTGCTCGAGGCTGGCGTGGATGCGTTCGGCATCGATGTGGGCGATGACTTTCTGCAGCGACTGGTCAGCGAGAAAATCGACCGTGCCTTTATCGTTCTGCACGGACGTGGCGGTGAAGACGGCACCATGCAAGGCCTGCTGGAATGCCTGGAAATCCCTTATACCGGCAGTGGCGTGCTGGCTTCTGCCCTGGCGATGGACAAGTTGCGCACCAAGCAGGTCTGGCAGAGTCTCGGCCTCGCCACACCGCTGCATGCCGTTCTTGAAAACGAGAGTGATTGTATTTGCGCCGTGACGGAACTGGGCCTGCCTTTGATCGTCAAACCGGCCCATGAAGGTTCAAGTATCGGTATGGCAAAGGTGAACAGCGTCGATGAATTGATCGCCGCCTGGAAAGCCGCCAGTACCTACGATTCGCAAGTATTAGTCGAACAGTGGATTCAGGGACCTGAGTTCACTGTGGCGTCTCTGCGTGGCCAGGTGTTGCCTCCCATCGGCCTGGGCACTCCTCATAGTTTTTATGATTACGATGCCAAGTACCTGGCGTCCGATACCCAGTATCGGATTCCGTGCGGACTTGGCGATGCGCAGGAACAGGAACTCAAACAACTTGCAGCACGTGCTTGCGATGCCATCGGCATTGCAGGCTGGGCGCGCACGGATGTCATGCAGGACGCACAAGGCAAGTTCTGGTTACTGGAAGTTAATACTGTACCCGGCATGACCGATCACAGTCTGGTGCCTATGGCGGCCCGTGCGGCAGGTCTGGATTTTCAACAACTGGTGTTGGCGATTCTGGCCGACAGCGTTCAGGCGAGAGGTTAAGGCATGTACGGCGCGTCGACACGTCCTCAGCCACCTGCTCCCGGCCGCAACAAGCCGGTGCCGCGCGGCGCCAGCCGTATGGTGGCCAAGGAGCCCTTGTCGGCGCGCCTGCCCAAGGCCAACTTCAGTTTTCTGAAGCGTCTGCTCTGGCCTGTGCTGTTGGTGGTTCTGGGCTTCGGTACTTATGAGGCAGCACAGCGTCTGCTGCCGTACGCCGACCGCCCGATCACCCGCATCAACGTGCAGGGCGATTTGAGTTACATCAGCCAGCAGGCTGTGCAGCAGCGGATTGCGCCTTATGTGGCGTCGAGCTTTTTCAAGATCGATCTGGCTGCCATGCGCACCGAGCTTGAGCAGATGCCCTGGATCGCGCACGCCGAGGTCCGCCGTGTATGGCCGGATCAGGTGGTGATTCGTCTTGAAGAGCAGTTGCCGGTTGCCCGTTGGGGCGATGAAGCGCTGTTGAATAACCAGGGGCAGGCTTTCACACCGCGTGAACTGTCCAATTACGAACATCTTCCCCAGTTGTTCGGCCCGCAGCGGGCCCAGCAGCAGGTGATGCAGCAGTATCAGGTGTTGAGTCAGATGTTGCGCCCGCTGGGCTTCTCCATCGTGCGCCTGGAGCTGCGCGAGCGTGGCAGCTGGTTCCTGACGACAGGTGCCGGTAGTGCTGGCCCGGGTATCGAGTTGTTGCTTGGACGCGACCACCTTGTCGAAAAAATGCGCCGCTTCATCGCGATTTACGACAAAACGCTGAAAGACCAAATAACGAATATCGCGCGCGTCGACTTGCGTTACTCCAACGGCCTTGCGGTCGGTTGGCGCGAACAGGCAGCGCCGGCGACGGAAAAACCCGCCGTCGCGAAGAATTGATAAGAGGCAGGACCATGGCAAATGTGCAAAGCGGCAAAATGATCGTCGGGCTGGATATCGGTACCTCCAAGGTGGTGGCACTGGTAGGCGAAGTCGCGGCCGATGGCTCGCTGGAAATCGTGGGTATCGGTACCCATCCCTCCCGGGGCCTGAAGAAGGGCGTGGTGGTGAATATCGAATCGACCGTGCAGTCGATCCAGCGCGCAATCGAAGAAGCGCAGCTGATGGCCGGCTGCCGTATCCACTCGGCATTTGTTGGTGTGGCAGGCAGCCACATTCGCAGCCTGAACTCACACGGCATCGTGGCGATTCGTGATCGCGAAGTCAGCTCTGCGGATCTGGAGCGTGTGCTCGATGCTGCTCAGGCGGTGGCCATTCCTGCCGACCAGCGCGTGCTGCACACCTTGCCTCAGGATTACGTGATCGATAATCAGGAAGGCGTGCGTGAGCCCCTGGGGATGTCCGGCGTACGTCTGGAAGCCAAGGTTCACGTGGTGACCTGTGCGGTGAACGCGGCGCAGAACATCGAGAAGTGCGTACGTCGCTGCGGGCTGGAAGTCGACGACATCATTCTCGAACAGTTGGCCTCGGCGTATTCCGTGCTGACCGATGACGAGAAAGAACTGGGTGTCTGCCTGGTGGACATCGGTGGCGGCACTACCGACATCGCGATCTTCACCGAAGGCGCCATTCGCCACACAGCGGTCATCCCGATTGCGGGTGATCAGGTGACCAACGACATCGCCATGGCGTTGCGCACTCCGACCCAGTACGCCGAAGAAATCAAGATTCGTTATGCCTGTGCGCTGGCCAAGCTGGCCGGTGCAGGCGAAACCATCAAAGTGCCGAGCGTGGGCGACCGTCCACCTCGCGAGCTGTCGCGTCAGGCCCTGGCCGAAGTGGTCGAGCCTCGTTACGACGAGCTGTTCACCCTGATCCAGGCCGAACTGCGCCGCAGCGGCTACGAAGACCTGATCCCGGCCGGCATCGTGCTGACCGGGGGCACAGCGAAAATGGAAGGTGCGGTCGAACTGGCCGAGGAAATCTTCCACATGCCGGTGCGCCTGGGCGTACCGCACAGCGTCAAAGGGCTCGCTGATGTCGTCCGCAACCCGATTTACTCAACCGGCGTAGGCCTGTTGATGTACGGGCTGCAAAAACAATCGGATGGCATTTCGCTGTCCGGGATTGTCGGCAACAGCAGCTACAGCGACGAAACCAAGGCACCGGTGCTTGAGCGTATCAAGCGTTGGGTGCAGGGCAATTTCTAAGTTTCAACGTTCAACGGTTTCACAGCTTCAGATTCAGGGCTTCACCAGCAGTATCGGCAGGCAGTAGGCAAAACTAACTAGAAAGCGGAAGGAGAGAGAAAATGTTCGAACTCGTAGACAACGTCCCGCAAAGCCCGGTTATCAAGGTTATCGGCGTAGGCGGTGGTGGCGGCAACGCTGTCAATCACATGGTCAAGAGCAACATCGAAGGCGTGGAATTCATCTGCGCCAACACCGATGCTCAGGCGCTGAAAAACATCGGCGCGCGGACCATTCTGCAGCTGGGCACCGGCGTGACCAAGGGCCTTGGCGCTGGCGCCAACCCTGAAGTCGGTCGTCAGGCCGCACTGGAAGATCGTGAGCGCATTGCAGAAGTTCTGCAGGGCACCAACATGGTTTTCATCACCACTGGCATGGGCGGCGGTACCGGTACCGGTGCAGCACCGATCATTGCTGAAGTGGCCAAGGAAATGGGTATTCTGACGGTCGCAGTCGTGACCCGTCCGTTCCCGTTCGAAGGTCGCAAGCGTATGCAGATCGCCGATGAAGGCATCCGCATGCTGTCCGAAAGCGTCGACTCGTTGATCACCATTCCCAACGAGAAGCTGCTGACCATCCTCGGTAAAGACGCCAGCCTGCTGTCGGCTTTCGCCAAGGCTGACGATGTACTGGCCGGTGCCGTTCGCGGTATCTCCGACATCATCAAGCGTCCGGGCATGATCAACGTCGACTTCGCCGACGTGCGTACCGTGATGAGCGAAATGGGCATGGCGATGATGGGCACTGGCTGCGCCAGCGGTCCGAACCGTGCACGCGAAGCCACCGAAGCGGCCATTCGCAACCCGTTGCTGGAAGACGTGAACCTGCAAGGCGCTCGCGGCATCCTGGTGAACATTACCGCCGGTCCGGATCTGTCCCTGGGTGAATACTCCGACGTGGGTAGCATCATCGAGGCATTCGCTTCCGAGCACGCGATGGTCAAGGTCGGTACCGTTATCGATCCGGACATGCGCGACGAGCTGCACGTGACTGTCGTCGCTACCGGTCTGGGCGCAAAAATCGAGAAGCCTGTGAAGGTCATCGACAACACCGTCCACACTTCGATGGCTTCGCAGCCACAACAACAGGCCCCTGTTCGTCAGGAAGCTCCAGCGGTGAACTACCGTGACCTGGACCGTCCGACCGTCATGCGCAACCAGGCCCAGGCCGGTGCTGCGACTGCCGCGAAGATGAATCCGCAAGATGACCTGGACTACCTGGACATCCCGGCTTTCCTGCGTCGTCAGGCCGATTGATGAAATGTATCAGGGCTATGA
>Ga0207655_1001288_pt1 | contig 23781 bp, 24 predicted proteins | sample KBSM44metaG_FD_184398 | JGI IMG/M metagenome (GOLD analysis project Ga0207655, IMG submission 184398) | Miscanthus rhizosphere microbial communities from Kellogg Biological Station, Michigan, USA - KBS M4-4 metaG (SPAdes) (version 2) | ecosystem: Host-associated > Plants > Roots > Rhizosphere >... | reverse complement strand
GGCCCCGAAGGGGCGAGGCCCAGGGATGGGCCGAGTAACGTTGGCGAAGCCAACCGTCTGATTGGGCAAGGGCGCGGGTTGCAAGGGGCCGCGCCTACGGCCCCTTGCTCGGTCGAGGTGGGTGAGTTTCATGGTACATCTCATATTCATCGACCGAAAACTTCACGAACACCCGCAGAAAAACGCTAACTGACAAGCATTACAGCCATCGGCTGCCCTGTTATTTACTTCGGCTCCACCGCCTCATCCGCCGCGTCGATCACCTCCTCTTCCTTGCGGTAGAGGCTGATGACCTTGAACAACAGGCTGAGGCCGATGCCGACGATGGTCGCCAGCGCCATGCCCTTCAGCTCTGCCGCACCGATATGCACCTTGGCGCCGCTCACGCCGATGATCAGGATCACCGAGGTCAGGATCAGGTTCTGCGCCTTGTTGTAATCCACCTTGGACTCGATCAGCACGCGGATGCCCGAAGCGCCAATCACCCCGTACAACAACAGCGACACGCCGCCCATCACCGGCACCGGCACCGCCTGGATCGCCGCCGCCAGCTTGCCGACGCAGGACAGCAGGATAGCCAGGATCGCCGCGCCGCCAATCACCCAGGTGCTGTAGACCTTGGTGATCGCCATTACGCCGATGTTTTCGCCGTAGGTGGTGTTGGGGGTCGAGCCAAAGAAGCCGGAAATCACCGTCGAGATGCCGTTGGCGAACATCGAGCGATGCAGGCCCGGATCGCGGATCAGGTCTTTTTTGACGATGTTGGCGGTCACCACCAGGTGGCCGACGTGTTCGGCAATCACCACCAGCGCCGCCGGCAGGATGGTGAAGATGGCGAACCACTCGAAGCGCGGCGTGTAGAAGGTCGGCAGCGCGAACCAGTGCGCTTCACGGATTGGCGTCAAATCCACCACGCCCATGAAAAACGACAGCGCGTAGCCCACCAGCACGCCGATCAGAATAGGGATAATCGCCAGGAAACCGCGGAACAGCACCGAACCCAATACCGTCACCCCCAGCGTCACCAGTGAGATGGTAATGGTGGTGGAGTCTGCGCTGGCGCCGTCCGCCGGCAGCAGGCCCGCCATATTGGCCGCTACGCCCGCCAGCTCCAGGCCGATAACGGCGACGATCGCCCCCATCGCCGCCGGCGGGAACATCACGTCCAGCCAGCCGGTGCCGGCCTTCTTGACGATCAGCGCCACCAGGCAGAACAGCACGCCGCACATGATGAAACCGCCCAGCGCCACTTCATACCCCAGCGGCAACAGCAGCAGCACCGGCGAAATGAACGCGAAGCTGGAACCGAGATAGGCCGGGATCTTGCCCTTGCAGATAAACAGGTACAGCAGCGTGCCGACGCCGTTGAACAACAGCACCGTCGCCGGGTTGATCTTGAACAGGATAGGCACCAGCACCGTGGCGCCGAACATGGCGAACAGATGCTGGAAGCTGAGCGGAATGGTCTGGAGCAGCGGCGGCCGCTCGCTGACGCCGATGGCGCGACGGGTCATGTGTGCTTTCCTTTTAATCGTTTTGGTTATGCAAGCTTAGTTATCTATGCTCAATGGATTTCAAGTTACGGCCAGGCGGCTTGAAAGACGAAGCGCATAAAAAAGCCGACTGATTAAAGTCGGCTAATTTGTTACTTGGTACCAAATATCTTGTCGCCCGCATCACCCAGGCCCGGCACAATGTAACCTTTCTCATTGAGGCACCGATCGATAGAGGCGGTGTACAGCTCCACGTCCGGGTGCGCTTTCTCCAGCGCGGCGATGCCTTCCGGCGCCGCCACCAGCACCAGCACCTTGATGCTGTTGCAGCCGGCTTTCTTCAGCAGATCGATAGTGGCGATCATCGAGCCGCCGGTAGCCAGCATCGGATCAACGACCAATGCCAGGCGCTCTTCGATGTTGGAAACCAGCTTTTGGAAGTACGGTACCGGCTCGAGGGTTTCTTCGTCGCGGTAAACGCCGACTACGCTGATGCGTGCGCTCGGCACGTGCTCCAGCACCCCTTCCATCATGCCCAGACCGGCGCGCAGGATAGGCACTACGGTAATTTTTTTCCCTTTGATCTGGTCGATTTCAACCGGCCCGCACCAGCCTTCGATGGTGACTTTTTCCGTCTCCAGATCGGCGGTCGCTTCATAGGTCAGCAAACTACCCACTTCTGAGGCCAGCTCACGGAAGCGTTTGGTGCTGATGTCATTTTCGCGCATCAGGCCAAGCTTGTGTTTTACCAGCGGGTGTTTCACCTCAACGATCTTCATCATTTTTCTCCTATTAAGGCGGTTGACGGCCAAAAAAATCGCGGGATTATACCTCCTTTTTTTGGCCGCGCCACCCACAATAGCCCGATCGGGATCAACAAAAGTTTGAATATCAGTATAGATGACGAAAAAGCGGAGCTGCCTCACAAGCCGCTCGCAAACGTTTGCCTGCGCTGTTAGAATTGCCGCGCCTTTTTCCGGAATCAATATCGGAAGCACAGTTTTCAAACCGCAAACCGTCGTGGGGATCGCGCAGTGACCGACAAAACCTCTCTCAGCTATAAAGACGCAGGTGTCGATATCGATGCAGGCAACGCATTGGTAGATCGCATCAAAGGTGTAGTTAAACAGACCCGCCGCCCGGAAGTGATGGGTGGTCTGGGCGGTTTTGGCGCCCTGTGTGCGTTGCCGCAGAAATACCGCGAGCCGGTGCTGGTTTCCGGTACCGACGGCGTAGGCACCAAGCTGCGTCTGGCGATGGACCTGAAACGCCACGACACCATCGGTATCGATCTGGTCGCGATGTGCGTGAACGATCTGGTGGTGCAAGGCGCTGAGCCGCTGTTCTTCCTCGATTACTACGCCACCGGCAAGCTGGACGTGGATACCGCCGCCAGCGTGATCACCGGCATCGCCGAAGGCTGCAAGCAGTCCGGTTGCGCGCTGGTGGGCGGTGAAACCGCCGAAATGCCGGGCATGTACCACGGCGAAGACTACGACGTGGCCGGCTTCTGCGTCGGCGTGGTCGAGAAATCCGCAATCATCGACGGCAGCAAGGTGCAGCCCGGCGACGCGCTGATCGCCCTGGGCGCTTCCGGCCCGCACTCCAACGGCTACTCGCTGGTGCGCAAAATCCTGGAAGTCAGCAACACCGACCCAACCACCACCGATCTCGACGGCAAACCGCTGGCGGACCACCTGCTGGCGCCAACCAAGATTTACGTAAAATCGGTGCTGGAACTGATCGACAACGTTGACGTGCACGCCATCGCCCACCTGACCGGCGGCGGCTTCTGGGAGAACATCCCGCGCGTGCTGCCGGAAGGCATGCAGGCGGTGATCGACGAAGCCAGCTGGCAGTGGCCGGCGGTGTTCAACTGGCTGCAGCAGGCCGGCAACGTCAGCCGTCATGAAATGTACCGCACCTTCAACTGCGGCGTGGGCATGGTTATCGCCCTGCCGGAAACCGAAGTGGACGCCGCCCTTGCGCTGCTGACCGCGGCAGGTGAAAAAGCCTGGAAAATCGGTAAACTGGCCGCTTCTTCTGACGAACAGCAAGTGGTCATCAACTGATGAAAAAGATCGTGGTGTTGGTCTCCGGCCAGGGGAGCAATCTCCAGGCGCTGATTGACGCCTGCCAGCAGGGCCGCATCGCCGCAGAGATCGTGGCGGTGTTCAGCAACAAGGCGCAGGCTTACGGCCTGCAGCGCGCCGAGGCGGCCGACATTGCCGCCCACGCGCTGGACGCCAAAGCCTATGAAAATCGCGCGGCGTTCGACGCCGCATTGGCGGACGCCATCGACCGGTACCAGCCCGATCTGGTGGTGCTGGCCGGCTATATGCGCATCCTCAGCCCGCAGTTCGTGCAGCATTACGCCGGGCGCATGCTGAACATTCACCCTTCCCTGCTGCCGAAATACCCGGGCCTGCATACCCATCGGCAGGCCATAGACAACGGCGACGGCGAGCACGGCACCTCGGTGCACTTCGTCACCGAACAGCTCGACGGCGGCCCGGTGATCCTGCAGGCCAAGGTGCCGATTTTCCCCGGCGACGAGGAAGACGAGGTGATCGAACGGGTACAAGCCCAGGAGCACACTCTCTACCCGCTGGTGGTGAACTGGTTCGTCGAAGGCCGCCTGGCGATGCGTGAAGGCGCCGCCTGGCTGGACGGCGAACGCCTGCCGGAGCAGGGACACGCCGCCGACTGACGGCGCAACCTGAACCCCCGCTAAACGGCGCCCCTCACGGCGCCGTTTTTTTTCGCCGCAATACCTGCGCCGAAGTTATACTTTGCGCAATTTCACGACATAGAGGAGCACACATGTCCAGCACCGCCAACGTCAGATTACGCCCACTGGAACGGGACGATCTGGCGTTTGTCCACCAGATGGACAACAACGCCAGCGTTATGCGCTATTGGTTTGAAGAACCCTACGAAGCCTTTGTGGAGCTTTCCGATCTCTACGACAAGCACATCCACGATCAGAGCGAACGGCGCTTTATCATCGAGCACGAAGGCGCTAAGGTCGGGCTGGTGGAGCTGGTGGAGATTGACCACATCCACCGCCGCGCGGAATTCCAGATAATCATCGATCCGGCCCACCAGGGCAAAGGCTACGCCAGCACCGCCGCTCGCCTGGCGATGGACTACGGCTTTTCGGTGCTGAACCTGTACAAGCTGTACCTGATCGTCGACAAGGAAAACCCCAAGGCGATCCACATCTACAGCAAGCTGGGCTTCAACGTGGAGGGCGAGCTGATCGACGAGTTCTTCGTCAACGGCGAATACCGCACCGTGCTGCGCATGTGCATCTTCCAACCGCAGTATCTGGCGAAGTTCAAAACGCCTGGCGATAAGCCGCTGGTGAAGTGACGGTCAGCGAGAAAAAAGAGAAAACCCGCTTTGGCGCTGAGGGATCCCCACAAATCAGCGCTAATAAACCAGTACCATACTCCAGTAGGCTCTGGCGAGGTGGGTAAGAACGGTATCCAGTACCGTTCGTTTTAAAATGAGCGGAGAATGCCACAGGATATTCTCCGCTAACGTCAGATAGGAGAGCACTCTCCTGCTGCACGACCTATTGCTATGGAAAGTCGATCTCACATCTGCATAAGCGTCAATACGGTCTGTATGTGACGCTTACCCCCGCAGTTGTAATTGTTCTGTCTACCGTCTGATGCAAAAATAGTGAGCTTTATCAAACACACTTCGGCTCATATTAGGTACCATCGGTAACCTGGAGATTATATTCCTAGCAGAGTGGAAATAGACCAACATATTACGTGTGCTATTATGTGATATCTAAATGTGGCTGATTTAGGAACCTCCTGGCATCCAGTTTTTAAACACAGGCAGCTCAAAATGATGGTATCAATTTCTAATTGATACTGATGGAAAGGACTCCACTTCCTGTAAAGGGGCCTTCGACAATATTATTCTTGTCAAGGCGAAACGTCGAGGTGACAGGTAAGTCAATAATACCGGATTCATTCACCAAATAGGTTTCATTATATTTATCACCATCAATATTTAACTCACACGTTCCGCTACCGCAGCTAGTGAAATTTTTAGTTTTCCCTGTAACAGGCTTCATACCTGTCAGGCTGATAGTGACCGATGTTCCCGGGCGACATTTCATATTAAGATTATAGGGAGGGCTCTTATGATCGCCTAAATCATTACTCGAAATAGTACCATGGGATAAGTCTATTTTCGTTACACCGACCGAATTTAACTCACAATGTGAACTGACGGTCAGGTTGATATAAAATGTACTTTTGGCTCTAGGATCATTTTGTATTAGAGCTGCGATATCGCCTGCGTTAGAGATATCGCCAGGTGTATGTTTATGTTCTTCAAATGCATAATAGTAGGGAACGGGAATGGAGTAACTCCCGGGCTGAAGGCTCTGCCTTGGGATCGTTATATCTATATTGGCATCACTCCAGGTAAATTCTGCTCTACTCATCTCTCCTTGCTTCCAGCATCCGTACAGCTTTCCAGTAGATCCTGTTTGGTATACTTTTGCTGTCCATCCGGCATTGGGTGATCCCATAGCCGGATTCCAGCCATTGTCAGACCGGATGTTAAGCTTAATCTGAGAGCCTCTAAATGATACTGAGTCTGGAAGTATCAACCACGAATTTTTACTCTGGCTTCCCTGCAAATTATCGTTCGTTCCCGAACAACGACTCAAGGCGACTATGGCATTATGATCACCAGACAGCCCGCCTCTAGCTACCCCTCTAACGGTCAAGGTTTTATCATCCACGACAACATTCGGGACCGTGATAGAGGCGTGTGTTTCCGGTACCCACACGAAGTGCCTGTAATCGGCCAGCACATGGATGGGGGATAGGAGAACAGGAATTCCTAAAATAATAGACTTTATCATAAGATTCTCTTCAAATTATTGGTACGCAACGAGTAAGGTAGCGCCAGCTGTAAATATACCTCCGGCGATTTCGCCCCCGTTATTTTTTACGGGTACCGCCTGGAGTATCGGTTGTTTTGTATAATAGAAATTAACCCATTCATTTAGGGGGAATGGCCTCTCATCCATTATCATCCTGATACCCAGATTGTGACTGGATGTTTTAAGAAGTTTTCCGTCAAAGCTGGTAGGTTCACCCAAAACCTTCATTTTCATTGAGTCGCTTGGACGTCCATCGCACACAAGACTATAACTTAATGTCTTGATATATTTCACACCATCTATTTTTGACGTCACAATGCTATCACCAAAATCCACTACTATAGTTTGTCCGGAGTTGATTATGCAGGGAGGGGTAACGACGTTCCCTGAAACACCAATATTTATATCATAGGAGTAAGCTGCAAAAGAGCTCAGTAAAGATACGGTCAGAGCGGCAATTGTTAGCTTAGCTTTCATTGTTAACATGACAGCATCACCTTTTTTATTTATACATGACTATACATAAGCGAACTTTGGGTAGCTTATATTCACGAGCATGTCCTTCAACAGGCTATTATCCACGATCGTGCTAAATGTTGAGAGCGAACCCAGTAATTTTCGGATTGCACTATTGTCGTCTTAACATCTCTTTATTCCTTCATGTCGTTTACGCGGCAGGGCTCTTCACTTCACCTGTAACGTCACATTATCCTGCTTAAATCCATAGCGACTCAGGGGCGTAATTTCCACTTCCGCAGGTTTGCCCTCCACCTTGACGCTTTTCTCCTCTCCCGCCATCAGAAAATAATTATCCAATGGCACGATTTTTTTCGAGGGCAGCAACAGCAGCTGTGGCGCCAGACGGATCACATGCAGGCCGGTGTTTTTTATCACCAAGCGTTCGCCCGACAGGGTCAGGCTCAGGTCATCCCAGGGGCTCTTGCTCACGCCCACCGACTTCGGTTGCACTATCAGGCTGATGCTCTGACGAATCGGAATACGGGTGCTATTGTCCCGGGCCTGCCCAATGCCTTCGAATGAGGCTTTCAGCATGACTTCGTGCGACAAGGCCGTGCCCTGTTTCAGCACAAAATTCACCTGCTGGCTTTGTCCCGCCTCAATACGCGCGATAGGTGGAGAAACCAATACAGACTTGCTGAACGTTTTATCGTCCAAATCCCCCACCGTCGTGGCCAGCAATATCGGTTCCGACGAGGTATTCTTGACGCTAAAGTTTACCCTTCCCGTCGACTCGTCCAGAATTATCCCCATGCTTTCCAGCTGAAAGGCAGCCTGAGCCGGCTGCATCAATCCCATTATCAGTAACGCGCCGCTTACCGTGCGAACCAGACTTCCCACCGCGTGTTTCATCACCATGATTTCCTCTTCCTACTGACTGTTATTGCGCATGCTGTCGCCCTAACGGCATACCGCATCACGCTCTTCATACAATGCCAACGGGTCAAACTCCGCCGGCACGTCGTAACTGACCTGACATTCGTTTATGTTGACCCGGCGCACCCGCAACGCCTTGCCGATATCCTCGTTCACCAGCATCAGGTTACCGTCCCCCAACAGGGTGCCCAGCAACCGACCCTTTTCATCGTGTACCGATGCCCCGGTCGGCAACGACTTACCCTGTTCATCCCGGATGGTCAGCAGCAACTGCCGCACTTCGGTCGCACGGAACTGCCTTTCAGCTACCGTGCCGCGCGCCAACTCAAACTGGGTTTCCGTGCTGTTCAACCTCACGTTCAGCGGCAACGACAGGGTGTCTATTTCCGCCCTCACCGGCATATAGGGCGTCACCGACGGCAACAGCGCATCACCGGCATAATCCGTCAGACCGTTGCCACCCGGCCCCGAGACCTTAACCCCTGCGCGCCCTGGTACCCTGACCAGCACCATGGTGTCCCCCACTCGCGCCGGCGATGTCACCCAGGTGCCATTGGCAACCCCCAGGCTGCCCGACGACGACAGCGACAATGAAGTACTGTCCCCTTCAGCGTGCGCCACACCGGCAGACAGCCGCGTATACGGGGTATTGCCACTCAGGCTACCGCTGCTCTGATAGCGGCCATCGGCGCTACGCGATGTATCAAGGTATCCCTCCATCCGCTCACCGACCCTGCCCTGCCAACTGCTGCCCAACGTTATCTGGTTATCCTGACGCCGCTGCAGACGGCCGCTGAGACTGCCGCCGCTCATTGGCAGGCTGACACCCATGTACAGTGCGGCGCGATCATAGGCCGACGACTGCAAACTCAGATTCAACGAAGCGCTGCCGACTCTTTTGCCGTAAGACAGTGCATGCAACCAACTCTTTTGGTCGTCGTGATAATAGCGTTCATGCGACAGGCTATAGGTGAAAGCCCCCAGCGTCGGGTGCCCCCACGACAAGGAGACCCCACCGGTATAGCGCGGCCGTGAAAACGCCTCCTGCTCATTTTGCTGCGGCGAACTCAATACGTCGTCAGCCTCACGAAATCCTTTCGTGTTATATCGGGAGGAAAGCGCCAGCGACAGGTTGCCGGGCAACCTCATTTGCCCCTGACCGTCCAGCTGCAAACCGCGCTGTCGCCCACGGGCGTATACCATACCGCCGGAAAGCCAATTCCCCTCTTCATCACCACGGCTCCCCTGCCACGCCAGCCGTCGGTAACCGGAAGACAGCACGCCGCCGACCCCCAGCAGGCCTTGCTTCCCAACGCCAAACGTTTTCTCGCCCATCAACAGCGCCGGCGGTGAGCCAGCATCGTCGCCCGAATAACTGCGATAACGGCCCAGCGCCAGTTGATACCCGCCTTCCTGAGCGTGCTCACCATCGCGTCCCGGTGTCACAACAAAGCGCTGTTTTTGTCCGTCTGCTTCGGTGATCTCCACAACCGTTTCGACGCCAGGGATCGCCTGCCCCAGCTGTTGCAATGAAAAGGGCCCGGCGGGCAGCAATGTGCGATACACGACCTGACCACGCTGCTTCACCTCGACGGTGGCCTGACCGGATACATTTCCCTGTAAAGGAACAGCCAACACCGCCCCTTGACGACGAATATCATTACTGGAAAGTTGCACCCCGGTAACGGGAAGCCCGCCGCTCATCGCGCCGCCGGCCCCGAATTCACCGACCTGGGTACGCATTCCCCATTGTGGAAAATCCCGTGTCGCCGACGTTTCATAGATATTCAATGTGTCTTGCGAATCTGTTTTACTGTAAGACGAACGATTGCGAATGACCCAGTTACTGATGTTCAGCCCCGGCTCCAGCATCGCCTGCAACGTTTGTTGTCGGCCGAAGCGGCCATCGACCTGTCTGCCGTACAGATCATAATTCATCATTGCGGCATAGCCGCCCCGCTGTTCATTGCGTAACTTTTCCGGATCAAAAGCCTCTTCGGGTAACGTGATTTCCAGCCGAAAATCACCGGGAAACGCTTTAACCTGCGCCTGAGGCCAGGTAGTTTCAACATGCAAACACGCTCCCGACGGCGGGCTCAATTTAAGCCTCAATGTCTCGGCCAGACGGGCATCCAGGCACGGCTGCCCGTCCTGATCAAAGCGAACCTCCTCCTGGTGTCGTTGAGCCGCATTTACTTCCAGAGAAACGGTATGCACGCCAGGCAAAAATCGGGATGTGGAAAAAAAATCGGCAATGTCAGCGTTGTACCCCAAACGCTCGAGGGTTTTCACATCAAACCCTGCCGCTCCCGCATTCCCCGTCAACAGGGGTAACGCCAACAAAAGGCAACTCCCTGACTTCATGGGTGATAGTCATCCCTGCTTTCGGTATCCGTTTAAACAGGGGGAGTTACCTCCCCCTGGCAGTCTGACGATATATATCGTTAGACAGGTTTACAGCCCAAAACCAAACTCCAGCGTAGCCGAGCCATCCAGCGCAGTATCATCACCCACGCCACCGTGCATATCGCCGCGTTTGGCCAGGAAAGCCTCGGTGCTCACATCAAGACCAAAGGTTTTACCAATAGCCAGTGCCCGCTCTCCCTGCTTTGCCCATCCCGAACGTTTACCATGCTCAAGCTCGGCAACGTATAGCAGCTGCGGGATGGTGCTGCCTGATGACACAAAGGTCGCAGCCGCTCGCTGGTCAACCACTGGCCTTGAGACACTAATGAGGTAATGGCCCAGCTTGCCGGTACCGTTAATGTTCCCCAGCCCAAAATATTTGCTCCCCGACATGCTGGCGGTTCCCAGGCGGTTATCCGTGACACCAAACGTCAGAGAGGTTTGGGCATCACAGTTGACGGTCAACGAAACAGAAGCGACTTTCCCCAGGCTGACCGGGGCCGTGTTGCTAATCAGGGTAGGACTGATTTTATCGCCGTAATCAAACACCATATCGGGTGTATTAATGGCACATTTGGGCGCAATTAAATCACCGGTCAACTTAATTTCCGCGCTGGGTCCAGCCGCCAAACTGCCGGCCGAAAATAGCAGGGCCGAAATGGCCGTCACTTTAAATAATACGTTCTTCATCATTAAATATCCTTATATGACTTCCGCTTCGAAACGGAAATAAAGGGTCCATTCTCTCGATTAAAGGCCATACGTGAAATTCAGCACAGCAGAACCGTCCAGCTTGACACTGTCGGTAAGCGGCCCGTTCATATCTCTTGATGAAGCAAGAACAGGTACTAAATCAATGGTTGCATGAAATCTCTTACCACTGCTTTGAACACCGCTGCTCTTTGCCCAGCCCATGACATTATTTTTATCCAAAATAATCCCGTCTGTCGCAGAGAATGATGTACTGCCCTTTGGCGTACTGTAGAGTTTTGACTGACCAATACTATCCGTAACAGCGTCATACATTTTCATCTGATAATACCCCAGCTTACCGGTTCCGTTAACGTTCCCCAGGCCAAAATAGGTCGAACCGCTAACGGCACTGCTTCCTTCTCGATTATCTTCCGCGGTAAAACTCAAATAGGTGGTCGCCTCACAATCTGCAGAGATTGACAATGATCCTACTTCCAATGCCGTTCCCTTGTTGGCATCAATCAGGCTATTAGATATCTTCCCCAGGTCAACAACACCGCTGTTACTGATGCTTACCTGACAGCTGGGTACGGCCATTTTCCCCTGAACTTTCAACTCCGATGTCATCGGTGCTGCTATCGCTGCCCCATGCATCGCCAATACCGATAAAATACTTGCTGTGATGACTGTTTTTTTCACAATGAATATCCTTACTCATAATTTAAAATGCCCAACCCAATACTTATGGGTCAGGCCCATAAAGAAAGAGCTGATTTACTCTTCCCCATATCATTTCATTGCGCACGCAAGTTGATGGCACAATAAAATGAATTCACATTTCAATAAGACCTTAAATTAACGTCAGGCAGTGTCATAACCCGAAATCAAAGTTCAACGTGACCGAACCGTCCAATTCAGCTGATGAAGCCGGATCGATATTCCCCAGTGCCAGGTACGGCGTTACAGTAATATCCATGGCGTAGTCTTTAGCTCCGCGACGGACATCATTAACCATCCTCCATTCAACACGTTTTCCGGTAGACAATAATGCCTTTCCCTGAGAAGAGAGCACTTCGCCATGGGCCGTTTTCAGCATGGCTCGACTGCCGTCCACCCGTGCATTGGTCACCCCCAGTTGAAAGTAACCTAATGCCGCGCCCTCGGAGGTGGTCCCCAAACCAAAATGCGTCTCTGCCGGGGTACTGACCGTCATCATGCGATTATCCATCGGCGTCACCGCCAGATACGCCGCACCGTCACAGCGCACCCGCCAGGCCTGCGTCATGGCCGGCAATGCCACCACTTCCCCCTTCGCCGCAGACTCTCGCTCTAACGCGCCAAAATCATAACTGCCACCCTTTGGGGATATCACCACACACCCCGGGTGCTGGACCTCCCCTGTCACCCGGAGTTCGGATGTCGGTGCCGCCGCCAAATGACCGGCCAGTAACAGCCCCGCCACTCCCCCTCCGTAACAAATAAGGCTTTTCCCCATCGTTATTTCCGTCTGTTAAGTCAACACATCTGCGTATTCGCAGCCCCTGATAGGGCTACCGTCGAACGACGGCGCCCTATATCCTTGTAATTCCGATGAGTTCGCACTTACCGTGCTAAAGTTACAGTTCTCGTTGCAGATAACGCCGTAACCAATCACATTGACTCGTCCGTATAGGAAAACTCATGCCTGTCCCTATCTGAACACTAAGGCCCACGGCAGATTACCCTCAGATGTTGCCTCGCCATTGCGACATCACATCGCCCCTTTAACCGGGTTACAAATGAGCCTGAAACCAGGCCAATTGCGCCTTCAGTGCCTCGTCACGCCAAGGGTCGCGATACACATCGTAATGTCCGGCTTCTGATACCGTGAACAGAGACTTGATCCCGGCCAGCACGTCATACACCTCACGGACCTCGGCGAATGGCGTCAGGTGGTCCTGTTGCGCTGTCACCATCAGCGTGGGTTGCTCCACCGCCCGGGCAAAGGGAAGCACCTGGAAATAGCACAGCTCATACAGCGTCAGATAAGGCATCCGGTTGCTTATCGCCGGGCAAGCTCGCCGCTGCTGATGAAAGAACCGCAACGAGGCTCGGTCCTGTATCAACCGGTTAATTGGCACCCACAGTTCCTTGTCGTCAATCCGTCGGCGTACGGCCCGATCTTCCAGTCCCTGCAAAAAGGCCTCGCGATCGGAGAAAGACATACCGCGGGTGATCAGCGTCTCCCCGTTCAACACCGGCACCTGGCTGACCACACACCGCACCTGGGGATTGCGGTGCGCCACACACAGCGCATGTCCGCCGCCCAACCCGGTTCCCCACAGCCCGATGCGCCGCTCATCAAGGACCGGATTGCTCTGCACCCAGTGCAGCACCACCCGGATGTCTTCCTGTTGACGCGCCACGGTCAGGCGACCACGCTCTCCCCCACTGTCCCCAAACCCCCGGTAGTCAAACGTCACCACCGCAAATCCAGCCTGCGCAAAGCAGAACGCCACCGCCGGCAGCACCATATCCTGAACCCCGGCAAACCCGTGACATAACACAATCACCGGCGCCGGCCAGACGGATACCTCCCCTTCCGTGCGGCTATACACCCGCAGCGCGAGCTCGTCATTTAAAAAAGGCAACCTCACGTGACTGACCACAACACACATATAGACTCCTCCCTGAGTCGGTGTCACCGGCCTACCCGGCGACCGGTTAAGCGCCTTAGGTACCCGGCGCCGCTTTGCTGTTATCTATCCTGAGTTCGTACACCATGGTGGCATTCGGCGGCACCTTGGGTGGGTAACCTTCCTCGCCATAGGCCAGCGACGGCGGTACCACCATCGTCAGGCTCCCGTGATTACGCAGATGACCAATCGCCTCCCGGAACAGCGGTGGGTAAGCGCTGAGCGGCTGGGACAACACGTTGCCGCTCAGAGACATGTCCTGAATGACCGTACCGTCCGTCAGCGTTTCCTTGACCACTACATCCACGATGTCGGTGTCGCGCAGTGGCGTATCACCGGCGTAATCCACCCGGTACCAGAACCCCGCCACGGACTGCTTCACCCCTTTTTGCTTTTTGAAGTTCGCCACAAAGGTTTCGCCCTTTTTATGCTGGGCGGCGGCCGCTTTCGTGCGGGCGGCATTAACCGCCGCCTCCGAGTCCGCCAGCGCCCGGGTCAGTACGTCGGTGGTGAGCTGGTATTGCCCGGCGAAGGCATCCACCACCCCGGCCAGTAGGGTCTGCTGGTCGGTCTCTACTCCCCATCCTTTACGTTCGTTGAGCATCGTCAGGATGTCGCGCCCCAGCGCGCCGCCGGCGGCATAGGCCTGTTGCCCTTCCGGCTTGCTCAGCGCCTGTGGTTTCGCCAGCCATTTCGCCCGCGCCTGCAGAACCTCCACATCCGAGCGTGCCTGATGCAGGGTCTGTGCCTGTTTGGCCAACTCCGCTTCAGCCTTGCTGGCCTGTTCAGTCAGCGTGACCTGGCGCTGTTGCAGGGTTATGTTCTCCTGACGCAGCGCTGCCAGCATGGCCTCTTTCTGCTCGGTCACGACCTGCATATCCCGGGTCTTTTTCTCCAGCGCGGTGCGTTGCTCTTCTTTGGTGGCCAATTGGGTGGTCAAGGCCACCTTCTCTTTTTCCAACCGGGCCGTGAGCGCCGTGCGTTTATCTTTCTGGTCGGTCTGCAGCGTCTTGAGTTCCGCCCTGAGCGCATCCTGTTGCGTTTTAGCGGTCGCGAGCTGCTGTTGCGCCAGCGCCAGCGCGGCGGTTTTCTCGTCGAGTTGCTGTTGCAGCGTTTGCTGCATACGGTGACTCTCGGTCTTTTCCACATCATCCGTCTGCAACCGGCGCTTCAACGCATTGATCTGCCCCTTCAGTGCCTTCACCTGAGCGAGCGCTTCCTGCACGGCGGCTCGCTCACGGTCGGCGCTCGCCCGCGCCTCGGCAATCAGCGCCGTGGCCCGCTGTTCATCCGGCATGCCGGATGCCGCCTGACGCAGCCCGCTGACCAGTTTTTGCAGCGGTGCCCAACCGGCGGGATTGCCCGTGGCTGAGGTCTGTGCGGGTGATTGCGCGGCCGTTAAAGCCTGCTGATAGCGGGCGGTTTCTGCCGCCAGCGACTGGCGCAGCGTGGCCAGTTCCTTTTCCTGACGCTGCAGCAGCGCCTGTTGTTTGGCCAACTGTGCATCACGCGCTTTCAGGGCGCGGCGCAGGGTCGGGCTGTCCGACAAGGTCGCGGGCGCCGTCGCCGGCCGCGCGTTTTTCGGTGGCGCGGGGGTGACCGGCGTCTTTGCCGGCTTTTCCGGTGCATCGGAGTGTTGCGTGTCGCGATACTGTTCAGCAAACTGCAGCAGGGCCGGAACGCCTTCATCGGCCTGCGCGCGTTCAGTGCCCCACAGCAACGGCAGCAACACGGCCAGTTGCCGCAGCCGGGCGTTCAGCCTCGACAACGTCATTTAACCCGTTCCCCCATATCGGCCAGGCCAGTGAGCAACGCCTGGCTGATGTTGGCGCACAGGCGCTTGACCTTGTAACGGTACAGCGCATCCACGGTCTCCTGGGTACCGCTGTTGGCCTGGGTACGCACGTTGGCATACTGCGCGGCACCGCTCATCAGGCGACTGAACTCCTGCTGAAAGGTCTGGTGCTGCCTGGCATCCACCGGTTTGAGTGCCTCCAGCTCTTTCTGGCATAGCGCCAGTTGCTCGGCTTCACGCGCGGCGAGCGATTGTTCCGGCGTCGGTTCGGACACAGGCTGAACGGCCACGGCCGGGCGTTTGGGGGCTTCGCAACCACTCAGCAGCAGACTGCCGCCCAGCAGGCACAGCAATACGGAACGGCGAAATACAGTGTGTGTTTTTGTCACGGTTAAGGTCTCTTTATCTGATCCAGTCCACCGAGCCGCAGCCAGTGGTACAATTCGGTATTACGTCTAAACCCGAGTTTGCGCATCGCCGCACGTTTGTGCGCGCTGACGGTTTTGTGGCTGATGTTCAGGTGTTGAGGCAGGCTCTTCGGCGCCAGCGCCCAGCTCATGTAGTGCATCACTTCCTGTTCACGCTTGGTCAGAGCCAGTGACATGCAGCAAGGGCAAGGTGCCGTCGGCACAGAGCTTCCTTGCGCCGTCAGCCCCGCATCAACCAACGACAGCAGTTCCCTGGGGGACGCGCGACTCTCCAGGGAGCCCTGCTCACGCAAACAGCGAATGGTTTTGGTGCTCTGAGGCGAACGGATGGCGATGAATATCGGTGCCACCGACCTCCCCGGCGCGTAATGCTGGCACAACTGTAATGGCCACCCTTTACGAACAGAAAAAAATACCAGGTCGGCCCTCGCCGCCTCACTCTTGCCAACAAAACACACCCCCTTTCCCCGTTCCTGAAAGTAAGGCAGCAAAATCTGTTGAATACCCTGAGCAAAGAACCGGTTCGCATCCTGGATACACACGGTGATGACTTTTTTCATGGGGCCTCCTGAGCCGATTCAAGGGGGTAACTCACCGATGCCTGAAAACGCGCATCGGGTGGAAACAGCAGGAGCGCATCGCGGCGATAGCGTTCGGCCTGCGCGACCAGCCCCTGATGCCGTAGAATCGGTATCAGGCTGGCGTATACGTTGGCATCGATGCGGCGCGTCAGGTAGTCCTGCGCCCAGCGGGCATACCCTTCGAGCAGTTTTTCATCGCGCGTCTGGTTGTAGGTCAGCAGGGCATTGACTTGCTCGTCAAAACTCACGCGCTCCTGATGCACCCAGCGCGACAACGGCGGCATCGTCTGCACCGCACGCATGTCCATCAGCCCGGTGCGCTCGGCGCGAGTCAGGGTCACCCCGCCCAACAAGGCGAACACCATCACCACCACAACCGCAACCGACGCCACAGGCAGCAGGGTACGTAGCGCAACACCCACCGATAGCGGTAGTGGCCGACGCCCCATCACGCCGTTAACCTGGCGCTCCAGGGTGGCCAGCACCATCAGGAACACCATGAAATGCAATGCCGACAGATAAAACGGGTACTCCAGCTGGGTGTGCAGCGCCATCGGCAACAGTACGATGCACAGCGCCGTCGACTCGCCGCCAGTGCGGCGCCCCTCATTCAACGCCTGTGCGTCTTGGCGGCAGGCCCGCACCACCAGACGCATGCCACCAAACACCAGCAGGCCCATCCCCAGCAGCGCCACCAGGCCCCCTTCGATCCACCACAATAAAACCTCGTTGTGCGGATGATTGGCGATTTCGGTCACCACCGTCGGCGGGAGCTGGTTAATGCGAAAATGCAGGAACTGATATTCAAAACCGCCGTAGCCCCAGCCCAGCAGCGGCTTCTCGACGATCATGCGCAAGGTATCGCGCAGCATGGTCCAGCGCGCCTGGTTGGAGCCTTCATGGCTGAGGTAACCCAGCCCGCCTTCCGGCCCGGCCCACAGCATGCCCGCCAGGCCTATCAGCACGCCGGCAACCAGCAGCACTGCCGCCTGCTTGCAGCGTGCCGGGAACAGCGCACCAAAGCGCCAGACGAACAGCAGCGCTACCAGGGCCCCGCCCAGCCAACCGACGCGGGACTGTATCCATACCAGCAGCGCCGGCAACACCAACAACAGCGTGCCCAAAAAAGTCTGGCGACAGTGCTCATACCGCTCCCATCGCAAGGCGAAGCCCGGCAGCAGGAACAGCATCAGCGCCAGCGCCAGTCCGGTAGCCATAAAGCTTGCCAGTACGTTAGGCTGCTGGAAGATGCCGTACACCCGGCTGCCTTTCTGCGGCACCCAAGCCAGTTCGGGGGCGAACAGCTGCACCAGCGCCAGCGTCGCCTGCCCGGATACCACCACCAACAACAGCAGCCACAGGCCCTGACGCTGAGCCTGTGACAGACGCACCTGTAGCCAGGCAAAATAAAACACGGCGCCGGCTATCAGAGCAGCAACGCGCCAGCCGGCACGCGACAGTCCGGCCGGGTCGGCATAGGAAAGCGGAATAGCCAGCACGGCAATGCCAATAATGAAGAACGGTAATGACGTTGTGGTGACGCGATAGTTAGCGGGAGTGATGCGCAAGCTAATAAATAAAACCAATAGCGCCATCACGCCCCACACCAGCGTATTAAGCGGAAGCGATAAACCGGCAGCCCCCTGATTAATGATGTAGTAACCCGTCCCTGAAACCAGGAATATGCCCAGAAAAATAAGGAGGGCTTCACCCATTAGCATTGACATTACCTTTTTAAAAAACCGAAACACCAACTAATAATTAATGATGAAAGCACCCGCCACACCAGCGTATTAACCAAGAGAGAAAAACCGCACACCAAAATTATTAACATAGCAACTCACATCAGAAAAAACCTCTCCAAACTAACAAGTGGTATCATTTTAAATTCACACCTATCACCGCTTCATAAAAACCACCCAACTAAAAAACAAACCATATCAATCACAAATATTACTGAAATACACTCGCAACAACTGGTATGGGATATTTTTAAAAACATTCTTTCAGTCGTATGTTAAGTTAATAACACTCGAATTAGAATATGCTCCCGGTTGAGGTGTGCCATTGCTTTGCAGAGTAGACTTTACAATAATGCTGTTCCCACCTGGAGTACCGTTAACTATCCCCCCCCCTGGGTTGTCATTGATGTATATTTGGCTCGACAACCCACGTTCCAGTTCTATTTTACCTTGATTCGGCATACGGAGAGAGACACTCAGTTGTTTCTCACAATGAACGGACACTGGCGTAACAACAGATGCACCCGCGACCTGATCTGTACTAACGCTCCCATGATCGAGCTCTATTACTGATGGAGTAACCCAACACTTATTATTTTGTGGAGGATGGTAACCACAATGACTTCCAGGCCATTGCAATAAATTTTCAGTACTACTTATCACACCATACATTACACAACTGCGGACGTTGGTAATATCATCAAACATAGCATTCGCTATATCTTCGCAGGGTAACGAATGTCCGGTCGATGTATTACTCCAGAACTGTTCTACCTCGCCGACAGTTCGGAAACCAGTTATCTCGGGATGTTCTGATTTCTGTATAAAGCATTGATTGTAAGCTTGATGATAGGTCTTCCCTTTATATTCATATACGAGGGCCAAACGAAGACCAGAACCACTGTCTTGCCATCCGAATATAGGATTCGGGATATTTTCCTGCCCAGCGAGTCTACTCGCTGTCACTTTGTATTTATTGTTACCTAAAGTTTCTGCGTTCGTAATAATTTCGGAATAGCCGAAATTTGGGGTGAGTAATAGGCTTACTAGGACAGCAAGTGCACGACGCATAGGAATCTCCGTTGAGAGTCGGGATAGCCCTCCAAAGGAGAGCCATCATCCAATTTAATATTTGGCTAAAAATAACACAGCCATCACAAAATTACATTCATCCAAATTCACCCATCGAATATTAAAGAAGCATATCCATTTTCTTATGTCTTCAACAGTTTTCCACGCAGAGCCCGCTATAATAATCAGTGTATATGCCACACGATCATGTCGAAACTTCACCACAGGCAATACCAGATATTAAACTAATTAGAAATATTTTTTTAAAAACCCAGATTTATTTTCACCCATAAAAATCAAAACAAACTCTAATCAAAACCAAAAAATCCATTTAACACCGCCATATAAAAACCAACTCTCCTTCATGAAAAAAGCCGCCCATAATATCGGAAAAAAGCACATCTCATAATCAGCCCCCCAACCAAACAAAGATGAGCATGTTCTTTACCAAACTCATCTTCTAAGGAACAATTCGTCATCATCTTCAATAATGTGATACTGTTTGATAAAACTATTGTCGGTATAAATACCTGTATCATTCATATTCCAGGCTAAAGGTCGCCACTGCGGTAAACATGCCTCGTTCGATAGCCTTGTTCTTTATGGCTTCCGGCTCCCCTTGGACATAAGCCTGTAACGTAATCGTGTTGTTGCCATCGCTGATTTCATGGCCGCGGCTTTGTTGATTTAACGCCAATGCCTGGCCGTCCTCGGTTTCCAGACCGATGGCGATGCCTTTGGCCTCGCTGCTGCCGTCCAACGTCAACAGCCCCGGGAGTGCAATGCTTTCCGTACCACTGAAGGTCATCTTCAGCGTGTTGCCCAGCGAGGTATCGCAATCCACCAAACGCAGCTGGAACGGCTTGCTGTGGGTCCGGGTGTTCAGGTACAGGTATTTGTCTATCACCGTGCCAAAATCCAGCAGGATATCCTCATCTTCCGGCAACAGGGTGCAGGGCTCCGCCACCAGGCTGCCGCGGTACAGCACACTGAGCTCCGGTTTTGTGGCGGCCAGCGCCGCATTCAACCACCCGCCCATGCTGATGCCAATTAACAGGGTACATATCGCTTTATTCATGCTCATCCCTTTTCTTACGGGTATTCAAGCTGCAGGCTCGCTGCAGCCGTGAAGGCCCCTTCCTGCAGCTCGGCCCCGGCATTTTTCACCGGGGCGGCGATAAACTGCGATGAGCCCTGGTAAGAAGGTATCGCCAGCGTGCTGCCGACCTCAAACGGGGTGATCGTGCCGTCCTTTTGGTGCTGAAGCCGGATGCCAAACTCCGGAATATTGCTTTGCACCGCCGCCGCGTCGAACGAGGTAACAGCCCCCAGATAACGCAAGACCATGTCGGTAGTCGTACCCTCACATTCGTATACCACCGTGAAAGTTTGCGCGTAGTTTTGGCCATCAACCTTATTGACCCCGACCTCGCCAAAATCAATCTCTACCGGTTCACCACCGTTCAGGGTGCAAGGCGGTGCGTCAAGCAGCGTGCCGCTGTACGTGACATCAGTATTAGTTTTCGGAACCGCGTACGCCGCCCCTGTTATAAATAGCAATACTCCCAATATAGAGCACTGCCCTGGAGCTTTAGGTTTTAATAACATAGTGCTCCTTATGGGTATTCCAATTGCACTGTAGACACACCCTGAAAAACACCGGCAGCCAATTCAGCTCCCGGTTTTTTAACGGGGACCGCTTCCAATAAAACATTTTCCGGACGCCCTTTCCCGTCAAATATCTTAACCGGAACACCTATTTCAAGAGGAATCCACGAGTTACCGGTACTATACCCTGACAGCTGAATGCCAAAATTAGCCACGTTAGTTTGTATTGCCGATTTATTAAAATTGGTAACCGCCCCATTATGCGTCAACATTATTATAGGTTCCCCCTCACACACCAAAGGGAGGGTAATATATTGGGAATAATTTACGCCATCGACATCCCGAACTTGAATATCACCAAACTCAATCTGCATGTCCTCACCGTTATTGACCTCGCACGGTGCCAGCTCAATCAGGGTGCCATGGAAATTCATGTTGTCGGCCTGGGCGGGCAAAGCCCATATATTCCCCAGAGCGACTATAGCCAGGCCGGCACGTCGCAACGCAGTGTTATTTTTCATTGGTAATCCACCATCATCGTCGCCGCCGCCGCAAAGTCGCCACCGCTCAACGTACTGCCGGCGCGCTTAACCGGTACCGCCTGAAGCATCGGCTTGTCAGGATACGTGAAGTTCACCCAGTCGTTAACGGTCAGCACCGTACCGTTGGCTTTAAGTGCAACCCCCAGGTCCGCCATGTTGGTCTGTAACGCACTGGCGTCAAACGTCGTGGCGTTGCCCTGTATCTTCAGTTTCATGGCATTGCGGGTGCTGTCCTTGCACTCCAGGGTGTAATCCACCGTCTTGATGTAATTGTCGCCATCAATTTTTGTTGTCAATAACTCATTGCCAAAATCCACATCAATGGTCTGGTCATCATTGATAATACAAGGTGGTGGTGCCACAACGGTAACCTTGACGGTCACCGTTGTGTTAGCTGAGGCCCACACTGGTATCAGGAACATGAGAGCTGCGAGACCGCAACAGACTTTATTGCGCAGCATTGCTGATTCATCCATGTTGCCGCCCACCTCAGTCATAGTTCAGCTGAAAATCCACCGCCGCGCGATAGGCGCCGGCGATTAGTGGCGCTTTGGTGCGCTCCGGGGTCACCGTATAGCTAAGGCTACTTTGCCCCGGAGTCAGGAACAGCGGCTCGCCGCGGCTGCCCAGACGCACGTCCCGCCCTTTCGGGTCGGTCAGCCGCAGCCCCAGCCCGGAGACGCCCTGCGCCTTCACCAACTGCGGGCTGTCCATGTCAGCCGGCGCCCGAAAACTTACCGTGACCGCCGGCTGATTGTTCGCCCAAGTCAGAGCACCGGTACGGCTGTCTCGCTGACTGGCCGGCGTACGCAGGCAATCTTTCAGCCGCAGCTCAAAGGCCACCGGCGTGCCCTGGGCACCCAGGGCTTCCAGGCTGGCGGTGCCGGTCTCGCCCAGCCAGATATCCTGGCGGGCACTGCTCATCTCCAGACGGCAGGCACTCTCGGTCAGCGCGCCCTGCACATACAAGGTGCCGTTGGCCCCGTCCACCTCCCAATTATCGGCGGCATGCGACGGTGGCAACAGCATCAGCGCCGTCCCCAGCGTCACCGGCACCATCATGGCCAACGCACCCAAGGTGCCGTAGTAGCGCAACTCACTGAGCCAGAATGCCGACTCCCGATTTTTATATGTTTTCCCTGCCATGTTTTGTTCTCCCGACATTCTCTATTCCCGACTTTCTGCCCAGTGCGCCGCTATGCACCGACCTATAACGAACCGCTTAAGATGCCTTCTTAGCTGGCACGACCTGGCAGCTACTGCCGCTGCAGCTGAAGGTCAACTGCGGACGGCCACCGTAATCGTTGATGTAGGTCAGCACCGGGGCACTCCCCACGCTGGCCGCGCTCACCGTTAGCGTTGCATTGCCTTTCGGCGGCACCATAAACGGCTCAAAACCCTTAGCGCCGACAGTGTCTTTTTTGCTGCTCGCGTCCACGATGGTCACGTAATACGGCGTCGGATTGTTCACCACGTACTTGTCACCCTGCTTGCTCAGCGTCAGCTGCTCTTGCGCCGGCGCGGCATTTTTCTGCACGGCAATCGCCGCCGGGCGGTAGAACAGCTTGATGCGCGTCTGCAGCGCAATCTGCAGGGTGTTCGGCTTGTCGCTCTTCGGCGGGATTTCCCGCAGGTTGAAGTAGTACAGCGACTCGCGGTTCTGCGGCAGCTGTTTGGCCGCCGGCAACGCCTGGATTTTCACCTGGCTCGGCTTGCCAGGCTCCACCCGCTGCACCGGCGGCAGCACCGCCAGCGGGCTCTGGACCTTGTTGCCCTTGTCGTCTTCCAGCCAGCCCTGCGCCAGGTACGGCAGTTGTTTGTTCTGGTTGCTGATGTTCAGGCTGACCGACTTCTGGTCGCCGTCAAAAATCACCCGGGTACGGTCCAGGGCAATCGCCGCCTGGGCCTGTTGGGCCACCACCGCGCCCAGCAGGGCAGCCGCAATGGCCGTCGTCTTCAGGGTGTTATTACGTTTCATTTTCTTGACTCCACAATGCATCATGACGTTACTCGTCTCCGGTTCATGTCGGGGCGGCGCTCGGCCGGCCAGATCGTTCCTGTTACCGCGTCGCCTCGTGTCCTGTGACCAGCAGATCCAACAGCGCCTCGTCGCTCACTGCCTTGCTGCCTGCCGAGATGGCCGCCACCGGCTTATCGGTCGTTGCGCCGGCATCGGCCGGGGCATATGCCTCGGTACCACCGCTCATCGGGGTACACGGCAGCAGCAGGCTGCTCATCATATCCACCGGCAGCGGCGTCGGCAGACGCACTTCACATTGCGCCGCCCCGTTCCAGTGCACCGTCATGCGGTCACCGGCGTTAATCCCGCTCAGGTACACGCTGCCGCCGTCGTTGACGATACCCGTCTCCTGCTTGCGGCTGTTCATCACCGTGGCGCCGAACGGCGGCGTACTGCCGTCCGCCAGCTTGATGA
>Ga0207655_1001286_pt1 | contig 23811 bp, 17 predicted proteins | sample KBSM44metaG_FD_184398 | JGI IMG/M metagenome (GOLD analysis project Ga0207655, IMG submission 184398) | Miscanthus rhizosphere microbial communities from Kellogg Biological Station, Michigan, USA - KBS M4-4 metaG (SPAdes) (version 2) | ecosystem: Host-associated > Plants > Roots > Rhizosphere >... | reverse complement strand
GTATCGAATCTTTAGGTATGGATGAAGGCGAAGTCTTCAACATGTACCGTGAAGTTCCGTCAGTTGCTCGTAAAGCAGCGTGGGGCTTGAAATATACTCAGTCTTTATGTGATCCAACCTTCCAAACAGGTACACCTGAAAACGATCAAATCTTATTGCGTAACTTGATTGCATTCTATTGCGTACTTGAAGGGATCTTCTTCTATTGTGGTTTCAGCCAGATCTTGTCTATGGGTCGTCGTAACAAGATGAATGGTGTTGCTGAGCAATTCCAGTACATCTTACGTGATGAGTCTATGCACTTGAACTTTGGTATCGATATGATTAACCAAATCAAGATCGAAAATCCAAACTTGTGGACTGCTGAATTCCAAGAAGAAATCATTCAGATGATTCTTGAAGGTACCATGCTTGAAATCGAATATGCGCGTGACACAATGCCACGTGGTGTATTGGGTATGAACGCAGCGATGATGGAAGAGTATTTGAAATTCATCTGTAACCGTCGTTTGGCACAGTTAGGTTTACCTGAACAGTTTGCTGGTGTAAACAACCCGTTCCAGTGGATGTCTGAAATGATGGACTTGCGTAAAGAGAAGAACTTCTTTGAAACGCGTGTAACTGATTATCAAACTGGTGGTGCGTTGAGCTGGTAAGCTTAACGTCACGCCGTCACGCGACACATGAGTTGACATTTACGACACATGTAACGACATTACGCGACACATGTAATGACACTGAAATAAAAAATCCGACTTAATGTCGGATTTTTTATTTCTCAGAACGTCATCTTTAATTTATTTATTAAAGAATTTATCTATCAACTTGAGAGCTACACTGGCACTTATAAAGCTACAATATTTATGAAAGTCATCATCTTTAGCTCTATCAGCTAGATCGGAAACAGATTTGATGCAGATTACTTTGGTTGCTTGGCCAGAATGATTCGCACAACTGTAATACACTCCATAACATTCCATATCTATAGCAGCCATTTTCCTATGTTGACCTCTGAAGACCTTTTGAATATCTGCAGAAGCCACCACAGAACTACCTGAAACCATTGGTGCAGGTATTAGTTTAGGATGATTTCTTGGTTTGTATTCTGGATATTGTTGATAAAATGATTCCATATCAGCATCTATTGTCTTTGCCAAAGCAACCAACTCATAATCAGCTTCTTTAGGATCAGAAGCAGATTGTAATGACTCACCTTCTGTCCATTTTCCAGCTTGCCAATCCCAACTTTTATCAGCTACAACAACATCACCTACTGATACAACATCCGAAAACCCACCACATATACCAGTCATAATTAAAACTCTTGGCCTGAATTGTCTTAATACAACTTCAGTAGAATGAGTCGCAGCAATAGGCCCCATTTGATTTAAATGAGCACAAGCAATTTTTAGTACTTTATTATTTATATTTAAATACCCAGTTTTACAATTAATATTTGAACCTACAAGTTTTTCATCTGAAAGCTCAAGTGGCCAACTCTTATATACGGCTTCTAACTCTGGTTTTCTTAATGCATTTAAAACAACCACGTCATAAATAAAGGATTCATTTTCATTTTCTGTTCTTAATAACCGTTGAACAAATTGTTGAAGCACACCTTTCCAGTCATCTTGATCAGCAGAGACATGCAGTACATTCGTTACAAGCTCTCTAAACTGTTCATCAACTGTATTCCGTGTTTCTTCGCATGCTGTTACGCCTAGAATATGCGTAGGGGTTGGAAAAATTCCATCCTCAACTATTTGTCTAAGCAAGTTAATACTACTATCAGCACAAGGTTTAGCATCTTTTCGGACTGGTAGTAAAACATCAACAAGCATCAGATCAATTTTGTAAGCCTTTAACTTTCTGCTTGCATCAGCAGCATCTGTAGCAATCAATAAATCATTTTTTTCAACACCTTGCTCAATCAAGAAACTCTTGAGTCGCTCAATTTTTGCGTAATCATCATCTATAAGTAATACGTGCATTATTTACTTGCTACCAAATTAAGATTTCTTAAAACTTGAGCCAAAGCAGTTTGCCATGGCCCATATTGACCTGTGTAATGAATTACACCCAAAAAGCGTTCATCCAACTCCTGTTTCAATATCTCTTGTAATCCTCTTGGATCATGCTTCTTATCCATCTGTGGTAGTTTGAACTCTTCATATTGTGTTAAAACAATACTGTATGTTTCATCAGTTTCACTATCTATGAATCTTAAAACATCTGCTCCACCAAAACCTTGGGGCTTACCACCACCAAGTCTGTCCTTTGCAACATCAAACTGTGGGATTGACATATCCACCACTGCCAAAATAACGGTTTTAGTAGATAATTCGGCAATTGCGCTAGATAAAGATTCAACGGATATGATTACAATATCTTCACGTAATGTTGACGTTAAAAAAGACAATATTGATTTTTGTTTTGGCTTATCATCTTCAATAACTAAGACTATTGGCTTATTACTCATAGGCTTCAAATCTCCCCTCTCGCTCAAACAAAGGAACTGTAACTTGTACAAACCAGCGTGAATCTTTAAGGCCAAAATTAAAAGGCTCAGGGCATTGTGTTCTATTTACATACCGAACTAATCTCGCAAGTTTAGCAAAACCTGAACCACCTTCTCGATTAACCAAATGGATTGGCAACGTACTAACATATTTTTCTTTCAGGCGTTGAATTTCACATAGACTCAATGCTAACTTTCGATCTTCAGATACATCACTGTAAACTGTAAAAGTTAGAAGTTTATTGGATTCATCATATTGTGTTTCAATATCAATATATTCTAAAGCTGACCCAAGTCCTGAATGCTTCCAAGCATTCTCAAAAATCACGAATAAACAATCAGTTAAAACAGCTAAAGCTGTTGTCGTAAGAGGAATTTTGATAGTGTTTTCATGTCTAAATTTGGCATCTAAAGTCCGATAAACATTGCGTGTTGCTGCTTGTGCAATATCAATTGCATCAGGCAATTGAAAATCTTCATCTTCAACGTGAGCTGGAATTCTGAACCAATCAGAAATCACATCACATTGTGTTTGAGTATCTGTTGAAACACTTTGAAGTCTTGTAATAATTGGCAATAAAGCTGACCGATTATTCAAGCTACGTAAATTATTAATTAACTCATCAAATTCAAACTTAAGCTTATCTTTAAAATTATTAGCAATATAAAAATTGAGATCTTTTAAAGCTAATTCAACAATTTTCCAAAATAAGAAATAGCAAGTGGCTAGAAAAGCTGAGAATGATAAATTCGATTCTTCCATCAAGCCATTAATTATTCTCAAAAATTCAGGACTTAAAATATATTTGAACGCTCCTCTAGGTTTCTCAACAGAATTAATTTGAACTAACTCATTAATCAAATCATCTACCAAGACTTTAATTTTCTTAGAAAAACCCTCAAGAAGAAATAAAATTTCCTCTAAATTAACAATATTAAAATCTACAATACTACCCCAAATTCTTAAAAATTCTTCTTTGGATATATCGCTTGAAAAATAAAGTAATCTATTTTCCTCTAAAGGACCAAAAACAGTTCCTCTTAAGCTACCGTGCCGAATCCTTAAACTCAAATAACAATCCAAGCCATCGGTAGGATCACTTAAAAACCGCTTATAAAGTCGATCTACAATTTCGATTAATAATGCAGATGAGATATTCGGCTGACCATCAGATATATCTGAAAGTAATTGGCGGCTATTTGCATCAACCGAAAACTGACTAATAATATCGTCAATTACTCGAGTCCCTGATGAAGAATCTTTTACACTAATCCAGCGTTTAAAATCTGGAAGTATTTCAGATTCAGCCCATCTACTAATTGCTGATTCATTTACAAAAACTCTTGTTTGGTCAATTTTTCTTAAACCTTTCTGCAATGTTTGATCAAACGTTAAATCTTTAATTTCATCAGTATAAATAGAAGAATTTCCAGCATCCCATTGTAGTAACAACTGCAATACTTCTATACGTTCTTGTCTAATCTTTTCAGTTGTATCAAATTTATCACATAAAGATAGGTTTTCATCAACCCATACGTTTGAAAAAAAATGAATAATTTCTTTTTGAATATCTACCTTATTATAAAAAATAGAGTTAATTTCATCTCTCATTCCACTTTCAAGAATAGAACGGCAAGCCATTTTGCAAATATACCCAATGCCAGCTATGTCGGTTACTTGGTATGAATGGTGAGAGATTACTCCCACTTTAATGAAATCTAAATTTTTAAAAAAACGCCATTTTCGTTGATCAAATATCGTAGAAACTTTAAACTCATTTATATTACGAGGGGAATTCATTATCCAATTATTGATCAAATCTATTGCTTCAACAACTTGACCTTTCTCATTTAAGATTACTAAATTAAATTTAGCAACTTCTCTTGACCAAAAGCCGCCAAAATCATTCAATTTATTTAGCAAGCTATCTAAGATATCATACCTCTTCTCGGAAAATAAATAATTTGCCAGCCATAAAAAAATAACATTTCTACTAACTTCCACCTCATCTAATTTATCATCGTAAATATTAAGTACACTCCTAATAATTTCATTATCATTATAAAAATCGTTATATCGTCTTAAAATTTTTATACCATCTTCAAATGGAAACAATGTAATATCTTCGAGATTGAAATTTTCATTAAATACAAATTGATTAGGGCTTTGCTTATATCCTATATTATTACTCACAAAATGAAATGTTGCATTAAGCACTACTTGTCCTAAATCTAAGTTTTTATAATTAGTGCCTATTTTAAATAAATTATCAATTTCATCTTGGGCAGTGTTACCTAATTCCTCACATTTTTTAAGTAGATTTTTAATATTTTTCTTTAATGAGGAGTCATCAACCAAGCTTTCAGTTGAACTACAGTTTAAGGCTTTTAAAAAATCCTTATGTTTTGAATCATCTAAAATAAAATCAACTTTTTCTTCCTCTATGAACAAGTTTAATAACTTATTTAATCGATGGTCTTTGATACCACCCTCAATTAAATTTAAGATTATAGTTTTAGCAGAAGATTTTAGATAACTTAAATCTTTATCAATTTCAATATAGAGTAGACTATCAATAAAAATTTCATAATAATCAATTAAAGATGATGTTATTTCCTTAGATAATAATAACGGAATGTTTTCTTCTAAATCACTAATATTATTAAAAGAACGATATTCCAAATATGGTATTACCCATGTATCTAAACCTTTAAGCCGAGGAAATGAATTTTGACATTTTGAATAGAATGCAAAAAAAGAAAAAGTATCATCACATCGATCACTTAAGATTTCATATATTAGACTATTTAACCTTTTTGCTGACGCTTTCTTTAATGGCATTAACCATTCAGAAAGGCCATCTGTTCCATTTATATTTTGTTCAAGAATACACCTAATCTCAATTGCCCAAAAACTCCACCCATATTTCTCTATAAATAAATCAATTAGCTTAATAGCTTGAATAGGTTTGTCTTCTAAGATTAAGTCCTGTATAGACGTCCTAGCTTCTAAATAGTTGTTTATTTTAGATATTTGCGTTTCTATCCAAAAAGCAGCCCAATACAACTCATTTTTTAAAGGTAATGGTTCTAAACCAATATATTGTCCTACTAATTCTTCAGGTTTTTCCTTTCCTAACTGAAGGAATGTATTTGCATCAAGTCTTCCAAAAATACAGAACTGTTGTATACAGTCTTTATATTCATTTATTGAAATATTTTTTCTTAACTGGCTTAAAGTCACTAAAGGAGCAACTTGATATGACTGCGCTTTACGGAATGCAAGTTTAGCTTTAGATTGCTTTACAAACTTTTTCTTAGCCATGTTAAGTTCTTATTTATCCAACATTTATTTAATTCTACCATAAGTTTTACAGTTTATATTTTTATGATAAATTTTGAGAGGATTAGAGTACCATCATAATCTTTGATTGAGATAACCTAATCTATTGATTTTAAAAAAAATAATATAATAGATTTTAATTAACCAATTTCATATAATAGGTAATATAATGAAAAACAATAACTTTTTATAAATTAATGCTTGAATTTCAACCTTTCTACTTATATTTTTAGATTATTAATGGTTGTAAAGTAATCTTTCCATGATGAGAACATCTCAAGAAGTAAGAAGTGAACTTCAGAAACGGGGTCTATCTATTGCGGACTGGGCTCGTCAGAATGGATTCACTCCTGAATTAGTCCATCAAGTTTTAAATTCAAATAAAATCCCTGTCCGTGGTAAAAGCCACCAAATTGCAGTCAAACTTGGTCTAAAGGATGGAATTATAGAACCTGATTTTACTTTCGAAAAAATTAAGGAGACGCTGTGACAAGAATTTCATAAAGCACAAATAGAAACGGATCCTTTCGGATCCGTTGGCTCTACACCTAGATATAGAGACCTGACAATCCAAGTATCTTCTGTGTAGAGCCATTCGTCAAGAGTTGCACTCGTATTTTGTTTTTACAGAGCGAATTTTTTCGTCCCTAAAAAACAAAAAAGTGCACATCGAATGAAGCATATATGGAAGATATATCATGAATATTTTTACAACTGATCCATGGGGAAATTCCCCAGACTTATTACATCAGCAGATTGTTGATGCATTCAATAAAAAACCAGATCTTGATGGTGTCTTGCATGGTCAACGACATATTAGTCAAGGCAGTGTAGGAAAAAGAACAGGATTATTTTCTAGTTATAAGAATAATGGAATGATTCCGTACGAAAGCCAACTAGAATTAGCCCATGCAATACAACTTGAGCGAAATCCGTCTGTTAAATGCTATCGTACCCAAGCCTTAAAAATTTCAATAAGCCAGGATCAATTTCTTTATCCAGACTTTCTCATCAAATATACAAATGAAGAGATTGCTTTCCATGAAGTTAAGCCTTCAAAAAGGTTTCTAGATCAGGAAGATATCGAACGTTATCAACGTTTGAAAACTTTCTTAGCTCCAAACGGAATTAGTTTTGACATTGTCGATCGTCATGAATTGTATTCTGACGCGGAAGTAAAAGTCTTACTGCATTACAATCGGCGAAGTCATGCAAGAAGCTGGTCTAGTTTTGAAATTCAATTTGCTCTATCCCTGCTGACACCTGGTACATTGCAGATTAAAAAGCAATTGATGAGCATATTAAAAAACAATAGCTTGCCCTTGGAGTTAGGTGAGTTTCTCATCTTTCATAAATATATAAAGCTTAATACGCCAAATGATAAACAAGGAGGAATCTAAGATGACTCTTCCTGATTTTATTCCTCAAGTAGGTCTACGTTTTTCTTTTAAAGATACAAATTTTGAAGTGACCTATGTACACAACAATGTAGTTCGTTTTTCCGCAGTGAATGGTGGAAAAATAAGTAACATCCCCATTAATAGCTTTTCTGAAAGATATAAAACTGGAGAGATTCAATGCACCTCTGCTCCCCATAAGCTATTACTCAATGATCAATTACTTGATAAGACTAGACGAGCTGAAAATTATATAAAAGTTATTGTTACCACATTAGATGACTACTTTTCTCATAAAAAAATTGGAGCTTTAATTCCTGAAATTGCTAAAAAGATAAATGACCCTTTCCCTCCTAGTACATCAACAGTAGTACGTTGGGTTCGTAGATATCTAGAAAATGACCATAATTTACTTAATGTTTATAAAGAAAAACCTGGCAATAAATACTTCAGATTTACAGCACAAATGGAGCAAATTATCTTCAGTGCTATAGATGAAATCATCAACGATGAAACTCTTGCACTAACAGTACAAAATATTGAGGTAAGTATTAGTCAAAAAATTTTAGAGCAAGACTTAAAGGAGGAACCACCATGCACTCGAACAATCCAACGTAAGCTCAAGCTATATGATCCATATATACTTGTTAAAGGAAACGAGGGAGCACATACAGCTAGACAGCTTCTTAAAGCAGCAGGACGAAAGACAAAAAGCCCATTCATTCTATCGCTTGTTGAAATTGATACTCATATTCTAGACATTATCATTATTGATTCGACAACTAAACTTCCCCTTGGACGCCCTTATCTAAGTTGTGCGATTGATGTACATACCCGAGCTATTGTTGGCTATTACATTTGTATGCTTCCTCCAAGTGCGACAACAACTTTAGCTCTATTAAAAAATATGCTTTTACGACCATCTCAGAATTTACCTGGGGGCATTCCTTCCCTAATTATCCCAGATAATGGGGTCGAGTTTAAAAATTCTGCACTAAGCCATATCTGTAATCATTTGAAAATTACAATTCAACCAGCTCAAAACAGGAACCCAGATAATAAAGCCCATATTGAGCGTTTTTTTGGTACGCTTACTTTTGGCATAATTCAACAACTACCAGGTACAACATATTCAAATCCTAAAGCTCGGGGAGACTATGAGTCAAAAAAACATGCAAGTGTTACCCTAGAAAATTTGAAATCATATGCTAATGAATGGATTCATAATATATATCACTGCTCAATCCACTCAATGACGGGAAGAGCACCAATGCTATTTTGGGAAGATGCTTCTCAAAGTTGTCCACCATTAACCATATCAACTGATGAAGTAGATATTATTGCGCGTCGGCCAATCAGTAGAAAAATTCATAAAGGACAAGTCAAATTTGAATATTTGACCTACTTTTCGCATGCGTTAGCAACCCTTGAAGCAAATGGCTTAACTGACGTTATTGTGATGATTGATGAGCTCAATTTAGAGTACGTATATGTCAAACACTCATCAATTGATGAAGTAATACGAGCGGACTCAACAGAGCCTGATTACACCAAGAATCTCTCTCTGCAAGAACATCTTGAAATTCGCAAGGAACTTAAACTGGTATCTCAAGCAGATAAGCAAAGATTAGGAAAGCATCGCGTATGGTACGCTCGATGGAAGTTATACGAACGTATTCAAAAAGATGCTTGCTCTAAAAACAAGAAGTTAAAGCAGTTAAAACTAGAGCTTCCTGAAACACTTAAGAATCTCTTAGAGCAAGATATACGTACAGTGTCTCAACCAATAGACCCATCAGTTTCAACATTTATCTCATCTTCCGAAATGGAGCTTCTAAATCAATCAAACGTCGATGATGGTTTTGGGACATTGGAGTTTGATGATGAATAAGTTAGATGCAGTTGAATTAATTAAAAGAATTAGCAACATGGTCATTACCTCCTCAGAGTTTACCAAAGCTTATAAGGGTATTACATCTTGTGCAGAACAGACTAAAGCCTATCAGAAACCAATAGGTAGCTTACTTATTGCAGAAGGTGGGCTTGGCAAAACAACACTTTCACAAGCAATACTGAAAAAAAATCCTTGTTATGAAAAACAAGAAGATGGCTACACCAAAAGAGTAGTTCCTGTGTTCTATATACAAATCCCATCGCCAGCAACAGTTAAATCTGTTGCTGGCATGATGCTAAAAGCCTTGAATGATCCAGCACCTCTTTCTGGAACAACAGCACAGATGACAGAACGTTTGTGCTATCTCTTAAAGCTCTGTGAAACGGAACTGATCCTTATGGATGAATTTCATCATTTATTTGATATGCAAAAGGTATCGAGGAAGATGAATATTGATGTCTGTAATTGGATCAAAACAGTGACAGACTCAACCAACATAAGTTCCTGCTTAATTGGCTTACCTGAATTTGCACCTTTATTGCAAATAGATAGCCAGCTTGCACGACGATTTCCACTAATATTCAAGTTATCTCGTTTAAATATCGGTTCAACTCAATCACCAGGAACCCTTTACGGGTTCCTATCACAAGTAGAACAGAATATTGAAAAAAGACTCACATTAAAATTTTTACCGCGATTAATTAATCCCCTATTCGTTCTACAGATTTACGCTTCAACTAGGGGATACCATCACTACATTATTTCACTGATCACAGAAGCACTACTATTCGCCCTTCTTGCAGATAGTGACGTTATTACTCAACAGCATTTTTCCTTGGCGTGGGATAAGGGCATTACCTCATATACCAATATGACTACACAGAATCCTTTTCATATGGACACGTCAAAACTAGTACAACGAATGAGGGGTGATCACTGATGCAAGAGAAGCCTTTAATACCAGCAATCCCAATACCATTTCCTGATGAAACCGCTGGAAGTTTTCTCATCCGTCTCATCAAGCTGAATGGGCATATACATAGCTCAACTTTTTATCGATCTAGAATAGATCTCAAATACAAAGAGACACTGAGCTCAATAATCACACATGATTTTCTCTTCCTTAACATACTCAAGAAATTTCAGCTTCCTGATTATTTAAAAGAGTTATCGCTCAAAAGGCATAGTTCTACCTTACGTGGGAATGTAATCTGGAAAAATAAACTAGTAATATCAGATTATTTTTTTTCAAACGATGTCGAACGATTTTGTCCACTTTGCTTAAAAGAAATACCGTATTGGAGAAAAGTTTGGCTAGTTAAACCATACTATGCATGTTTGAAGCACCAAATTCGCTTACACACGACTTGCCCTAGATGCCAATCAACTCTCAGTAGTTTGCGTTCCGAAATCTATATTTGTTCAAAGTGCCTAGGTGATATAAGGAATTGCGAAATTAAGGCAGTATCAGATGAACAAACTAAACATATCCGATGGTTTTTAGAGTTTATAGAAACTGAAGAACAAGAAAAATTCAATTTATTAAAAATCTTCTGGTCCACACTTAAAAAATTTTCAGCACATGATCCAGTCCCACCTTCAATAGAACTATTGCTTGAAATAACCTATTTATTCTTTATGAATCGTGATTCCTCTATAGAAAGGATGGTTGACTGGATATCTCAGAGGTCCCATCAAGTCCATCCAAGAATTCAGCTAGTTCCATTCCTTATTGTGGATACCATGTATTTTGGACAATATACTAAGAAGATTCTTGAGCAATTGCCTGTATCCACTGAATTGGCCCCAGAACATTTATTCCAATTATTAACTATTAAGGAAAGCTGCCAAATCTTAGATATATGCTATTCAACGATTCAAATATGGATAGAAAACAATAAGTTACAGTATGTAGTATCAAAGGATATTCCTAAAAACCGTAAATTCCTTTCGAGCTGCGATATAGAGTATTTCCTTGTTCAGAAGGCACTTCACCCTTCTCCCAAAAAACTGAAACATCCACCAAGAAAAGATGGACAAAGGCTCACTATTACTAATGTGGCTGCTAAACTGAATGTTCATTATGAAAACATTCGTTACTTGATTAGGACTCGCTATTTAAAAGCAGAAAAACTGTTGGTCAGGTTTAGATGTGCTTATTTTATTAATTCTAAAGACTTAGAGGAATTCAATGAAAAATACATCTTGGTTGGCTGCTTAGCAAAAAAGCTAAAAGTTATCCCTCAAAATCTTACTGAAAAGCTCGCTAGTATTGATATTCATCCAATTAGTGGGCCACATATTGATGGAGAATTTAACAACATTTTTTTGCAAGAATCCGTAAGAGATTTAAATCAAGAAATTGTTGATAAAATAGTTAACTATCCGACTCTTACAGGTCGCCATTCTAGTTTTGAGGAGCAACTTCCTAAACCTCCGCCAACTTATATTTCTTTGAATGAGGCTGCAACTAAACTCAATATCAGTCCGAATAAAACTGCTAGATTAGTCGAAAAAGGCGTCCTTGAAAAAAATACATCACATAATTTAAGTATTTCAATCAGTATTCAATCTTTAAACATGCTAATCGCAAACCTGCATAATCCTAAATTCATATCAGTAAAACTGACACTTATAAAATTAAATTGTTCTGCAAACTGGTTTCATGAATATTGGGTTGAAACAGGTTTTATTCATATTCATGACTTTCTATACTGGCATTTTGTTGAAAGACATGAGCTTAATAAAGTACTAAAGTTAAAGAAAAGTTATCTTACTGGCACCGAAGCAAGCACTCTTCTCGGCATGCACAAATCTCATGTGACAAACTTAGAATCCCAAGGTTTAATTGAACCTGTTTATTTCGGAACGCCAAAAACAATTAAGTTATTTAAACGAGAACATGTATTAAAATTGAAGAAGTTAGGATATGGGGCAATCAACTAAATTACAAATAGTTCGCTTTATATCTCTTATATCATTACTCAGTTAGTTCATTAAACAATGTTGCTCTCTTCATAATAATTAGCGCTGATTACGTTCCTCACGACGTTTTTTGAGACGTGCAACCACCTTATCATGTGGAATTCCAGGTCGTTGATCTGCTTGTGATGCCTCAACTTTGGCTTTGAACCATGCGTTGTATTTAGCTTCATGGTCGGAGCTATCAAACTCGGACACTATAGGATCAAATTCAGTGTTCATGTGTGACACCCTATCAATATATGATCCAAATTTTAACAGGCTTTATCCTTTTTAATAAGAGAGTACATAATTTCTCTGAATCTAGACAAAGTAAAATTTTAGGAGTCTTGGATAGCCCCAAAATCCAAATTATTACCATGTATGATCAAAATAGTAACATAATTAAGGCTTTAAACAATTTAACTAAATGATCAAATAATTCACAACTCACACTGATTATGTTATTGTTATATAATAAAAATTTTCAAAATGGTATAAAATGGTTTCTGATCTAAAAAAATTTGAAAGGAATAGAAAAACTAGGAGGCAATTAGATAAATTATCTAAGAGTGAGGACAACTTAGTTATTATTCACTATTCATGTGAAAGTTTCTATGATAGAACTGATGGTAGAACTCCCCGGGTAACGTCTATTTGCACTCGTAATTTTGCTTCTGGCCAGACATCCTCATTTTCGATTCACAAGATAGCCGAATTAAAAAAAATAAGTAATGAAAAAATTCAAGAACACTATGATTCTCTAGAAAAAGAAATGTTGAAAGAATTCTTTAATTACATGAATACACATAAAAATTATATTTGGGTCCATTGGAATATGAGAGATATTAATTATGGGTTTCAAGCACTAGAACATCGCTTTAGAATATTAAATGGAAAACCTATATCCTTGGAAGAGGATAAAAAATTTGATCTTTCAAGAGCATTAGTTTCCTTATATGGTAATGCATATATTGGTCATCCTAGATTACAAAATCTAATGGCAAAAAATCATATTACAACTAAAGATTTTTTAACAGGTGAAGAAGAAGCAAGAGCTTTTGAAGAAAAAGAGTTCGTTAAATTACATCAATCAACTCTAAGGAAAGCAGATGTACTGGCTAATATTTTAGGAAGAGCATTGGATAACACACTTAAAACAAATGCTAAATGGCATGAAAGATATGGACTTAGTATTCGTCTAGTTCCTGAACTACTACAAAAGCATTGGATCGCTTCAACTATAATTATATTACTAGGAGTAATTTCTGCAATAGTCACAATTTATCAAGCATTATAATTTTTTAACACTTTATTTTTTAATAGCCTTTTATTAAAAAGGCTATTAAAGTTCAGACAAAATTAATTCATTTGTTACCTCTAGGCTTAATATTATAATCCTTATCAACTCGCCCTTCCTCACTTGAAGCATTAATCATAGTGGCTCTGACCCACACAACACGATCAGGCAAGCGACGTATATGACCACGCCTTAAATGCATACGAGGACTATTATGTGAACCTGACTGACCAGAGCTAGAAGAATTTTTAGTTTTTTCTGTAATCTGCAAAACTCTATAGCTATAAAATGGTTCACGTTCGGCCTTAATTCGTTTCTTATTAAGCTTATCTACAGCCTCTATTTTTGTTGTCCCAATATTTTCACAATTAAGAATAGCACATGCCTGAGTTGCCATTGATACCTCATCATGGCAATCTAAAATAATCTGTTGAAAAACATTATCTTCTCCAATTTTATTTCTCATCGCTTCACAGGCTTCAGGCAATAACATGAATGGTTCAGCAAATATATGAGAGCTTACTTCTTTGACTTGTCCATTTCTTCTTAATTTTTCAGCGGCGGCTTTTGAGGCAGGTAAAATTTTGTCGTCTGCTATATATTCATCCATACTTAATCGACGAATTGTATTGTCATAAGGTACGAAAGTACCGCCAGAAGAAATTTGCCATCCACCATTTACAGTCCAAAAAATTGGTACAATAAATGCACCACCTTGCTCAAAACGATCTAAAATATTGAACAACCCTGGAATGATTTCAAGACCTGGTTTAGCCTCCCAACACAATGCAATACGCTTTGTTGATATTGCTGTAGGCAATCCTCCTACACTTGCTATTGACGGTACCTCTTCCTTAATCCAGGGTGCTTCAAAAACACAAATTGGATATGGCAAATGGAATAAATCCATGTGAGATTGCTTTAATTCATCTGGATCAAATAGATCACAACAATTAGGTAAAATAAATTTCTCAGCTTGGCGAAGCAACCCAATAATTCTTTTATAAACATTCGCACTATGAGGCATAAACCTTTCAATCTTTGGAATATTTTTAGTTAATTCTTCAATAGCATGTGTTGTGTAATTTAATACTTGAACATCTGTCATCTTTATTTAAGCCTTTATTACTAATTCATAATTATTCGATTACATACAATCAGTAATATTTATAAAAGATTGAGTTGCTTAGATCAATCCCAAAACCTACGATCAGCGTCAAAATATGTCGTTCCTTAAAATGTCATCTTATGTGTCGTTTTCCTAACAAAATGTCAGCTTATCTGTCGTATTTTCATGAAACTGATTGTCGCTTAGCTATCTAACTCTTTGTTTTATAAAAAACATCAATGTCAACTTATGTGTCGCGTGACGCACGCGACACATATGTTGTCATTTGCGACACATAAAATGTCATTGAACGACACATAAGTTGTCATTGATAAAAAACCGCCATAAATTGGCGGTTTTTTTCTTTAATTGAATTTTAATATCATAAGTTAATCTAATTTAACTATTTGATCATCCTTCCAAATATAAACTTGTTTATGCAGATATTGTTTAGTTTTGAAATATTCATATACTTCAACACCGCCCCTATAGTTTTGTCTCCGCTCCCCCCACAATATCCATATAAAAGTTTGTCCAGTTTCTGTCAGATATTTTTGGAAAAGATCTTTTCTCAAATATGATAAATGACCTTTCAGATTCCCAACATCGGTCTTGAATGTTCTGAAAATAGAAGCGACTCCATGAATATCATATAAGTCTGGATCGCCATTATGATATTTTAAATTTAGTCTTTTACATAACTCAGGATTTGGAAAGTCAATTCCCCCTGCTTGATTCAATGAACTATGATAAGACTCCCAAGAATAAGATTGCACAGGAACTTCGATTAAAAAGCTTGATTCATCCCATTCATCAAATCTTACTCGACTACTTACATCTTGATGGAGATTGAAAAATGTATTTCCCAAAACCATTTCGCCTGCATATTTGTAATGGTTTTCAGGAATTTGTGGCAATGCATTATTACCAAGATAATCCTTATTTCCAACAAATTCACTTATTGTAGATACATGTTCATTTGCAACAAAAAAACCTCTCATGAATGTAAATATTTCACGATAATCCGTTTTTGAGTCCTCTTGCAGAAATCCATCAAGTAAAATCCAACTATCATTTTGAGTAAACTGCTGAGTCTCCAAAAGATTAAAATAATTCGGGATTGGTCCATGTAAAATCCACTCACCAATATCATTTGGAGAATTAGTAAATATATCTATAAGTTCTGGATTCCAAGAATTATCAATTTTAGGGAATGTTGGATCAATACTTACATCGCTACATCTTTCATTACCACGCCAATCATCTAAAAGCTCTCTATCAGCCTTCCATCCATACATTTCATAAAAAGCAATCCAACTATATTTTTTTCCATATCTATCTATTTTCACATCACGATCATAATAAGAACTCGAACCTATATCCCTATCAATCTCTTGAAATTTTTCAGGTTCATATCCAAGTTGAATCATTCTCTTTAAAATAGTTCTTCGTGTTTGAATATAATCAGGATGTGAATCATCATAATTAGCTCTATCAGTAGTTAGCCTTCCAATAGTGTAATTATTAAAGTCCATACGAAGGGCTGCTTCCTTGACTTCAATTATTCTCTCTTCACTAACATCAGGAAGACTCTCGAACAAATTTGGTAAATGTTCATAAGGTTTTCGACAGTGATCTAAATATTCTTGGCTAACAAAATACTGATTCACTTTTAAAGCATAATTAATAATACCTAAGAAATATTCCCTCAGAATTGTATGGGTAGTAGAGTGTTGAGCATTAGGTGTAAAACAATTTTCTATAATTTTTTGAGCGAAATCACAAACACTGCTATTGATTTTTTCTGCATCAATAAAATCAGCGCTCAAAATAGCTCCATACGCTGCAGCAAAAGTTCTTTCTGGCACATATGGATCTGTAATATTTAATGAGTTAATTGCCATCTCAAAGAATGCTCTTGGATCTTTTTTGGCATATAGAGAAAGTACTTTTGTTGCTTGATCTCTTAGATCTCTATGGGTAGTTGTTAATAACCATTGGACCCATATAGCTCGACCTTTTTCATTAGAACCAATTTTTATTTCAGACCATCTTTTTTCAAGGACTTCCAAGTCAATTTTAAGTTCTCTAGAATTTTTCCTTATCCATTCAGACCATGTTAAATCACGGTATGTATTGCTCATATTTCTTAAAGATTTATCTAAGAAATTTGCATCAAATGGATGAGCATATGCTGACCGAGTAGTTTTCAGCTTTTTAAATGCTTGAGAAGCAAATTTCTCTGAAGATAATAAATAGTTCTGAAATTCTTGAATGGTTTCCCTGTTGATAAGACTCGCTTGCTCTTGAGTTGTTTGTAAAAGAGCACGTTCTTTAAAATCACCTTCTAACAATTGCCAAAAATGTTTTCTCGTATAATATTTAGGATATAGGCCAACTAATGAGTTAAAAACATCATAAGCCAAAGTATTTGAACGTGGTTTACCATGTTCAATTTTATTAATATTTTTCCTAATCCAATTATTAAAATCACCTTTCAAAAGGTATTCAGCTATTTTAAACCCAGCCATTAAATCATAAGAAAAACCTATCTTTTGTTTACCATTTTGCGTTCCATATCTTAATAAAATGCCTTCTGATTCAAGACTTCTTATTAAACTACTTCCCCAGTCCACAATATCATTAGCAATCTTGCGAGCCCGCTTAAAATTTAAAGTTCTACGATTTTCTTTCCATAGTACTTCAGCAATATTTAATAAAGCATCTTCAATATCTTCATGATATAACCTTTGATTTGATGAAGATAATGCCACAATACGATCAATTGCATTTTTAAAATATTGCTCAAATATGGCAACTTGAGAACGAGGTAATGCTTCTACACCGACAGCTACTCTCCTTTCTGCATTTGCTGCTTCACAATAAAGCCTTAATGTTAAAGGATGGCTAAGCAGCTCGATTGGTATATCTGCATCTAACGCATCAATTTTGTAATATTCAAAATAATTATGTATAACTTGACTTGGATTATCAGCAAAACCATTCAACTCAGAAGTTGGAGTATTTTCAGGGATACAATCTTGATAAAACTCACTTCTTAAAGTTAATATTAGTAATACATTTGGATAGTTTTCTAACAACGCATTTGCTTTAGCTACTTCATCTCTCCAATTCCTTGGATCTTCAGATTCACTTAGCCCATCAATTACAATAGGAATACGAATACCAAGCCGCTGACCAGCTGCATCTATTGCTTCTAATAAATTCTCAAATGTACTAACAGCTTTTCCATATATTTTAAAAACTTTGACTAAATCATCTAAATTTCCACCTGCTTTTAAATCTTTTCCTAGAAAAAGCACTCCTGCATTAAAGCTTTCTTTTGGTCTACATATGTCTAAGGCTAAATCTGTTTTACCATCACCAGCCTTACCAACAACAGCAATTACCCTAGCATTTAAAGCCTTCCTTACCCTTTTTACTTCTCGTGAGAAAGAATAAAAATCTGCTAACAAATTTGCGGCAGTCATAGCTGTATGGCTTCTTTTAGCTCTTAGTCGAGATACAGTTTTCCTATAGTTAGACCAATCACAATCTATATCTTCAGATAATAAATCTTTTACTTTTTCAAAATTTCCTGCAGCCAACTCTAAAAATAAAGAGTTCAAAAAGCTGCCAAGTTTTTCCCCATCAGCTAAAAAATTGGGTAAAGTTGTCTGAATATAGGGATCTATAATATTCAGTGCGTCTTTAACTATTTTTAAATTATTGTTTATAGCCTTCCCAAGGCTATCTATTGACTCCCAAGAAGAGTGCCTTCCTAAACATTTCCCAATTATTTCTTCAACTTTAACTGTTTGGTGTACTTCTGGTTGAAACTTCTTAATATGAGTAGATGCGATGATTTGATAATTTTGATTTAGCACTTGTTCATCAATCACTAACTCACCAAAATAAGCCTCTCGCAAAGCTAATGCTGGCCCGACCAATAAATTCTCAATGTCATCACAAGTTTGAAGATGTAGTTTAAATGGATAATTAGCTTGTAATCCATAAAACCATTTTTGATCACTCTCTGTAAGAATATATTTAGTCCATAAAACCCAATCCGTTAAAGTAGGTAAATATTTCTTGGACTTATCTAGACCATCGACAATTTTAGCTTTTCTAGTTGCACCTATAGCTCGTGCTCTAGGTAAGTCATACCACTTACATTGCCATCCATACCAGCGTGTTGAGTCTCCTAACGTACAATCTTGGTCTAGCTTAAGATGGAATTCAACTCCTGCCTGATTTGCTAGTTCCTTAAAGGAACCATATTGACCATAATGTCTTCTTATTAAGGATCTACAAAGCTTTTCAAAATTTACATCAGCTGCACCAGATAAATTTTCAAATTTACTCCAATCAAGTTGAGACATCCTATTCCTCCTCCGAATCTTTAATTTTCTTAGGTTTCTTAGGTTTCTTAGGTTTCTTAGAAGTCTCAGAAGTCTCAGAAGTCTCAGAAGTCTCAGAAGTCTCAGAAGTCTCAGAAGTCTCAGAAGTCTCAGAAGTCTCAGAATAAAAATGTTTTGAGTAAACTTCTACTTTAGCACCAGCATCCACAAATACTTTAATGAATGCAGATATATCAATCTCATCCGTATCAATCGTTATCTTATTTCCATCTCGCTCTAAATAATAATCAGAATTAAACTGGTCTATTTCTAATGGAGATAAATGATGAATTTGCTGCTCTTGAAGAGCCTCTAAGACCTCTCTAGAAAATCTATGATTTTCTGAAGGTTCACCAGATAAATAATATCCCTCATGCTCAGAAGCTAACTTCAACTTCCCAATAAGTTTCTCTATATTCTCAGCATTTTTCTCTTGAACAAATGAACCTATTAACACCAAATTCATTGAATGCTCTGAACCATAACTATTCCAAATTTTCATAATTTCCCCTTACTTACATTCTTTTAATAACTGAAGTGTATTTAAAATGCTTTTGTCACCAATTTGCTGACCAATATTTGAATATGAGCTACTTTTTAATAAGCCTAGAGCATCTATATGAGCATAAGCATTAAGCCCAGTTTCCATCAAAAGTGGGTTACATATAAAATTTGACTCAAGACCGATATCACTTATAGTTAAGCGAGTTTCTCCACTATAGCCTGTTATCCAAATCTTCATTTTTTCATAGGAATCTTTTGATAAACCTTTGACATTTTGAGTGGCTTGCTGAGGTAAGAGTAGAACTTCGGATATATCAAACTTCCTTGCAATTTCCGTGACCTGATCAAGATCCTGTATTGTTGAATCATTAATTACAATATTAAAACCTAATGAACTGATTTCCCTTGCTCTTTCAATGCGCTCTATTAATTTATCAAATTTACGACCTCGAAAGCCCTCATAGGTCTGCCCCACTCCGTCAATACTGATCCTTATAAAATGTACATTTCCCTTCAAATTAGATAGTAACGTGTCTGTTAAACGATGCCCATGTGTTGTAAAGGTCACCGCCAACTCTGTTTCATTTGCCGTATATTTACAAATTTCTGAAAAATGGGGATATAAAGTTGGCTCTCCTCCTCCAAATCCAATACCAAGAGTACCCAGTTGATCTAGCTCTTTGATCCACCTCTTTAATTGATCTAATTGGAGTGAAGCCTTTACTTTTGGCGCATAGCAAAATTCACAATGCAAATCACATACATTTGTGAGAGCAACAGAAACTTGCCTTGGGGCTTGTGACCACTCATTTTCAGGAGGTATAACTTCATCGATTAAAATATTTAAACCTGTGAATCTATCAAAAAAGTGGATTCCATTTGCACTAATTCTTTTCTTCATATTAGATATATATATTGACTATGATAAAATATTCTAACCAAAATCATTCAACTTAGTGATAAATTTTTTAATTTTTTAGACATTAAGTCAATCTATTAAAAATATAAACCTTTAATATAACCTCAGTTTCCGACATATAAGATTGAAGTTTATTAAAATGACATTCAGCCTAAAAATCTATTAGATTTTTAAAACCACTAAATTAGATACGTTTATCAACTAGGTTTTGACATCCTTGTTATTTTATAAAAAACACAACCAAGTCTAACTTTGTATAAAAAAAGCATTAATATTATAATTTTTAAAAAAATCCAATACTCCATTCTCCAAACAATAAAAAATAATAGTTTAACTAATCAATTTCTTTTATTTTTGCCACTAAGGAAAGTCTAACCTCTAACTCTTTTATAATTTCAAAAAGTTTTTTAGATAAATGATCTCTTCTAAGTGACCTTATATACCTAGATTCAATTGAAAAATATCTATCCCCCACTATACTTATATCTCTTTCACCTAACTCTTTATAGCTGTAAAAATTATATTTATAAAAAGGAAATATTTCTCCATCATCTTTATAAACCAAAGCTTTTAATTGAAATAAACTTATTATCTCTATAAATTTTTTATCATAAGTCAAAAAAGCTGGAAAAAAGTAACTTCCTTCTTCACTCATTTTAAAAGTCGCATTATGCTCAAGCTGTCTAAAATGTACAACATCCCAAGCCATATTTTTTAAAACAGGAAATAATTTTTCATAACCTATTTGAATTTTAGAAAAAAAACTCAAACTCTGTTTTTTGCTAAAGAACTCTAAAGCCAATATTGAATCTCTAAGATTTATATTAGCTATTAATTCATCATGGTATTTGAAATACAAGTCAAGTTTTTCTATTAGACTAGTCTTTTTATTTTCAAACTGAATTATTACTATAACTAAAAGTGAAAAATAGGCGTAGTTAAAACGTTGATTAATAGCTTTGTGAAAACCACCATCTGATAAATTATGCATTTCATATGATATGCGCATTTGAGCCAAAATATTAAGCTCAGCCTCTGATAGTTTTGATCTCAATACTCTATCTTTTTTATAGAGAGAAACATCAATGTTTTTAAAAAATTCATACGCTTTAATTTTTTTAAATATTTTCTCACTTTTCTTTAAATCTTTAATATTTGATGAATTTTCAAAATCGTATGGAAAGCTATCATAATTAATATTATTTAAAACTAGAAAATCTACTATTTCCAACATATCAGAAGGAATTTTAGTTAATTTATTTTCAATATAAGGTTCAAAATAACTTACTGCTTGAGTATCCATTGAGATAGAGTAATCAATATGTAATTCCACCTTTTTTGATCTAATCATTTCAAAAAATGAAGCTTCATCTAAAACAAAGATTCGATTAGACCCATATAAACTTCGAATTACACCTCCATTAGAGAAATCCTTATCGATAGATTCACCTGTAATAAAACCCTCATTTGAATTAACAGTTAAAATAAATTTATACCCTTTTAAAAAAATTAAATTCCTCCCATAGATTTCAATAGATTCCTTTAAAGTTGAAGAGTTTACAATATTATCGATTACTTCAAGCCTATAGTTTTCATCGGTATAAATCATATTAAATATATCTCTTTACAGTATTAATTATATTTTTAATTTTATAAAACACTAATTATCATATAGCATTAAAAAGAGTATTAAAATAGATAAAATTTCTAATTTCTACTTCCCCCCAATCAACACTACCCCAACCCATCCAAAAAACACCCCACCAACCTTTCCCGATCATCTACACTGTTCTCACCCTGAAGCTGAACCATTGCCCCATCAATCACAAACAAAAACATATGTGCATCTTGTTTTGAGGCATTCACATTGCTGGTTAAAAGCAGTTTATAAATTTCATCTATCAGCCAGTGTCGATACTCAACCACGATTTGATAAGCATTGGGATAGCGCTTTTCAATCTCAAAAATAGCCTTAAACGGTAGATGATAAAAACCTTCCAGATTGGCATGTAAAAAGAAAATATGCTTAAGCTTTTCATAAACAGTAAAGTCTTTCTTTTTATAAATCAGCGCAAATACTTCTTCTTTCAGTGCATCTTTTTGAAAGGTTAAACTCATTTCAATCAAACGCTCTTTAGAATAGAAGTATTTATAAAACGTGGCTTTGGGAATTCTGGCAGACTCAATAATACGGTTTACCCCAACATGATGAAATCCGTATAGGTTAAAGAGTCTTCGAGAGGTATCGAGTACCCTTAAAGCTCGAAATGAAATATCTAAATTTGACATATATTTTCCCTATAAATATTTTTTGTTTTAATGAGATAAAACCACACTCGATCTTGTTATAAGCAAAGAAGCATCAAAGGCTTCAAAAGGTAAGCAGAGTGTATCTCAAGTTTTATTGTTGATATTTTTAGGTATAACCAGCCAATGCCTAAAAGCCCAAAGGCTGTTAAACCGTGCTAAACACTAATCTGAAGGTGTACGAATAAAATACATGGCAAACTCCTAAACAATTCAAAATTCTGCCAATGTACAAAAAATTATGGTGGCAGAGCGAAAGAAGGTTGACAGACTGGTTCGACCCCAGCACACCCGAAGGTGTCCCTCTCCCGCCCTACCGCAACGAGAGGGGACGAGAAGTTTACATGCAAAACTATCCCTCAGATGGAATAATTCTGATGCAGTCGAAAAACGGTCTGTCAAAACCGACTGGCAATGTAGGCCAGCCAGCAAAGAATAATCGGAGATTTTTCGGGTGTCAATGTCGGATTTTATGTAAAACATTAAAATTATTATTATTTTTCAATCAATTAAATAATTGATTATGATTGCATTAACCAAGCGTATTTGATCAACTCAACCGATCAAAACACCTTATTATTTTTAGCTCTGGCATAAGGCGTAAACCCAAAAGCAAACTGGCTTTAAGCAAACTGGCTTTAAGCAACTTCAGTCTGCCCAACATGATGATAAGAACGATTAAAATAAACCAAGCTTTGATCATGTTCACTTTGTTGAATCGCCACGATACGACAAATAAAAATCGTATGTGTTCCAACTTCTTGAATTTGCTCAATCTCACAATCAAAATTTACCAAAGCATCATCTAAAACTGGTGCGCCAGTTTCTAATTCCGTCCAAACACCATGTTTAAATCGTTCTTCTGGGCTTAATTTAGACGAAAACGCTTTAGAAATATGCTGATGATGTGCACTTAAAACATTTACAGTTAAAATTTTATTTTCAACAAAATGCACATGAGAACTCGCCGCTTTATTCATACAGACCAATAAAGTCGGAGGCGAATCCGTCACACTACATACGGCAGACGCAGTAAATCCGTAACGACCAGACAAACCTGTCGTGGTAATGACACTGACTGCACTGGTCAACAAAGACATTGCATTTCTAAAGTCTGTTGCTTCAATCATTTCATTGTTCCTAAATTGAACCGTACTTTT
>Ga0207655_1001284_pt1 | contig 23851 bp, 35 predicted proteins | sample KBSM44metaG_FD_184398 | JGI IMG/M metagenome (GOLD analysis project Ga0207655, IMG submission 184398) | Miscanthus rhizosphere microbial communities from Kellogg Biological Station, Michigan, USA - KBS M4-4 metaG (SPAdes) (version 2) | ecosystem: Host-associated > Plants > Roots > Rhizosphere >... | reverse complement strand
TTCGCTAAATTTAGTCGGTTGTTGGATTCATCCAAACATCTTCATAGCCATGCTTATCAATAATGACATGATAACCGTGCTCAAGCGCCAAATAAGGTAAAATTTCAGGTAAATATTGCTGTAAATGTGAGGCATGCAGCGGTTGATAAAAATCATCAGCTGAAGAATATTCTCCACAGTGAATAAACCAAGAAACATTGTCTTGTTTTTTAAGCGCAACTCGAACTGCATAAATCGGTTGTTGGCCTAGACTCTGTAATGCAATTGCAACCCTATCCGACAGATTAAATTCCATATATTTTGATTCATATTTTTTGCAAATTTGCCTTTGTAATGTTTCTAAATTCATCAACACATTCCTTTATTGCCTGTTTCGTATTGTTTGTTTAGTTGAATAAACCAATGCGTTCAAACAGATATACTGAGATCAGCAGCAAAATTATTTAGGTCTTTTCCATAACATTTTAATATGTTCGAAACTATATCCAACAACGACTCTTAAATTCATCATCAATAACATTGTGAAAAACACAATCACAGACATCACTAAACTTTGTGGAAGAAATTTCTGATCTAAAACAGATTTATAAGTATTCAATGCTAAATATAAAATGATCAAAAGTATATAAAACAACAGTTGAAAGTAGATCTTGTATCTTGGTTTTTTCTCAACAAATTCCATCAAATAAACAGACAAAAACAATGCAGAAAATGCGGTAAAAACAAAGAAGCATATTACCCATAAAATACTAAAATTTTTGATATGACTAATTGCCCATAAGGATAGGTTAGCAACACAGCCACATAGTATAAATGCTGTTTTAGGACGTTCTATGAATTTATAAATCAAATCATTCATGCTGTGTTTAGACTCGTCATTTATTCTTCTGCGAAACGTTCACGATAAAATGCTAAACCATTTGTGCAATATCAATAAATGCCTGCGTAATTGGACTCATCTGTTTTTTATTCTTCACTGCCAGACTAATAGACCGCTTAATATTGGGTGATAAAGGTAATTTTTGCACATTGGGAAACAGTGTCATTAACTCTTTATTCAATGCCATATCAGCAACAATTGAAACACCTGCACCATTGTTAACCATATTAATAATGGTCAAAATTTGAGAAAAATAACATTTAATTTTTGGACTCAGATTGGCTTTTCTAAACATCTCTGTGACATGGTTTTGACTGCCTGCTGAGGTCATTAAAAAAGGATATTCTGCCAATTCATCCAATCGAACTGCACTTTGCTGTGATCGTGCATAGGACTTTGGAATAAGTGCTACAAAAATATCCTCAATCACAGGAAAAGTATCAAAGCGTTCTTCGGGTAAAACTACAAATCCAACATCAATAGTACGATCATGAATCCATTGAGTAATATCTTTATCCGTTCCTTCTTTAATAAACACTTCAATATTTGGATATTTTAAACTAAATTTTTCTAGAATTAAGGGAATAAGTACATTAGAAGATGAAGCACCAAAAGATCCAATTCTTAAAGTTCCAGAATGAAATCCTTGTATATCGGAGATTTCTTGTTTTAGTACATTAGAAATATTCAAAATTTCTTTCACATGCACTAAAAGCCGTATGCCAGATTCAGTTAACTCAACTTCATTATGATTGCGATAAAACAATGTGACCGACCAATCTTGTTCTAAGCATTTAATTGCATGAGAAATCGCAGATTGAGAAATTTGCAAACGCTGAGCTGTAACAGTAAAGCTTTTCTGTTCAGCTAACACGGCAAAAATAGTCAGTTGAGTAAATGTCATCGCCACTCTATCCATGAGTAAAGACTCATTTTACCATGAATAGGCATAAGTCATATTCTTGATTAAAATTTACTTGGGTTTAGCTTACAGATGAAAAAATCAGTGGGTGGGACTTGGTCGAATTAGGTTCTGCATAGAGCGTTCATCATGCTACAAATGATTACTATTCTTTTCCCATCCATCGCCCTGATTGGTTTAGGTTTTTATCTTTTCCAGTCACATATACTTGATGAAAAATTCTGGAATGGCGCAGAAAAGCTAAATTACTATATTTTATTTCCAGCCTTATTGTTTAGTTCTCTTGCAAATGCAGATATGAATATGGGGCATCTCGACAGTATTCTTACAGTCATTTTTTTAATTATGGCCATGATCATTGCTGGCGTTTATCTGTTTGCAAAGTTAAACCGAACACCTATTGCCCAGATCGGTGTATATGTCCAAAGCTTGATTCGTTTTAATACCTATCTCGGACTCTCGATTGCCACGACACTCAATCATGCTGAAATCAAAAGTATCTTGGTAAATATCCTTGCTATAGCAATTCCCTTGGTTAATGTTATTTCGATCCTTTCTCTGACAGATAAAGATCAACAGAACATTAAAAATATATTCTGGTCTTTAATCAAAAACCCACTGATCAGCTCTTGTATATTGGGAATTACATTTAATCTTTTAAACATCCCTATTTGGTCTGGCTTTGCAAATCTGTTAAATGCTTTTTCAAGTAGTAGTCTGATGTTAGGCTTATTATGTGTAGGAACAGCAATTCAATTTTCGACCCTCAGAATTTATCTGAAAAAGTCTTTGCTCATTAGCCTAATCAGATTATTGCTGATCCCGCTTATTGCCTTTATCTGTTTGCAGTTTTTTGAGCTAAGTCATGCCGCCGTGATTGCTATCATGATTTTCTTTTCTATCCCAACCGCATCTTCCGCATATATCTTAACCAAACTATTAAACGGCGATCATCAATTAATGGCGGCAAGCATCAGCATGCAAACACTTTTATCCGTATTCACTTTGGCACTAATCCTTGCACTATTACAGCATTTTTATGTTTAATCCTCTATATTTACGATTAGCTTTCTTCATCAAATATTTTTCTGATTCAATGCAGTTTGGCTTTCTATAGAATAACTGTGCGGCATGGCTAGCTGTAACACAATACAACGCAATTCTCTCATGCTAGCATCTAAATAATAGAATCAGAATTTAAAAGCGTATTTATCAAGATTAAGCCAATTCCATCTCAACAAAGTGAAGATGATCAACACCCCAAAACATTTCATCTCCAATAAACCATGTCGGTGCACCAAAAACACCACGCCCAATGGCTTCTTCTGTGATATTTTTTAGTTGGGCTTTAACCTGTTCATCTGAAAGCCAAGTTTGAACCTGCTCTGTACTAAAACCCAATGATTGAAGCAAGGTAATAAATTCATTGATATCATTTAAATTACGCGGATGCCCAAACATTGCATCAAATAAAGCGTTTAACACTGTTAAGAATTTTTCAGCTTGATAAAGCTGAACTGCTGTAATCACGCGCATCAGATTTAAAGTATTAAATGGAAAATAGGGATTCATTTGTATTGGAATATTCCAGAGTTTTGACCAACGCCCCATATCGATCATCGAATAACTGGCTTTTGCTGGCACAGCCATTGGACTGCTGTTCCCTGTGGCTTTAAAAATGCCACCAAGCAAGATCGGCTTCCAGATCACTTGTGCTTGATTTTGTTTTGCAATTTTTTGAATCTGATAAAAGCCTAAATAACTATATGGGCTACCCAAATCAAAATAAAATTCTACCTGTTTCATTCAGTGTTATTCCTTAACTGTACTGATCATATTTTTATCGTACTACTGTAAAAATAATTCTAGAAAAAACTTAAATCATGACTTCTTACTCTCGCTATATCGAGATAAGTCATCTAGCTATATTAACCTACTCATACAAAAAACTTACTAATATAAAGTGACTTACCATTTTTCCATCCAAGGGCGTAAATCTAGCTCATGCGTCCATGCATCACGTGGTTGCTGGGCAAGATGCCAATAATTTTCAGCAATATGTTCAGGATTTAAAATACCATCTTGGTCTTTTTTCTCATAAAGATGAGGAAAACTGTTTTTAATAAAATCTGTATCAATTGCACCATCAACTACCACATGAGCCACATGAATATTCTGTGGACCAAGTTCACGCGCCATACTCTGTGCCAAAGCTCTAAGTGCATGCTTTGCCCCTGCAAATGCTGAAAAATAAGCAGCACCACGTAGACCAGCAGTCGCACCAGTAAAGATCAATGTCCCGCGTTGTCGGCTTACCATTCGTTTCGCCACTTCACGACCAGTTAAAAAAGCAGAAAAACAGGCCATTTCCCATATTTTAAAATATTTACGCGCTGTTTCTTCAAGTATGCTACATGGAACATTAGCACCGATATTAAAAACCAGTACCTCTATTTCGCCAATGTTACTTTCAATTTCTTCGATCAATTGTATAACTTGCAGTTCTTTTCGAGCATCAGATGCAAAACCGTATGCTGTTCCACCTGCCTGTTCAATCTCATCAATCAGTGGTTGTAACTTGTCAGCATTGCGACGGGTCATACAACTAATATATCCCCCTTTGGCAAAACGTTTCGCAATTGCGCCACCTGTTGCATCACCTGCTCCAATAATCAATGCAACTTTCTGATTTGATGTTGTTATTTCATCTTGCATATCATGCTTCCCTTTTTGCATAACGATCGTTATTATAACGATCACTATGTTATAGTTTTACAAGAGCGTCAAGGAAAATTTGATCGAGGAAAATATGCGATACAAATCTGGATATAAAGAAGAAAAAAGAAAAGAACTATTAAAAATCAGTGGACAGCTTGCCAAAAAAGATGGCTTTGCTGCAACCGGTGTAGATGGCTTTATGAAAGCTGCTGGCGTGACCAGTGGTGCATTCTATTCACATTTTTCTTCCAAGCAGGATTTGTTTAAAGCATTGGTTGAAAATGAACTTAAAAATAGCATTCAGCTGTGGCAAAGCAATCCCCATAATCAGGCTGAGTTATGGATTGAATTTGAACTCAATCGTTACTTAACCCTCTCTCATGTTGAACATCCAAATCATGGTTGTGTACTGCCAACACTCGCCACAGAAGTCGCACGTTCTGATGAGGAGATTAAACAACGCTATCAACAAGAATTACAGCGCGGTCATGCCCTATTTACTCAACGCCTCGGAAGTGAAGAAAAAGCCTGGGGCGTCTTATGTCAACTGGTAGGTGCTATACTCATAGCAAGAAGTGTTTCTGATGATTCGGTTAAATCGACCATTTTGGAATCAAGCAAACACTGTATTTATTCTATGTTGCAAATCACATCATAAATTTAGTTTTCAACCCAATAGAATCTAGTATAAATTAGCGATATTCTCGTTAAATCATCATAAAACCATGACTTCCTCCACATACGCTTTGCCGAAGACAATCTATGCCATTCAACATTTAGCTTTTGAAGATTTAGGTATTCTTGAAGACACTTTTTATGATTTGGGCTATCGCATACGTTATTTTGAAGCAGGTATAGATGATTTAAAGCAAGCATTTGCATTTGAAGGTTTAGTCGTCGTTCTAGGTGGTCCAATTGGTGTTTATGAAACTGAGGATTATCCTTTTTTAAATGATGAAATCACTTATCTTAAACAACGTTTAGCCAAGACTTTACCAACGCTTGGTATTTGCTTAGGTGCACAATTGATTGCACATGCTTTGGGTGCAAAGGTTTATGCAGGCCATCAAAAAGAAATTGGCTGGAGTCAATTGAAGCTAAATCTGGCTCAAAATAATCCATTATTGCCACTCGTAAATACCGAAGTTTTACATTGGCATGGTGATACGTTTGACTTGCCAGTACAGGCTGAATTACTTGCAAGCTCTGCAATTTATACAAATCAGGCATTTAGAGTTGGTCAAAATATCTTAGCACTACAATTCCATGTCGAAGTTGCAGCAGAGGATATGGAAAAATGGCTGATTGGTCATACTTGTGAATTGCGTAAAGCTGCCTTAAATATTCCTCATTTACGAACTGAAAATGAAAAATATGCGCCAAATCTAGAATTAAAATCACCCCTGGTTTTAGAGCATTTTATCAAACACTTAAATGTATAATCTGTTTATCTATATCAGCATGAAATAGACTTTACTGTTTCGTGCTTTTTATACCCTATTTAGTCTCCACCCATAAATACGGTGTTGGTGTAAGTGTAATATCAATACTGCGTTGCCCATATTTAACTTACTATTATATTTAACTGACTATACCATTTACATTTAAAAGATTTTCTTTATTTATACATAATATTATTTAATTAAACTTTATACTAAGTCGTACTCATCATTATTTTGAGCTACAGGATTATACAGAGTAGATACATTAAAACTTGCTAATTTAATTATACTTCATACTTTAAAACAAAGACTTTATTTGCAATGAATAAAATATATATTGGCACATCTGTGCTCATGACAACACTTCTTTCTGCCTGTTCTACCCCTGAAGTAAATACTCAAAATACTAAACCGCTTGGCATGGCTAATCCCGCAAGTGTGTATTGTCAAAAAATGGGAGGCGAGTCTCAGATTAAAAAAGATGCATTAGGAAATGAAGCAGGATATTGTAAGCTTCCAAATGGAACAGTGGTTGATGAATGGAAGTTGTTTAGAAGTGCACAAGGCGATGTGCAAGCTGCTGCTAAATAATTTTGAATAATCGCTGCGGAATATAAACAATAGACAAGCCTTCTTGAATGACTCATTTTCTATTGGCATTAATTTCAGACTCATTACTATATATTCACTACGGTAATGAGTTGCTCCACCCTTTTCATAATTAAAATAAATTAGATCTAAACTTGCACTAAATATAAACAGTATTGTATTTATTTTGGGAATATTGAATAGATGAAAACCTATCAATCTAAACAGGAACTGATTGTTGCAATCAATAATTCATTAAATCAATATTTAACAGAATTTGAAGAAATATCCGAAGACTTAAAAGATCATAAAGTTGCAACTGTAGATAAAACCCCTGCCCAAAATTTATCCTATCAATTGGGATGGGTAAATTTATTATTAGAATGGGAAAGCAAAGAACTTGCAGGTTTCCCCGTTTCAATGCCGAAAGAAGGCTATAAATGGAATAACTTAGCAAGTCTATATCAAAATTTTTATCAAACCCATGCCCAGCATTCATTAAAAGAAAATACTCGGTTATTATCTAAACAGGTCAAAGAAGTCACAGACTGGATTGAAAATCTAACAGATGGAGAACTATTTGAAATAAATCAACGTAAATGGGCAACCACACCTGCCAACTGGCCACTGTATAAATGGATTCATATCAACACTGTCGCCCCTTTTACCAATTTTAGAGTTCAAATCAGAAAATGGAAGAAACTCAACATAAATACTGAACAAACTAAAAAGCCTTAACAGGTTATTTTTTTCAGTTCTAAATATTGAGAAATGGTGTTATTTAATTCATCCAAATAGTACTGTTTTGGTTTTTCTTGCCCTAATGATTTATCATATTTCATTAAAGCAGGCAGGTATTCTGTTTTATAGACACGCTCATATTCACCACATAATAATGCTCTATTTACCTCATTACTGGTATTTTCATCATCCAGTTGCTCATGCATGACTTTAATGGGTTTTTCTTGTTTCATCAGTACCAAACTATGAGGATTTGGAGTAATGCAACCTGTAAGCATAAGCAATAATACCATTGTTATTTTTTTCATAAACTTGCTTCATCGTTCTTAGGTTAAGCTGATCATAAACTATTTATATCTTATATCACCCTCTCAATTTATCGATAACAATTAAAATTTGAGTTTTTCTAAAGTACATATTAAAATCTTGATTAAGTAACAAAATCAAAATTTGATATAAATATATCAAATTTATATCGCTAAAAGTGCAGAGCGTTAAAATTCAATCACTCGCAATTTTATTGATTGTCAGCCATTTAAGGTGTAAAAAATTTAATCCCATGTCCTATAGAAATAAGCCAAACACAAAACAATTGTTATCCTCTGCTTGGTCAACAGATCAAGATTGCTTTCTCATTGAAAACAACCATTTAACTGTTGATCAATTGGCTGAAATACTGCCTTACCAGCATGATGAAATTATCGCAAGAAAAAGACAACTTGGACTGCTTAGAAGAGATTTTTACATGAAAAAACTACATGACTTGTAAGCAAAATTACAATATCCCCGCATCAGGCGCGACATAATGAATATATATATTAAATACTTAAATATAGGGCTATGTCATGAACAACAAGTTTAAAATATTAACGCTCGTCGGTGGAATAGCATTACTTAGTGTTGCGGCATTTGCTTATGCAGAAAATGAAAAGATTCAAACCGTTAAAAATGTAGATTTAAAGAGGTATCTGGGTACTTGGCATGAAATTGCACGCAAGCCAATGTATTTTCAAAATAAATGCGATTATAACGTTACTGCTGATTATTCCTTAAATGAAAATGGCTCAATCAAAGTAGATAATCGTTGTTACGATAAAAATGGCAAGCTTCAACAATCAATTGGCGAAGCATATGTACAAAACGCGCCTACGAACTCCAAATTAAAAGTAAGTTTTTTACCAAAAATACTTCGTTGGTTACCTGTGGGGCGTGGTGATTATTGGATTTTAAAGCTGGATGAAAATTATCAAGTTGCATTGATCGGTACACCCAACAAAAAATATTTATGGTTACTCAGTCGATCTCCACAGCTTGATCCAGCCACAACTGAAGAATATTTAAATTATGCTAAAAGCTTAGGTTATAATTTAAGTGATTTAATTGAAACCAAACAAAAATAAACGCATACAAGCCCTTAAAAGGGCTTGTTAGATCTAGCTCATTTTATACGATTACGCTACAAATCCTTCTTATCAATATTGTCTACGAAATGAGACAAAACTGATGAGCACCCCCACAATCATCAATGCTCCAGCACACAAAAAGGTAAATTGCATCCCATCAATGATTGCTAAAGCCGTTGCCTGAGTGAGTTGATTTGTGCCGACACCAAATGAAAAAATAGCTCCCATCACTGAAACCCCGATAATTAAGCCCATATTACGAGATAAGCTAAGAAGTCCTGATACCATCCCTTGTCGAGCTTTGGGAACATCTGCCAAGGTCATGGTATTGTTGGCTGCCTGAAACAGTTGATAACCCGAAGTCAAAATAATGATCGGCATAATATAGCCACTTATACCCATCAATTTCGGTAAGATAGCGAGCATCGAGCTACCGATAATCAGAAAAATCAACCCTGTAGTGACGATATAGCGACTGCCCCAACGATCGACAAGTCGACCCGATGGAATCCCACTTAAGATAGCAACCACTGGCCCAATCCCCATAATCAAACCCACTTGTATTTGATTCAAGTTTAGACCAAGACTGAGATAAAAAGGTCCAATGACAAGTGTGGTCATCATAACGGCGGCAACCAGCAAATTAACCATGAGGTTTTGTGTTATGTTCGTGTCTGGTTGCAAAGAAGTTAGTGCAGGAATTTCTTTTTTAATGTAATCATTAGGCAACAGTACCCAAACCAGAATAATCGCGATACCCGCAAGTATAAACTGTAATCCAAAAATGTCTTGCCAACCGCTCACAACAAGCAGAAACCCACCCAACACTGGTCCAAGTGCTGTACCTAAAGCTGATATCGTTCCAAGCATTCCCATTGCTCTTCCCAACTGTGATTTACTGACGGTATGACGTGTCAGTGCCATTGCAAGTGTCATTAAGAATGCCGCACCTATTCCTTGAAATGATCGTGAAGCAACCAATATCCATAAGTTAGGTGCAACACTACATAGCAGTGAAGCCAAACTGAATATAATCAGTCCAACGATCAGCATAGACTTACATCCATATCGATCACCTAAGCGTCCAGCAATGACAACAGAGAGAGTCAGCGAGACAAGGTATCCAATTACAATAGCCTGTATTTGATTAAATGGCAGTAGAAATACCTCAGCAAGTGTGGGTAAGGCGATATTGACAATGCTTGTCCCCAGCGATGCCAATAGCATGGATAACGCCAAAGTGATGGTGATTCCAGTTTGGGTCTTGTTTATCGATTCTGTCTGCTCTGTCATGTTGCGCTCTTGTCAGCAGTGGTGTTTAATCACATACTACTAATTCAAGTTGACTTGAGGTCAAGTATGAAATTTCTTGATATTGGTGTAGTTTCAGCAAAAAGTGGAATTAAACCTTCAGCACTACGCTATTATGAAGAAATCGGTTTGATTTTCTCAATTTCTCGTCATGGATTACGTAGACAATTTTCTTCTGAAGTTCTGTTACGACTCACTTTGATTTCAATGGGAAAATCGGCGGGCTTTTCGCTTAAAGAGATCGCAGCAATGTTCGATAGTCGTGGCGCACTTGATCTTTCTCCAAGTGTTATTCATCAAAAAGCCGATGAGATTGATCTTCAAATTCATAAATTGATCGCACTCCGTGACATACTTCGCCACGTAGGTGACTGCCCTGCACCATCGCATTTGCAATGCCCTAGCTTTAAGCGACTAGTTGAGAAGGCAGCTCAGAAATAAAAGACATTTTAAAAAGATTGTTAGGCGTATTTGTTGAATAGCTAAATTAGATTGTAGAACAATAATTAAAATTAGCACGCAATGACATTGAACAGTCAAATGGCTTTCTCTAAGATGATAAAACAAGCTTAAATTTTCATGACTTTTATACATTTGTAGCCTGATCTATGAGTATTAATTGTATATGTTGAAATCGGTATTTTTGATTTATGGATCAAAACAAATCTAGTGATTCTGGTGTTTTCCTCTGGTTAACATATCACACCCTAAATAAAATGAATTTGGATGCAAATCGGATATTTTCACAAATAAGATTATCTGAACAACCACCTGACAAAACCATTCGGCGAGATAATTCGACCCAACAACGCTTTTGGGAAATAGCTGAAGAAATCAGTGCTGATCAAAATATCGGACTTCATGTAGGTGAACATTTCCCCATTTTTAGAGGCGAAATATTAGAATACATTTTTATGAGTAGTCCTACATTTGGGGACGGCTTACAAAGAGCTTTGCGTTATCAAAAAATTTTTACTGATGCTTTTGTGGCTCATTTACACATTGAAAATCAAAATGCAATGATCACGAATCTTCAGCACCCAGTTCGTCATTATCTAGAATGCGCCATAAGCGTTATGCTTAATTTTTTGAACTATATAACTAACAATCATTTTAATCCCAAAGAAATATGGTTGCCATACCAACAAGGTGCGAGCTTAGATGAATATCAACGTATCTGGAAATGCCCTACTCGTTTAGGTATGCAGCACGGCTGTATAGTTTTTGATGCTGAAATATTGAGCTTAGCTTCAGCATCAGCTGAACCAATGCTATTAAAAATACATGAGCATGTTGCTAAACAGCAGGTGAAAGTTGTCGATAAATATTATTTAATTAATGATATAGAAAACTTACTCAGCTCCGGTTTATTAGAATCAGGTCAATTAGATTTAAAATTAATTGCCCAACATTTAGGGCTGCAGCCACGAAAACTTCGTGCAGATCTTAAAGAAGTGAATACGACTTTTGAAAAAGTTTTGGCAACTTACCGTGAAAAAATGGCCAAAAAACTATTGATGAATCCCAATATAAGCATAGATCAAGTTGTATATTTACTTGGTTTTTCTGAGCCTTCCGCCTTTTCACGTGCCTTTAAACGCTGGACAAATGAAACGCCATCCCATTATCGCCAGCGTAAGCAAAAATAATTTTTTAGCTATAACTTGATTCTAATGACATTTAACGAGTTAGCTTTTCAGTCAAAAAAAATGAGCTGTTCTTTTCTACACTGATGTTTATTTCTTAATTGAAAAGGATTAGAGATGTTAGGTTTTCCAATTGGCCTTTTAGTTGCGAATGGATTTGAATGGTATGCACATAAGGTATGGTTGCATGAATTTCCAAGTAAACACCGTAATAGCCCTTTCTTCACACATATAGCACATCATAAACGTGCCAGAACACATGTGTTTCATGATGAAGGATATCGTGAATCTATGTTTAAAAATGCAGAAATTTATAATGAAAAAACCGCATTGTTAGGTATAGCCGCTGTTTCAACTGTATTTTTACCCATTGCACCATTTTTTACTGCCGGCTTATATTATGGGATTTGGAATTATTGGCGAGTACATGCAAAATCTCACCTAGACCCTGAATATGCGCGTAAACGGATCCCTTGGCACTATGATCATCATATGGCTAGTAATCAAAATGCCAATTGGTGTGTTACACGTCCGTGGTTTGATTATATTATGGGAACACGTGTTTTTACTGAGCTTTCGATTAAAGAAAGCAATCCTCTAGGAATAAATCTACCTAAAAATTTTGAAATAATCCTAAACAAGACATCACAGAAAATATTTGCAAAATCATATCTTAAAATTACTTCTAAGAGTGCATTGGATATAAAAAGTGCTCATCAAGGCATCTCATTAGAACTGTAAATTTTAACAAATAAAGTATTAAGGATCATTTAGATGAAACGATTATTACCCAAACACATTGCTGCGCCAAAGTTTTTACATAATTTTATCGATTGTTCAGAGACAATCAACGGAAAACCTTTTGAGGTGAATACGCCAACGCATACACCACGAGGAAAATATTCTTGCGTTCATTATGGGGTTATGATTCCGAATCTTAATGCACCATTTAATTTTTTGAATCTTTTAATCGTGGTTGGTCAACCACGTGTAAAAATTTTTAGAAATCAACATTTGATCCAAACCACTGCGCTTGATACAGCAAATGTATTAATAGGCACAGCAGTGGGTACAGACAAACACTTTAATGGCTATAGTGTAGAAAATGACTGTAAATTGGAAAGTAATGGTTCATCCTTAAAATTTGGGAATGACTTGTTATTAAAAGGCACATATCCAAATTTTCATGCGCATCGTGAAGGTCATGATTTCAATTTTGATTTAAAGATTCGTGCGACTGATAAAATTGCACATTTTGCACAAATGTCATTAGGTTTATATGATCACTGGGCATTATTATGTACATATGAAGGATTTCTTGAATATCAAGGTAAGAAAACCTCAGTTCAAGGACTTTGTACTTATGAATATGCTCGTGCAGTAGATGTAAATTTATATATCAATTATTTTACTTATCATATTTTAAATATCGATGAGAAAACTCAAGTCCTACTTGTCGAAGTTCTTGGCCCATTAAATCTTGTATTGCAACGTCGAGTATATATTCGTTCTACAGATGATCATGGCAGTATTCATTCAAATGGATTTAATTTTAATGTCCATGCATTTCAAGCTCAACGTGTTATAACACCGAATGGTTTATCAATGCGTTTACCTCGTACTTTCTCATGGTGCGTGAATGATAATAATGGAAATTCGTTAATACGTATTGATGGTCTAACAAATGCAGATTTTCAATATGGCATGGCTGGAGGCTATGCAGGAAGCTATCAATACAAAGGTACATTCAAAGGGAGTCCAGTTGAAGGTACTGGTTATATTGAATATTTAGATATCCGTACTGATTAGATTGATGCAACTTTTATCTAGGCGATAAAAAAGGCCTATAAAGCAAGTTATATCCACCTTATAAGCCTTTGATCTATTTAAATATTACTTTGCTACAGACGCTTCTGTTGTAATATTTACAGTAATTTTATCACCTACATTTGGCACGTATGCTCCAACACCAAATGCTGAACGGTCAAATGATGTCGTTGCATTGAAACCAATTGACTGCGCTTTAGTCATTGGATGTTCACCTTGTTTGTTTAAAACAGCATCTAAAATAACTGGTTTAGTCACATCTTTCACAGTTAAATTACCTGTGATTTTGTATTTATTTTTACCTAAAGCTTGAACTTTAGTACTTTTAAAAGTGATATTTGGATACTTTTCAGCATCAAAGAAATCTGCCTTTTTTAAATGTTCGTCTAATGCTGCTACATTGGTATTTAAACTAGCTAATGGAATAGTTACATTGACAGATGAGTCTGCTGGTTTTGCATTATCAACAGAGATCGTACCTTGAATGTCACTGAAGTTTGCTGAAGGTGTTGAAAAACCGAAATGATTCCAAGTAAATACTGTTGCAGTATGTGTTGGATCAATTTTGTAATCTACAGGCTTTGCCATACTGAAAGTTGTAACTGATGCTACGGCCAAACCCAATGTTAATGCTTTAAAGTTCATCTTTATATTCTCGCTATCGAATGGATATTAGTGTATACACTTCCCGTATAAATTCACTGTTATTGATAATACGATATGTTGCATATATGCAACGATTCTATAATGACCATTTTAAAAACTTAATCCAACCCTAAAAAAACAAAACAAGACTTTGTTTTATAATTATTTATTTTTTAAAAAGTAATTAAGAAAAACATTGACCATAGGTCACATTCAAATCTAAAATTTATAAAGCAATAAATTAAACTGAAAACTTTTCCGAAAATTTTATATTGATGATACTGGTCTATTTTTATCTGATGAACATTTTATGGCAAATCTTGTTCAAGTAGAAAGTACACAGACACCTTATCGTGTGACACTCACCCATCCCCAAGGACATACATGGTATGCCGATAAACCTAGCGATAAGGGTGTTCAAGATACAGCACAGAATCCGATTTAATTTCTATTATCTACATAATCTGCTTGTACTGTGAGCAACTTAGAAATGTATTCAAATCATAAAGGGCTAAAATTGAACATGTACAATTAGATTGAGCTTTAAACCCTGAAGTAGTTGAGAATAATATTTCAAGGAAAATTTTTCTTAAAGGTGATTTCACCGAGTAGCAACATAAACGCCTGCTTAAAGTTACAGAAAGTTGTCCTGTTCATAAATTATTGACTTCAAATATTCAAATTCAAACAGAGTTGGGAATTGAATGCTAAATGCTAAGCATAGGACAAGCACATATTCATAATAGTAGCGTAAAAATATGATACAAAACGTCCTGTCAAAAATGTTGGCAATTACATCAATCCGTATGGCCTACACTTTGTTTTTCTAATCCCAATTATTTTGCAATTCTTTCCGAGGAAGCTAAAAGTAATCTAGCTGTTATCCATAATGACTTTTGTGTGATTACACACCATGATCAAGTTAACCATTTTATACCTTGTATTTAAAAAAAGTTATTAATCGTTGTTGTGAGCTCGAATTTGGCTTATAGGTATTTGTAGGTGAAAAAAGTTTTCAAGATTATTAAGATCATTTTAATAAAGAAAATCATGAAATCACTTTTTTGGTCGCTGTGTAATTTTCTTTCTGAATATAAATTTGGTGATTCTTCGACACTGATGTCTGTTCATACCCAAACTGGTAATTTAAGAACTATTTTGATTCCATATCTCGCTAAGGAACATCCATTTGTAGATGATTTTTATCATGATATTTCATTGGGCGATGCTGAAAAACGTATTAAAAATATGATGGATCGTTTATCTTAAATTTTCTAGGTTAATATCATTTGAATTATCAAAGTTTTATTTATAACTAATTTACTTGAGTCAGTTTTTGTACGATTGTTCTGCAAAATATTTCTAAAATATCAAAGCCCCTTACGGGGCTTTTAAACTTATAACTTCTCAACCAAGACACGATCAACCTGTTTTAAACCAGAGTGCTTTTCATGGTTTTTACGGCGGATCTTAATCAACTTATCTTCTTGAAAATCTTGTAGCAGTAACTCAACAGCAACCATAGATTCAAGCGGCAAATCCTGCCCAATCCACTTTTGCTCACCTGCATCCATCAAGGTAATTTCATCACTAATTTGTTCATAAAGGCTCATATTTTCCTCACTTATGGGATATGTATCACCATGTTTCATGAATACCCAATGAATGGCACAACTATATACCTATTGCAAAAAACTGCTACTAAAATTTAGTTAATTTACAAACCAAGTTCACAAAATAAAACCGCCCCAATTGGGGCAAATAATTTGCTTATAAATCAATTAAATAATTTAGAATGTTGCAATTTTGTTGCACTTTCACGGAAATAACAAATTTCAAATAAATTTGAATACGTTATAAATACACTAATATTTTTAAAATGCAAGTTGAAATAAGCGATGTAAATACCTGCTTCCACTTTAATTAAGGTATTTGCTCTTCATCCCCTTTAAAACACTAAATTCATTATAACTAAGAGATTTTATCAATTTTAAAAATTTTACCAGTGAGCTTACTTTGAAAAAACATTTCAAAACTCGGTCGTATGTCTTCGCCTTCAACTGTAATGTATTTTAAATTTGAAAAACATTGGGTATTAGCGAAATAATTATCCACGGTTGCCTGAATGAGATATTTAATTCCAAACTGGTCTTTAACACTGATACTTTGTTTAAGCATTACGATATCCTAATAAAATTTTGGCAGAAATGAAGAATCCACCTAAGTTTTCAGTAACTAATTGAGTTTTTTAAATAACTCTATCATTTAATTTAAATAGTTGATTTAAAGAGGCATAGAAGGTCCGTCCATCTAAATTCAAATCAACTTCAATTCCAGAGGAAAGAAGAACTCTTTTTCCAACCTCTACTGTTTTAAAGCCTTCACGTGTGTTTTGTATTTTATTTAGAGGAATCAAAGACACAAGAATTTCTGTACCATTTTTAGATTTTGCAATTAAATCATTTATTTTTAACAATTTACATCCTAAATTCAAACTTATTAACAATCTTAAAATTAATTTTAAGAGAAAATAAAAAGCACTAATTAGTGCTTTTCTTTTTACTATTTATAGTTACTTATACAGCAACAATATTTATAGCATTTGGGCCTTTTTGACCTTGTGCAATACTGAATTCAACGGGTTGACCTTCAGCAAGAGTTTTGAAGCCAGAGCTAGCGATTTCGCTAAAGTGAGCAAAAACATCTGGACCTGATTCTGGCTGAATAAAACCAAAACCCTTGGCTTCATTAAACCACTTAACAGTACCTTTCATAACATTTGAATTAGACATAATAAATCCTATTTTTTAAAAATTTAGCCATTTTATTGACTATTCTGTAACATCGAAATAATAAAGAATGGAGCTTAAAATCTGAAAAAAACGAAGGATTATGACTAATACTGCGGTACTTAGAGAAGATTTACCAAACATGACTTTTTCTAGTTAAGTTTATTGTACACCCAAAACAAAAATAATCAAGTTTTCTTATATATATATTAATTTTATTTATAAAAGTTCTTCATAAATGCTTATAGTTATTAAAATTTAATGTTAAAATTTCATTTATTAACTTACACTTACGATTATTTTTGCTTTATTATTTCTACAAATAAATAATTCTTTTCATTTCATGACATATCTAATATACAAGTCTCTAGAGATAAATGTTACAATATAACAATTAAAGAATGAGTTTTTCATGACAAATCAATATCTTAATAGCAAATTCTATGTTTTAATTTTGGTCTTATTTATATCAATTATGACGACTAATGTAATTCATAATGATTTTTCTGATACTTTATTAACTGTAATCAACAGTTTTATAATTATAAAAATCTTACATGTATTATTTATTCAACTCTTAAATACAATCTTTGAAATATGCAATCCATAGTCCTTTAAAGTTATAAAATTTCTACAATTGTCTTTTGTAATTTCATCTATATTGATAAATTAATAGTTGCCCTTATCATATCTAATTTGATGTAGATAATCATTCTTATTTTGTTTCATATCAGATAACAAAAATTTATTGAATAATTGATTTCATAATCATGGGAATATACAAATTTCAATGATTATTTCTTTTAAAATTTTATGTTCACTCAAAATAATTTCTATATATTGGGTTCTTTTCAATCAGAAAATTTCATCTGTTCCAATTTGTGCCCATTAACTTCAAATTAAATTTGCTTTGCCTTTTGTAACGCCCTTGTTCTTGGTTTATTTTATGGTTTTCTTTTTTGCTAAGAATATTATATTGGTTAATTTCCACATTTCGATCATAAAAGAGCTCACCTTTAGACGAGCTCTTTAAGTTATTTATGACAAAGAACTATTTATAATTAAAAAGCTTATCAGTCATGCTTTTATCAACTTTACTTCTATGTCCGTTCTCAAAATATCGATCTACATGACATCTTTTTGTATTTGTATCACAAAATACCCCATTAGAAAGTGTAAATGCTGATGTGTCAAAATTGCTTTGTGAAAAAGCTTTACTCGCTTTCTTAGTCCCTAAATATTTGGCCGTAAGGGATTTTGATACACCTTTCTTATCAGCACAAATATATTTATCACAAATCACACCTTTTTTAGGTGAAAAAACACTAATGCTTGTTTTTGCTATCACTGAAGAGCTGATGATTAAACATGTGCAACCAATGAGATTAAGAAATCCCTTATAAATTTTCACTTTTGATCCTAAAAAAAAATAAAGCAAAATTATAAGTTCAATCTGATTAAGGATAAACAATTATTACTTTTAAACTAATATATAAATAAAAAATTACATTATTGAGTATTGATGAACTTGTCAAAAAATAGATTAAAATTTAAGATTTTCAAGCATAATCTGTATATGAAATATCTCAACTTAACAAAGCTTTCTGATTCCCAGTTTAAGCGTTATACAGGCATATCTCGTTCAACATTTTCTCTAATGGTTGAACAAATGCAGATGCAAATTCCATCTAAAGGCAGACCACCGAAACTGTGTCTTGAAGATCAAGTACTACTCTGTTTAAGCTATTGGAGAGAATACCGAACCTTATTTCATGTTGCTGTAAGTTACGGTGTATCAGAGCCAACAGCTTCCAGAATTGTTCATCAAGTTGGAGTTAGTTTAATCCAGTCAGGTTTGTTTAATTTACCCAAAGATATCCCCGAAGGTGAAGGTATAGACTGGAATGTGGTGATTGTAGATGCTACTGAAACTCCAATTCAAAGGCCTAAAAAAACAGAAAAAAAGCTATAGTGGTAAGAAAAAGACTCATACGCTTAAAGTACAAGCGATCATTCACTGTAAAACTCAGCAAATACTAAGTTTATGCATGAGCAAAGGCGCTGTACATGACTTTGAACTGTTCAAACGCAATCTGCATTTAGTCCCAACAAATTCATTTATTCTGGAAGATAAAGGTTATCAAGGGATTTATACTATATATCCCAATAGCTTGTTACCGTGCAAGGCTAAAAAACATTGTGAATTAGATCCTTTACTAAAAACATATAATCGAGAAATTAATAAAAGAAGAATAGGGATTGAGCATGTATTTAGAACATTAAAGACTTTCAAAATCCTTGCAGAGCGATATCGAAATAGATCGAAAAAGTTTGTCTTAAGGTTCAATTTTATTGCAGGAATTTATAATTTAGAACTGAGTAAAAGTGAGTTATGAAAGAAGTCTATTTCAGAAGTAACATCATTAACAATAGAAATAAAAATGCCAAGATTCATAGTGCAATTTCGAATTGCATAAAGAATTGTATCTACAATATCTACTACTTCATCTGAAATTTGACTTCATCAACTGAAATAGAGGTTTTGTAGAGGGCTTTAATTACATCTACATAATGTTGGCGTTCTTCAAGTGTCATTCATTTTCTCCTGACATAAAAAACCGCCTTTCGGCGGTCATGGTGAATCCATCAAACTATTTGACGGATAAAATTTATTTTTAGTTAATTTTATTTAAACAAAAACTTTGAGCACTACTGCTATCTTTATAATTAAGCTGATTATTGAAACAAGTACAATATTGTCTGGACTTTGTATATTTTACACTCTCAGGAATATTTACTCCTATACATTCCTTTTCAATACCGCCAGATTGAGATAATTGTAATTCACCTTTAACTAATAAAATAAAAAAACCAATACAAATAAATATGACAAATAGAAATAAATATTTATTTTTCATGATTATCTCAATGCAATGAACTCTAGGTCGATACTACTAAATTCAGCCTGTTAATTGAATTATAATTTATAAGCTTTAGAAAATAAAAAAGCCCACTAAAAGTGAGCTTTAAATTTAAAACTATTGAAAATCATATTCTTACTGTAAAAGTAAAAATTCTTGTTCTTCTGTTGTTTGATTCATCCCAAATTGCAACATTGAATCTTGGATTGCCTTTAACATTAATGTTCTATTAGCAGGATTAGACTGATCTATTTCGTCCCAATTATGAGGATTCCAACCATTTTGTGAAGAAATTTGATCTGATTTAATTTTCAAATTTTCTAAAGTTTTCTTAATAAATAAATAACCTTTTAACTTGTCATCCTTAAACACCTTTGTGCCATCTAGGTATGTTCGGTTTATTAAATTTGGAGGAAGATTTAGTTGACCATTTGTTGTATCAGAAAGTACGGCTAATCGACTCCATAATTGATTGTATGGTACTTCATAAACCTCTGCTGTTAATTTTTTTTGTTCTTTTGGCAATGGAGTTAGGCCATCTCCATTTTGAGTACCCGATCGCAAAAGACTTTCAGCCATTTAGCCATTCCTTCAAGGTACCAGCCACCTTTAAATTGATTATAGTCATATTGATAAAGATGAAAAATTTCGTGCGTTCCTGTAACCCAATAATCTCCAGGAAAACTCTCAATATTATTTCGAATATATATGTTAAGAGCACATTTACCTTCTTTGGTTGGTTTATTAATAAATATTGAAGGATTTTCATACGCTACACCATTGCCAGTTAAAGCTGTTAAATGGATATCAATGAATTTTGCCGCACCCGCGTATCGTTCACTATTTAAAGGATGAACAAATCTAAGGCTAGTTAAAGCTTCTGTAGTCGCATTAGCTTGTATTGCTACATTTTCAACATAGTCTGGAATACCATTATTATTAAGATCAGTTTGATTTGGTATGTAATCAGCATTACTTGGATTTGATGAGTAGAAAATTCTAAACTCACCTGATTTATAAACACTATTTAAAGTAGGAAGTGTTGATGTTGACGTACCACATGTTACAGCCGCATATATATGATTAGACATAAATGCTAGCACTAAGCCACTTAATATATTTTTCATCTTTTTACCTTTTAATAATTTTGAGCTTGTCTCATCCTGAATAAATAATTAACAAGAATATATGTAAAATAATTAACCTATATAAATCAAATAATTATTCCATCTTCTAGTTTTAAAATAAAAGCAACATAGATAAATTTCAATATTCATGCGTATTAAAGTAAATAGAAATGAGTAAATAAACTTCCATATAATTTGAATATAAAGTTTTTTAATAAACAACAGTTAAGTATAGTGTTTTAAATTATCTAAATAAAAGTGGTCTTAGGTTACTTATCTCACCGTTTACTCATATAATTTCCAATTTTTCTACAGTATTATAATATCTGTTTTTATTTGTATTTCTAAAAAGCAAAAAGCCCACTTAAAAGTGAGCTTAATATCTAGCGGATTACCATAACTTTGCCCACTATAACAAGAAATATGCCATATACCCTGTGCAGGGTCAAGCAGTGTGCTTTATATTGAATAAATGGATACCTCACATTTAATGCATCTAAGCCACACTTCACATCAAAACAAGCATCCCTTTCTGAGCGAGCAATAACTGGCATATCCACTGTACCTGATTTAATAACCATTTGGGGCCATGAACTGCTATAAAAATATCGATCAACTATAGCATCCAGCCATTCATCCAATGCTTCAGATTGACCTTGCATATCTAAGATCAGTCGCCGTACTGCTCTTGCTTCATTGTCTGATATCTCACAACAATGCTTGTTCTTCTTGGGGATTAAGACTTTTGAATCATCATTAATCCAATCAGCAATAACACGCTCTCTATGCTCTGATTATTTAGGTATGGACGCATCCTTGAGTGGGTTACTACCTAACCATATTTCTGTTTCTATGCACCATGCAAAGAAGCCTTGAAACATTATTAGATCACGGCGAACAATTGCCCTCCTTAACGGTTTCTAAACGCAATTCCCTCCATTTAACAAGCATTTCTTTATCTACATTTATCAAAGCCTTTGAACAGTCCATATTTTTTAAAGATGTAATTTATTCTGGTGATTTCTTGGGATGCACCTTTTTTATTTATAGATACATTTTCTCGATATTCAATCAGAGCATCTTTAAAAACTATATGTTTAAAATTTTGCACCTTTTCATTTTTCAAGGTGACCTCAAGTTCTTTGGCCCAAGCTTTTGCATCTCTTGCAGTATCAAAAGTTTTCGATTTAGGTGGATGGGGTTTTATTCTAACTGTTGCTGTTACGCTGCCATTTCGCTTTTAAAAAGTTGCCAGCTTGTTACCCTAGAATTAATAATTCAGTTTTAAGGAAAAAAAGCCATTGTCTGTTATTTTAAAAGATTTAACAAAGGTAAAAAAACGCCCCTGTTGGGGCGTTTTATATTTAAACAATGTAAGAATTAAGCTGTCAATTCTTTTACAGCGCCAACAACTGCTTCTGTGGTAATACCAAAGAATTGGAACAAATCTTTGGCTGGTGCAGACTCACCGTAAGTTGACATACCAATGACTTTGCCGTCTAAACCTACAAATTTCCACCAGTAATCTACATGTCCAGCTTCAACTGCAACACGTGCACGGATATTTGATGGTAATACCGCTTCACGATATGCAACATCTTGCTTAACAAATTCTTCCGCACATGGCATAGACACCACACGCACACCCTCAAGTTGTGCATATGCTTCCATCGCCAATGAAACTTCTGAACCGGTCGCAATGATGATCGCTTTTAATTCACCTTTTTCTTCAGCCAATACATAACCACCTTTCACAACATTCTCAATCTGAGCTTGAGTACGTGTTTGGAATGGTAAGTTTTGACGAGAGAAAATTAACGCTGTAGGGCCTTCGTTACGTGTTAAAGCAGATTTCCAAGAAATAGACGCTTCAACTGTGTCGCATGGACGCCACGTATTTAAATTTGGTGTACCACGTAAAGATGCAATTTGCTCAACAGGTTGATGTGTTGGACCGTCTTCACCTAGACCAATCGAATCATGGGTATAAACATGGATCACACGTTGTTTCATCAATGCAGACATACGAACTGCATTACGAGCATATTCCATAAACATAAGGAATGTAGCTACATAAGGAATGAAACCACCATGCAATGCTACACCATTGGCAATTGCAGTCATACCAAACTCACGCACACCATAATGTACATAGTTACCCGCAGGATCAGACTCAACCCCTTTCGCGCCTTTCCAAAGTGTAAGGTTTGAACCAGCCAAGTCAGCAGAACCACCTAAGATTTCAGGTAGTAAAGGGGCAAATGCTTGAATCGCATTTTGGCTTGCTTTACGTGTTGCAATGGTTTCACCTTTTGCATTCACTTCAGCAATATAAGCATCCGCTTGTGCCAAAAATTCTGCTGGCAAGTCACCATTGACACGGCGTTTTAACTCAGCCGCTTCTGTTGGGTATTTTGCAGCATAGGTTGCAAAAACGTCATTCCAAGCAGCTTCTGAGGCTGAACCCTTTGCTTTTGCATCCCAAGCTGTATAAACATCGGCAGGAATAACAAACGGCTCTTCTTTCCAGCCCAATGCTTCACGAGTTAATGTAATTTCATCATTACCTAGTGGCGCACCGTGGCAATCTTCTTTACCTTGTTTGTTTGGCGAACCTAAACCAATAATCGTTTTACAGATAATCAACGTTGGTTTCGAGCTTTCTGCACGCGCAGCAACTGTTGCAGCTCGAATTGCATCTGCATCATGACCGTCTACACGAAGTACTTGCCAACCATAAGCTTTAAAGCGTTCTTCTGTATCATCAGAGAACCAGCCTTCTACTTCACCATCAATAGAAATACCGTTGTCATCATAATAAACAACGAGTTTTCCAAGACCTAATGTTCCAGCAAGTGAACATGCTTCATGGGAAATACCTTCCATTAAGC
>Ga0207655_1001283_pt1 | contig 23873 bp, 20 predicted proteins | sample KBSM44metaG_FD_184398 | JGI IMG/M metagenome (GOLD analysis project Ga0207655, IMG submission 184398) | Miscanthus rhizosphere microbial communities from Kellogg Biological Station, Michigan, USA - KBS M4-4 metaG (SPAdes) (version 2) | ecosystem: Host-associated > Plants > Roots > Rhizosphere >... | reverse complement strand
GGGCGTGATGGTCTATGAAGATGAAAACCAAAATGGTTTCTTCGGAAATGTCGGTAGCCGTACGATTTCTGAAGCAACACAACAACAGGTTGATCAAGAGGTACGTCGTATCCTAGATGAACAGTATCGTGTTGCGCGTGATATCCTTGAAAACAACAAAGATATTGCACATGCAATGGTAAAAGCCTTGATGGAATGGGAAACGATTGATCGTGATCAAATCCGTGACATTATGGAAGGTCGTGATCCTCAGCCACCTAAGGTTTATGTGGCTGAAAATCCAGTGCTTGATGTAACACCTACAGATGGTCCATCAACACCACCACCATTACCAGCGACCTGATCAGTCAGTGAATAAACAAGAGTCTCAATCGAGGCTCTTTTTTTGTTCGAAAAAATTCACAGATGAAAAAAAATCACTGTACCACTGATTTGAATTGTTAAACTAGCCTGAATTGAATACGGAGAATTGACATGCAACTGATGCCACTACCCAAGCAAATTTTGCAATGTGGGTGTTTGAGTCTGGATTTATCGCAAGCACATGTCATGGGTATCTTGAATGTCACTCCTGATTCATTTAGCGATGGTGGGAAGCATGATCAAAAAGATCAAGCTGTTGCTTATGCCAAGCAAATGATTGCTGATGGTGCGACAGTGATTGATGTTGGCGGTGAATCTACACGCCCGGGTGCATCTGTAGTCGAAATTGCCGAAGAAATACGTCGTGTTGTTCCTGTGGTTGCTGAATTAGCCAAATTGGATGTCATTATTTCAATAGATACCTCACAGCCCGAAGTCATTCGTGAGGCGGTTAAGGCTGGTGCACATATTTGGAATGATGTCCGTGCCTTAACTCGTCCACATGCCTTAGAGACTGCTGCAGAGCTCAATATCCCTGTGATTATTATGCATATGCGAGGCGAGCCAACCACAATGAATCATCTTGACCAGTATGAAGATGTTACTCAAGAGGTAATTGCTGAATTACAGCAACGCGTAGATGATGCACTACAGGCAGGAATTCACCCCCAAAATATTATGATAGATCCTGGTTTTGGTTTTGCTAAAAATGCGCAACAAAATTTAAAGCTTCTCAATGAGTTTTATCAACTGAACAACATGGGCTATCCAATTTTATCTGCCTTATCTCGTAAGCGCTTCATTGGTGAAGCTTTAGACGGTGCAGATGCCAATCATCGTGCTGTTGGTAGTGTTGCTGCACACTTGCTCAGTATTCAACAAGGCGCGTGTATGGTGCGTGCACATGATGTAAAAGCGATGTCGGATGCAATTAAAGTATGGCAAGCTATGCAATCTGCAATTTAATGATGAATGATCAAGAGCCCCTGATATTGTTTGATCTTTTTTAAAATTTAGATCATCTACATCTGAAAAATTAATCAGTTAAATTGCCCGATCAATTTGGTGAATTGTATGGTTTGTGTTATATAAGCGCGTGAATTGCTGTTTTATTTTAGGTTGCAATGTTTAACGATCTACTTCTCCCAATGTTCGATGATGAATATTATCCAGATATTCTAGTTGCTGAGGTTAAGCAACTTATTGAAAATTTTGCTAAAAAAGTGGCAAAAACCAGCTTTAGTGATGCAGAAATTTATTCTATGGCAAAACTGACTGTGATTGAAATTAATGAAATGAAGCCACAGTTTGAGGATCTTGATTCTTCTTTGGATGGTACTGCGGCTGATTATATTGCTGAGGCAATGATGATGGTGGTACAAGACCAAGGGTATCTCGATATTGAAATGGAAGAACTTGTTGCAAATAGAGAGTGGTAAGCCACTCTCTTTTTTTGCTATGGATTTTTAGAGACAAACAAGTACAGTCAATCAGTCAAAAACTCAGATACAAAAATATAGTTTTTCTTAATTAATATTTTAAATTAAATCAATTGCATAGAGAATGATTTTTTTGATTATAAAAAGTGTGCAATGCCACACCTTACATTCAAAGTTTAAATACCTTTATGTAGGCGATGCCTCACTTTTAGTAGTAGATGCCAAACATTGCGCTGTAAGCACAGCTATGCTTTGTTTTTGCTCATGTTGGGCGAGGGGTACGTCCTGTACCCCCGCCCAACGGAGACGTTCATGTCGCCTCATGATAGGATCATCATCTCATTTGTATGAATAATTAGGTGGTTTACTATAGAATGGCAAGCTTAATTCCTTACTTATATATGCTGCTTATTAAGCTTTTTTTTCGATAAAAACATAAATATGTATTAATTTTAAACATTTAAATATCAATTGCTTAAAGTATGATCATTGCTGCGTTTCTAGGCTTGACGTAGGGTAGATAAGTTTAGATAATGCGCACACAGTTTATGGCTATGTAGCTCAGTTGGTTAGAGCACCGCACTCATAATGCGGGGGTCACAGGTTCAAGTCCCGTCATAGCCACCATTTTTATAGACCATGCTCACTGCATGGTCTCTTTTTTTGCATCATCAAAAGATTAGTAGATAAAAATTAATAAATATTTAGAACATTGAGAAAATCCAGTTGAATGTTTGATTAAGCTTTTTCTGCTAAATAATTTTCTATAAATCTTTGTGTTTGCGTGTCAAGGTAGAATGGTGCAATCAAGGATTGAATAATCTCATCCAATAAGCCATGTTGGTCCAAAGCACCTAGTGTATGCGGAATAAAGCGATCTGCTTCGATAAATAAATCGTTTTGATCTAAGCCAACTGAGTGTAGTAATTCTTGTAAGCTATATTCCCCAAAGTATTCATAAAATGCTTCGACAACATTTAAAATGACCTGTTGCATATATTCTGTTTGACGTAATTCTTTCCAAGTTTCATAGACAAGAATAAAGAATTCTTCAAAATCAATGGATTGAAGTTGAGAAAAAGCCTCTTTTAATGTGCGTTGCTTAACTTCATTCCAAACATGTGTAGCGATATCTGCTAGGTCTTCATTAGGCAGTAGAATGATATTGCTGAGTTGGCTACGTATTGCTGTAGCGAGTTGCTGTTCTAACTTAAGCTCAATATTGTGTTGCTGATCTTGAATAAAGCTGATGACTTTAGCGCCAATGCGGTTATGTTTAACTGTATATTGACGTAGCTGATTGAGCCAAGGGGTATTGTTTTCTAAAATCTGATTGGCAAGCTGTAGGCTAACCTGTTGAATTTGGGGGTTGTGTTGTAAGTTTTCTTGAATATAGTCCCTTAATTGTTCTAATTCTAATATTTTAAACAGCCACAGTTCAAAAGATTCATCTGAGAGTAGATCATTGAAAATGGTTTGGCTATGAATGGCATATTGATGAATTTTTTGAGCGACGACACCAATAAATTCAAGAATGTCAGAGCCTAAATTCAATTCAAAAGCATATTTTTGCACTACAGACTGCAGTTGCTCAAGTTGAATCACATTTTTTAAAAGAATTTTGTCTGCATTCTGATAGGTTTGAGAAATAAAATTTTGAATAAATTGCGGATTTTTTTGATCTAAGAGTTGTTTTTTTATAAAGCGAACTTGCTCAAGCAAGAGTGCTTGAGCAAGTTCCTGAGCAAAGCTCGAAGGTGGTGGTGAATTATTCACATTCACGAGGCTTATACACCTGCTTTCCAGCCATTCACAATCGGATAACGGCGTTCACGGCTAAATGCACGTGAGCTGATACGCGGTCCAATTGAACCTTGACGACGTTTGTATTCATTACGGTCAACAAGCTGAATGACTTTTTCCACGATTGCACGTTCAAAACCTTTGGCAATGATGTCTTCTTGGCTTTGTTCTTCCTCAATATATGCATATAGAATGGCATCAAGTACATCATAAGCAGGTAAAGAGTCTTGGTCTTTTTGATCAGGACGAAGTTCTGCTGATGGTGGACGAGAAATAACCCGTTCAGGAATCACAGGCGTTTCAGAAATACTGTTACGGTACTTAGCCAATTCAAAAACAATAGTTTTATAAACATCTTTGAGTACAGCAAAACCACCTACCATATCGCCATACAGTGTGCAGTAACCTACAGAAAGCTCAGACTTATTGCCTGTTGCAAGCACAAGGTTACCAAACTTATTGGACAAGCCCATAAGCAATGTACCACGTGCACGTGCTTGAAGATTTTCTTCAGTTGTATCCGCAGGTGAGTTACCAAAGAATGGGAACAAGGTCTGCATAAAGCTATTTACGATAGGATGAATTTCGGCAATGCCAAAAGTAACACCCATACGTTTTGCTTGTTCAGTGGCATCTTCCACACTAATTTGTGATGTGTAAGTAAAAGGCATCATCACGGCTTGAACTTTATCTGCGCCAATCGCATCAACTGCAATTGCCAAGGTTAAAGCTGAGTCGATACCGCCTGATAGTCCTAAAATCACACCAGGGAAACCAGAGCGTTGTACATAGTCGCGTGTTGCTAAAACCAAAGCTTGATAGATCTCAGCCATAGTGTTTAATGCTGGCGCAGCTTCAACCACTTGATAGGCTTTGTTTTCTATTTGGTAGTCAGCAAAGTAGAGATCTTCTTTAAAGCTTGGTGCTTGTAACGCAACTTCACCTGAATGGTTAATGACAAAACTGGTTCCGTCAAAAATAAGATCATCTTGACCACCCACTTGGTTGATATAAACAACATTGAGGTGAAGCTGTTTTGCCAATTCTTTTAACGTTTCAATACGATGTTGTGGTTTACCTACTTCATATGGGGAAGCATTCAATACTAGAACACTTTCCACATTAAGTTGAGCAAGCTGTTGAACAGTATTTAGAGACCAGACATCTTCACAAATGAGTACACCAAATTTATGACCTAGATACTCAAATACAAGATGTTGATGGCCTTCATTAAAATAACGTTTTTCATCAAAAACGCTGTAATTAGGAAGGTTTTGTTTGTTATAAACACCTAAAACTTGACCATCTTTCATCACTGCAGCAGCATTATAGCGTTGACCATCATCAGTAAGATTGGCAAAACCAAATACCATCACAATGTCTTTAACAGTAGACAGTTTTTCGAAAGCTTGTGCTGTACGCTTTGCTAGGCTTGGGCGTAAAAGCAAATCTTCGGCAGGGTAACCGATTATAGAAAGTTCAGGGAAAACAACAATTTCAGCATTCTGTTTTTTTGCATCATTGGCTTGTTCAATCATTTTCTGAACATTTGACTCAATATCACCAATGAACGGAGAGAATTGCGCGAGAGCAATTTTAAAACTTTTCATTTAAACCAAATCCTATTCCAATAGGGTAATTTATACACAAATTGTTGATTTTTAAAATGTAGTTATTCAACATAAGTATATAGATATCACAGAAATTGCCAAAGGGCGAAACTATAAAATCATTAAAAATCATCAAAAATCTTTATTTTCTTGCAAGGCAAAAATTTCAGACATTGAGTATTTTAACTAAAAAAACGTCAGAAGCTAGTGATTCATCAAGTTTATTCAGTACACCATCAATGACCTCATGAATTTAGAGTATTTCTTTTATAGAAACTAGTGATTTTTCATTATTTTTTTGGATTTTATATTGGGAAAGATCAGCTTTAAATATTTTTTGTGAAATACATCACTTTATTTGTTTGAATTAGCATCAAAAAGCAATTAAATAGAAGAGTTGCCTGAATTTTTATTCAGAATAATATTTTCAATTCGATTTAAATAAATATCTTTCGCAATATCTCCTTGTTGTTCAATATTATAATCAAAATAAGGTTTTCCTTGAATCAGAGTGTAGCGATAAGGGTTGTATTTACCAAAACTTAGATAGAGTGCGGATTGTAAAATAGCACCTTTGAGTAATACATTTTCTTGACGCTGATATTGATAAACATGGGCCATTTCATGAATAAAAACAGCTTGATAACCCAAGCTCATACAGGAAAAGTCTTCACAATAGTCTGCATCTTTTAAGTGAATATAGCCATTGGGCGCCATCAAAATCCCAACAGGCTGCCACGGTAAATAAGGATGATTCATCACCTTGACTTGGCTGTAGTCAATTAAATCTCCAAATACACTTTGGCTAATACGAATTTCGCCATCTGTCAATTTTCGATATTTGAATTGATCCAATTGGAGAAGCTGTACAAAGCGCCAAATGAAATTGAACATTGTTTAATTTTGTTCTGTTTAAAGAGTACATCATTAAGTTTAGCACTGATTCAGTTTGACCCAAAGATTAACTGTGACTCAGTAACACCATGATAAAAGAAAATGTCTGTTGTTTTTATAGGCTGAAATGAACTTTTTATTGATAAATCTTCATTTGACTGGTTTTAGTGATTCAGAGAATGTAATTGTGTGGGTGACTAAGTATCTCTTAATGATTTCACTCTTTGTAAATCACAATAAAAGGGAAGCGGGTATAGTTTAAGCAATGCGTAAATCAACAAAGTCACCTATCTGTTTCAGCATTTATAACTGTTACGCTTTATTGCAAATTGAGACATCCAAGATTTTATATAAGTGGTGATTTTGTCATATGTAGCTTTATAACAATTTAGAATTCTACAAATTAATATTCTACAGTTTAATATTCTGCCTATTCTTTTCAATTCTTTTGCTGGTTCAGCATACCTAATATTTAAATCATGATGTCAGCATGTCAAAAGTGATGATTTATCCACAAAGGTCATTATTTATCAGTAGAGGCAATCTCCTCTCTTATTTGTCAGACACTTTATTGAATAGTCATAAATTGCCAATGGATTGACCTGAAATGTCAGTGGTATTTGAATCAAGATGACTTACTTTTTCAAACATAAATATGATTTTTACTTGAAATGTGAATTTGTACTGGTTTCAGTCAAATCCTTGCTCCGTAAATAACCAATGGGTGCTATATGTTACTTGCTAAGCCTGTCAAAAAAGTGTTTGCAAAAGCTTTTCCAAGCCGATTGCCTGATTTAAAAGATCAGATTGCAAATATTCCGATTCGTCACTTCAATTTTAAATTTAGCTCGGATGAAATGGATGTTAAATTTTTTATGCAGAAAGAGTGGGCAAGTGCTTATTTTGCAGCGCTGTCAATTTTTTTGACCTATGGTGAAGAGTTAGTGATTGAAACTGCACGACATCATCGTGATCAAATACAAGATCCTGTTTTAAAACAGCGTTTGACTAGTTTGATTGGGCAAGAGGCAATTCACTCAAAAGTCCATGAAGAATACAATGAAACTATGATTCCAAATAATTTGCCAGTGCAGTTGTATCGGTTTTTAGCAGAACAGGTTTTTAATCATACTTTTTTAAAATTCCCACAACCTTTAAAGCTCTCAATGATGGCTGGGATTGAGCATTTCACAGCTGTCTTTGCTCAATATGCCATGACTCATCAAGACATCTTTAATCATTCTCTCGATGAAAAGACACGTGCTTTATGGTTATGGCATATGCTGGAAGAATCTGAGCATAAAGATATTGCTTATGATACTTATCAAGTGCTGTCTGCAAACTATCCATTACGAGTTTCGGGATTCTTTATTGCGCTGATTACTTTGGGTTTAGGCGTAGGTGCTGGCGCATTGATGTTGCCATTTTTACGACGTCCAATGAATACCTTTAGTCTAAGTTTTTGGAAAGAGGCAAAGGGCAGTTGGGATTTATTATTTAGTCGAGATAATGGTGTTTTTGGTAGCAGTTTAGGTCATATTTTTGATTATTTACGTCCAGACTTTCATCCTAATGATCATGATACAACTGAGCTTTTAGACTATTTCAAAAAAGAGTTACTTGATCCTGAAACAGGTACACTCACCCCTTATTTTGTTAAAGCGTTTACACCTGCTTTACGGGTGTAATTCTATTCAGTCTCTGCGTTCAACATTCTATTTAATATGAAAATGATGTTGTAGATCAATACTGAGCTTTTTCATCAATTTTTTGAAGGAAAAGCTTTTTTTAAAGCTGTGATTCTAACCAAGCATCTCATAAAAATTGTTTTTAAGGGACATTCTTTATCAGTGGAGGCAACTTCTCAAAGTGATTGTCTGACAATTATATAAGGTTGTCATAATTTGCAAACCGAATGAATGCATGTGCCAATGGTAATTGACAAGGCTTGTCGTAATTTTTAGCCATCAAAGTAGAGTTTTTACTCAAAAGGCGATCTGTAAGTCATCAGCATTAAGACGATGAAATGGATTGCCATATTAAATGAATAAAGAGTACCAGCTATGTTCGCAAAGCCACTTAAGAAAGCCGTAGCCAAAGTTTTTGCTGCGGCACCATTCAGTCTGGAAAATCAAACGCCGATTATTCCAATTCGACATATGAAGTTTGATTTTGATCCAGAGCAAGTAGATCACCGATTTTATATGGATGCAGAATTGGCAAGTGCATATTTTGCATCACTGTCGATTTTTTTAACCCGAGGTGAAGATCTCGTAATTGATACTGCACGTTATCATCGTGATTTCATAACCGATCCATTATTAAAGCAACGTGTTACCTCACTGATCGGTCAAGAGGCTATTCATTCAAAGATGCATGAAGAGTTAAATGATGCTTATTTAATTCGTGATTTGCCAGTGAAACTCTTTCGTACTTGGGCTGGCTGGGCATTTGAATATGGGTTTGAGCGTCTTCCACAACCAATGAAATTATCATTGATGGCAGGCATTGAGCATTTCACGGCGGTACTTGCAGAATACATGATGAATCATGAAGAAGTGTTCTTCCGTTCACAAGACGAAAAACAACGGGCAATTTGGATGTGGCATATGCTTGAAGAGTCAGAGCATAAGGATATTGCTTTCGATGTGTTTCAAGAATTATCCAATAACTATTTATTGCGTATTGCAGGATTCTTTCCCGCATTGATCACAATTTTGGTGCTGATTTCAGCTGCATCATTTTTAGTGCCTTTCTATCGCAACCCTAAGAACTTGATTAGCTTACGTTATTGGAAAGAAATTCCATATAATTTTCGCCTTATCTTTGGCTTAAAAGATGGGGTCTACGGCAGCAGCTTTAAGCATATTTTTGATTATCTGCGTCCCGATTTTCATCCAAATGATCATGACACATCTGAATTTCTGGACTATTACAAAGAGAAACTGCTGAATCCAAAGACAGGGCTTCTTACGCCATATTTGACGAAAGAGTTTTATCCTGCATTGCGTTCATAAAACCTAAAAGAGATGGATTTAAAGTTTATGGGAATTTTTTCTAAAAAAGTTAAGCCGAGCTACAGTGCTTATGCAGTTGTGACAGGCGCAGGCAGTGGCATTGGACGTAGTTTTGCAATGGAGCTTGCAAAACGCGGAGGAACAATTGTTTGTGCTGACATAAATTTGGATGCAGCCAAAGAAACTGTCAGTTTGATTGAATCAGGAACGTCAGCAAAAGCATTTGCTGTGCAATGTGATGTTGGTGTGAAAGAGCAAGTAAAAGAACTTTCTGAACAAGCCGAAAAATTAATGAATCACCCTGTAAGCCTGATCATTAATAATGCGGGTGTGGGATTGGGCGGTAAGTTTGATGAAGTTTCACTGGAAGATTGGCAATGGTGTATGCATGTCAACCTCTGGGGGGTTATTCATGGTTGTCACTATTTTGTTCCTCAGTTTAAGCAACAAGGATATGGGGCTATTATCAATGTTGCTTCAGCTGCGGGTTATACAGCAGCTCCCGAAATGACCGCTTATAACGTGACCAAATCCAGTGTGCTGGCATTGTCAGAAACTCTTTCAGCAGAACTTCGCGGTGACAACATTCGAGTGAATGTGTTGTGTCCAACATTAGTGCCTACAAATATTATGAAAAATGGTCGTTTGCCTGGTCATTATGCGGGTTTAGCAGATGATTTATTGATGAATCATGCATTTACCACCAGTGATCAGGTGGTGGTTAAAACCTTAAATAATTTGGATGCAGGCAAGCTGTACACCATTCCTCAGCCAGATGCAAAACTGTTTTGGATATTAAAACGTGCATCACCCGCGTTATATGCCAAAGCGTTGGGTATTGGATATCCATTATTTAACAAATACATCAAATAAGCTGCGAGTAGATCAAAATGACAACAGATACAACTTTAGCTAAGCTACCTGAAGAGAACAGCGTAGAGCAAAAAACAACCCAAACTACAGTTGAAGATATTAAACAGGTGACTCAACCGAATATGGCACAAGATAAGTCACTTGCAGCAAAACAGCTTAAAGAAAAAGCGTCAGTTCAGAAGCAAGCCGAGGCAAAGACTGTTACAAAGCCAGCGAAAGAAAATACCGCTAAAGCTGAAGTCCAAACTCAGTCTAAAGCTAAAAATAAAGCTGATACTCAAATAGCGTCTACCTCTGAAAAGCTTGAACAGCCCACAGAGAAAAGTGCTCCAACAACTCAGCAGAAAGATGCTGTACATGTATATGATACCATCGTGGTTGGTGCGGGTATTTCAGGGATTGCTGCTGCTTATAAAATGAATCAAGCAGGCTATAATGATTATGTGGTACTTGAAAAAGCCAGTCGTGTGGGGGGAACATGGCGCGACAATAATTATCCGGGCTGCGGTTGTGATGTACCCTCAGCACTTTATTCATTTTCTTTCTCACCAAGCCATAAATGGAGTCATTTATTTGCCAAGCAACCAGAAATTCTAAGCTATTTAGAAGAGGTGGTGGAAAAATATGACCTTGGTGAGAAAATTGAATTTAATAATGAATTAATCAGTGCCAAATGGGATGAAGCACAACATATTTGGTACTTAGAAACCTCTAAAGGTCAATATCAATCAAAGACAGTGATCTTTACGACAGGACCGATTACTGAACCTGCTTTGCCGAAATTAAAAGGAATTGAAAGTTTTAAAGGTGAAATGTTCCATTCAGCACGTTGGAATCATGATTATGATTTAACGGGTAAGCGTGTTGCAGTGATTGGTACAGGGGCTTCTGCAATTCAGTTTATCCCACAAGTACAACCTTTAGCGAAACAGCTGATCGTATTCCAGCGTACAGCACCGTGGGTACTACCCAAGGCGGATATGGAGTTAAACGAAACGGCTAAAGGGATCATTTCTCGATTCCCAATCATTCAACAAACTTGGCGTAATAGCATTGCACAGATTTTAAATGGGATTAACTTTGGATTGCGTAATCCTAAAGTATTGGAACCTGTTAATTTCCTAAGTAAGCAATTACTCAAACTACAAATTAAAGATGAAACTTTGCGTAAAGCAGTGACACCGAACTTTACTATTGGATGTAAGCGCTTATTGTTTGCAAACAATTATTATCCAGCACTACAACAAGATAATGTGAATCTGATTGCACATGGTTTGGTTGAAATTGATGGAAATACAGTGGTTGCAGCAAATGGTGAACGTCATGAAGTGGATGTGATTATTTGGGGAACAGGCTTTGAAGTTTCACATCCTCCAATTGGTAAACGAGTTTATGACAGCAATGGTCAAGTACTTGCTGAGCGTTGGAAAAATAGTTCACCTGAAGCCTATTTGGGTGCGAGTATTGAACATGTACCGAATGCGTTCTTGGTCCTCGGTCCAAACATTCTGGTATATGATTCATTTATTGGTATTGCGGAAGCACAAGTCGGCTATATTGTTGATGGCTTGCTAAAAATGCGTGAGCAAAAATTCACTCGCTTTGAAATCAAAGCGGATGTGCTTGCACAGCATAATAAACGTTTGCAGAAACATTTAAAAACCACTGTATTTAATGCGGGTGGGTGTAAGTCTTATTATCTGGATGAAAATGGTCGTAACTTTGCAGCATGGCCATGGTCATTGCAACAATTACGTAACCAATTAAAACAACTAGATTTAAACCATTATAGTGTGAGTAAAAAATAAGTTTAGTATTCAATTGCTGTACACTTTTTATGCGAGCCCTAAATTGATTTAGGGCTTTTATTTTTTTGTCTTGTGCGACGATGTAATCCAAAAATAATGATTTCAGCTAGGATTAGATTGACCACCCAACCTAACCAAGATTCTAACTGATAGATGTGAATTGGGGTTAACCAATCAAAATAAAGTTGTAACTCATAAAGCACGATTTTCCATGTCCTTAAGCTCAGCGCTGAAAGGCTCAGTGCAAAACTACGGATCATCCAGTCACGGTGTAAAATCCAGCGCTTTTTCAATAAAAAGTATAAAGCGGATAGGGTGGTGATCGCCCAGAGTGAACTTAATAAGACAAAGCTGATTTGTGTGGATAACCCTCCAGCCGCTGAAAAAGCTAAAATTAAGCCACTGGGTAAAGACAGCCCCAAAATGGTGATGATGTAGAGCCAACCACTCCAGCGATGAATTCGGGGATAACGCGTGCGAAAGACACGGAAAAACTGTGTAAATCCAGCGATGAGTACAAAACTACTGCTGATCACATGGATTTTAAAAGCCGCCTGCCAAGGTTGAGTATTGACTACATCTTGCTTTAACAAGAGAAAATGCTGATCAGTTTGCCATGGGAAATATTGTAGACATATTGCGACCATGAGATAGCATAAATAAGCATAGATCACGAGTGAAATTAGACTCAAGCTTGAATATGCCAAGTTAGTTTTTGTTTTGTTCATCACTGCTTATAATGGAATGGTGATTGAGAAATTATAGTGGAAGATAGGTTGAAACAGCATATTTATGTTCGGGTATGGCATAGATTTTAAAATAAACCACAGAGAATCCTGATTTATTTATCTTAAAGTAGATCACAAAGCAAACAATTTAATCTAAAATCAATGTGAAAATGCATCCAATATCTTCATAACAAATAGGTATAACAATGAATAAAAGTTTAATCACACTCGTTGGATTAGGAATGATTGGTTTCCAGAATAGTTATGCACTGGATATTCAACAGTTGCAAAAATCTTGGTCTGGAAAATATGATGAGCAGAAAATTGCTGTTTTCATCCAATCTATCGATCGTAATCAGGTCAAAGGCTATAGTGTTCTTGGTAAAAATAAACAAAATTTCTCAGGGAAAGTACAGACAACTTCACAAGGCTATAAAATTACCGCAACAGAAAGTGGCGCTAAAGCAAGTAGTGGTGTGTTTACCTTTACTGTAAAACAGAATCAACCGAATGTGTTGGAGTCTAGTTGGGAATCTACAACGGCTAAGGTTAAACCAAAATATTTTGATTTAAAGCCGCAACAGTGTCGCTATCAAAAAGATGTCGGTGATTATCCAGTTGCATCACAACGTTTATTAAAAGATGAGGATCTACAAATTCCTCCTGAAGAGCTGGACTGGATGCGTAATGAAATTTATGCGCGTCATGGTTATTCATTTGCCAATAAAGAGATTGCCTCTCAATTTGCTAACGATAATTGGTATATGCCATGCAGTACTAATGTTGAAAATCAATTAACTCAGATTGAAAAGACCAATATCCAACGTATTAAAAAAATTCGCCCGTATATGGCGAAAATGGAATGGGGTCGTTAAGCACACAATCAATCACAAAATCTGAGAGTTTATCTTATGCTTCACTATCCTTCAGTTCGATTGAGTATTATGGTTTTTGTTTTAAGTTCATCTGCCCTAAGTTTTGCAGCAACACCTACAGATCAAGCAGTGATCAACAGTATAACGAACCTAAACGCTTCTCAAGCTACACCCGCCAAAGCGATAATGATTGATTATATGAAAGAGGTTCGTTTGTTGTCAGGAGAGCTGGCTTATCTCTCTGGTGTAACATTTGAAAATGCAGGACGAAATTTTTGGGGAGGCTATATATTGACGCGCCCAAAACTAAAACAATCTCGAATACTTGAGTTCGGTGGTCAAGCCAATGATTTCACAGTACATACGGTGCAATATCGAGCAAAACCAATCGATTTGATTGAAATAGAATCTGCAGGCTCGGGTCAGGGGCAAGTTTCCCAGACAACTGATTTAGTCTATTTTGATGGATGGAAAGCTAAAATTATTGTAACTGCTGAATCTTCGAGTGATCCGGGGCGTTTTAGTGAGAAGTTGGGTGAGGAAGATTGTAAAACGGGTGGGGAAATTGTTTCAAGTTTAAAGATTTTATCCGCCAGCAATGAAGTGATTAAAACTATTCAATCATCCAATGCGTGTAAAAATGCAAAAGTTACAACCAAAACGGAAAAAATTAAAATCGTACTATAAGTACCCGTGTTGATTGCAGTGCTCGGTGATTCGATTAGATGGGATTCACTTTTCCATCTCTGAAAAATGAAGCATCATCTGTGCAAAGTAATTAAACTTAAAATGTAAGGCAGGGTAGTCACAGCATTCATATCACCGTCCGATATATTCGACGGTTAATTTTATTATTGAAGATAAACGATATTTTGTTGTATGTGTTTTCCATAAACTCACTATGCTAAAAAGTGCAGAATTTTATCTTTATTATATGCATCAATTGTATATAGATTTTCAAAAAAGCGCACAGTCAAAAGGCTCTGCGCTTTTTTGATTGATATGAAGAGTTAAATAGCTTGGGTGTTTTCATTTAGCCAGTTTAAAACATCACCTTCTAAGTGAGCTGCTAATCGTTCTCTGACTGTTTGATGGTACTGATTTAACCATGCTTTTTCATCATCATTTAACAACGTTAAAATAATACAGCTTAGGTTAATTGGGCACAGTGTTAATGTTTCGAATTCTAAAAATTGGCCATAGGTGGTATCTTCAAAATGCTTAATTTTGTTGACGACAAGATTCTCAATTCGAATGCCGTACTTGCCTTGATGATATAAACCAGGTTCATTGGAAGTAATCATCCCTTCGCGCATCTTAGTGGATGGTGTGACTGGGGCATAATATGAAATCACTTGGGGACCTTCATGAACATTCAATGCATAGCCTACACCGTGACCTGTACCATGACGATAATCCAAACCATATTTCCACAGGGTTTGACGTGTGATCGAATCTAAAAGAGGTGATGCAATGCCTTTTGGGAAAACAGTTTGAGCAAGCGCAATATGACATTTTAATACAAGTGTATAATCGCGCTTTTGTTCCGCGCTTGCGGTGCCTATGGGAACAACACGGGTAATATCTGTGGTTCCTTCATCATATTGTGCGCCTGAATCAATCAAAAGCAAACCATCACCACTAATCTCGCTAAAGCTTTCTTCGGTGGCACGATAGTGGGGTAATGCGCCGTTGGCATTAAAGCCTGCAATTGTCGAGAAGCTTAATCCAATAAAACCTGCTTGTTGTGCGCGAAAGCCTGAAATTTTTTCGTCGATGGTGAGTTCATTGATCGATTCTTTATCAGCCAATGCGTTATCTAGCCAATGAAAGAAATGACATAGGGCAACACCATCTTTGGTCATTGCACTGCGTATATGGGTAATTTCAATAGGCTGTTTTTGCGATTTAAATAAGGTGCTTGGATTAATGTCATGGACTAAATGACTTTGCTGCTCAATGGCCTGTGCAGATGAAATTGAGACTTTAGCTGGATCAATTAAAATATTTTGTTGTTTAAGTTCGGCCAAAAACTCGATGCTTGCGTTATAAGATAAGATTTCAATGTTATCCAAAGCAAATCTTTGCTGCATTTCATTTGAAAGTTTTGCAACATCAATAAAAAGCACAGTTCGAGAATGGTCAATATATAAGTACGCTAAGAACACGGGGTTATATTCAACATCACGCCCCCTACAATTCAAAATCCAAGCAATATCATCGAGTGCAGAAATAAAATGCCCCGTTGCTTTTTTCTGAATAAGTTTGTGACGGATCGCTGTTATTTTTTCTAAGCGTGTTTGGGCATTTAAATCATCTGCCATTTGCCAAATGGGTTGTAGGGGCAGTGCTGGCCGTTCAGTCCAAATTTCATCAATTAAATCTAAGTCTGTTTGAATGAAGAAATTGTGTTCTATTGCAAGCGCTGATAATGCGCTGTATTGTTGAGTTGAAATGGTATTTCCATTGACAGAGATTTTTGCATCTTTGGCTAAATGTTGTGAAAGCCAAGCCAAATGTGTTGAAGCAGGATCAGGTGTCTGCTTTTGTAAAACGTAACCTGTATTTTTCAGTTGCTGTTCAGCTTGTACCCAATATCGACCATCTACCCATAAACCTGCGAAGTTTTGAGTGACTACAATTGTGCCGACTGAACCTGTAAAGCCTGTTAGCCATTGGCGTATTTTCCAATAATCAGGTAGATATTCTGACATATGTGGATCTGCACTCATGGCGATAAAAGCATCCTGCTGATATTTCTTCATAATTGTACGAAGGTTTTCTAATTTGTTGGCAGGTGACAAACTGTTCATACTTTTTCCAATTGCATATCAATAGATTTTTGAGAGGGGGTCGATGTTTGATTGAGTAATTTACGAATCGGTTTTCTCATTAACCATAGAACGAGTGCGCCAAGAAGTAAAGCGATGACACATCGCACAAATAGCAAGGGTAATTGGTCAACTTCATGGATAGAAACATGACCACCGATTAAACCTGCCATCAAGTTTCCTAAAGCAGATGCTGTAAACCAAAGCCCCATCACTTGTCCACGAATTATGGTTGGAGCAAGTTTAGTCATCGTTGAAAGACCAACAGGGCTTAAGCATAATTCACCTAGTGTTAAAAGCAGGAGGCTTGATGCGATCCATAATGCAGAAACAGTTCCACCATTTTGGGTGATCAAGTAACTGGCAATGCTCATCACGAGGAAACCACCCGCAGCGAGGAGTAAAGCAATAATAAATTTGGTGATATAGCTAGGGTCACGATTTTGTTTGCCTAATTTAACCCAAAGCCATGCGATGATCGGTGCGAAAATAATAATGAAAAGCGGGTTAATCGATTGAAACCAAACTGCGGGTATTTCAAAGCCAAAGAATTGGCGATCTGTAAAGTCTTGGGCGAAAAGATTGAAAGATGTTGGTTTTTGTTCAAATGCTGACCAGAAAAGTGCAGCGGTGATGAGTAAAATAAAACAGATGATGATTTGTTTTTTCTCAGTATTATTCAAACCAGCAAAGAGTAATAGGTAGCTGAAATATAAGGCAATACAAATACAGATTGTGATCGTGAAATATGTGGCGATTTGAATTGGATTGATGTTAACTATGCCAAGAGAAACTAGACCGATAATCAAGCCAACAACGGCAATAAAACCTATGATCATTTGGGGTGCTTTAGGATTGTAATGTACAGGACGAGCCCAGTTATTTTCATTGCCTTGCACATGATTAAATTGTTTTAATTGAGGCACAGTTATTAACTTAAAAATCAGTAAGGCGATTAACATTCCAAGGCCACCAATTCCGAACCCCCAGTGCCAACCATGTTCTTTAACCAATAAACCAGTCAATAGTGGAGCAATCAACGAACCTAGATTAATTCCCATATAAAAAATGGAAAATCCTGCATCACGCCGTGAATCTTCAGCCTGATATAAAGTGCCAACAATGACGGAAATACAGGTTTTAAATAAACCAGAACCGATCACAATCAAAACTAAACCGAAATAAAAAAAGAAATGCCCAAATAAAGCTGCCAATGCAATGGATAGATGTCCAAATGCGATGATCAGTGAACCGTACCACACAGCGCGCTCCTGACCGAGATAATTGTCAGCAACCCATCCACCCAATACGGTCATTAAATACATACTGCCTGCAAATAAGCCGACAATTGCTGATGCTGTTGGGCGATCTAAACCGAGACCGCCATCAGCAACTAAAGCCGCCATATAGAGGATTAATAAAGGGCGAATACCATAATAGGAAAAACGTTCCCAAAGCTCGGTAAAAAATAAACCTTTTAATGGTTTAGGGTGACCAAAAAAAGCTTGATCTGGGTCGTGCATTTGCTTGGATAAATGTTGAGGCATCTTCAAGTCCTTTGAAAATGTATGATTAAAAATTTTTAAACAATATATAAAATAAAGTTATTTGTTGGGTATTTTTTAAAGTAGTGATTTGTAAGCTTTATAGTAAAAATATAAATTTCATTTTCTATGCTTATTATTGATATTGTTATGGCTTGATTTTAAATAAATTTTAAAATAAAAAGGTTATACCAATTGGTATAAATATATAATAAAAAACCACCCAAAAGGGTGGTTCTTCAATGTGAATGCGTAACGAATTAACGTTTGATATCGCGTTCAGTTTCGCCAGTATAAAGCTGACGAGGACGACCGATTTTGTACGGACCGCTGTGCATTTCTAACCAGTGGCTGATCCAACCAACTGTACGTGCAAGCGCGAAGATTACCGTAAACATTTCAGTTGGGATACCAATCGCTTTAAGGATGATACCTGAATAGAAGTCTACGTTCGGGTAAAGTTTACGTTCGATGAAGTACGGATCGCTTAATGCAATACGTTCAAGTTCCATTGCAAGCGCAAGTTGAGGATCATTGATACCAAGTGCACTTAACACTTCGTCACAAGTCTCTTTCATTACTTTTGCACGTGGATCGAAGTTTTTATAAACTCGGTGACCGAAGCCCATAAGTTTAACTTCTTTAGTTTTTACTTTTTCCATGAACGGCGCAACATTTTCTACAGTGCCGATTTCATCGAGCATCTTAAGAACAGCTTCGTTTGCACCACCATGCGCAGGTCCCCAAAGTGCAGCAATACCCGCAGCAATACATGCATAAGGGTTAGCACCTGTAGAACCAGCTAAACGTACTGTAGACGTTGATGCATTTTGTTCATGGTCAGCATGAAGCGTAAAGATACGATCCATTGCTTTAGCAAGAATAGGGTTAACTTTGTAGTCACGATCTGCTGGAGTAGCAAACATCATGTAAAGGAAGTTTTCAGCGTAGCTTAAATCATTACGTGGGTAAACGAATGGTTGACCAACAGTATATTTATAAGTCCAAGCCGCAAGGGTAGGAATCTTAGCAATTAAGCGAACTGCAGTAATTTCACGGTGATCAACGTTTTCAACATCAAAACCGTTGTGATAGAACGCAGATAACGCACCAACTACACCGCACATAACCGCCATAGGGTGAGCATCACGACGGAAACCATTGAAGAAACGGCTAACTTGATCGTGAACCATCGTGTGGTTGCGGACTTTGTTTTCGAAGTCTGTTTTTTGTTCAGCAGTTGGAAGCTCACCGCTTAATAATAAATAGCAAGTTTCTAAGTAAGAAGCTTGAGTTGCAAGTTGAGCAATTGGATAACCACGGTGTAAAAGAACGCCTTTATCACCATCAATGAAAGTGATTTTAGACTCGCAAGAAGCTGTCGCCATAAAACCAGGATCAAAAGTAAAGTGACCTGAAGCCAACACATCCTTAACGTCGATTACATCTGGGCCCAATGTGCCGCTGTAAATTGGTAATTCAATTTTTTTGCCATCAAGCTCTAGAACGGCTTTCTTGCCAGTTGCTGCAGACATTCAATAGATCTCCTGTCCTGGTGGATATTTTATCTAACTTGCTGAGTCATCTTGTAATGTACAAGTCAGACGGATCAAAAATTGCTATTTAGCTTAGTGAGTACTGAAATTTTGTCAATTATACTTATGGATGAAAAAATGATGTTTTCATCAGTAGTTAGTCTAACTTTAACCAGTAAGATTGATCATTAAATTTCAGAGTCGGTCAGTATAATAAGGTAAATTCTAAAGAAGGTGCAGAAAAATAATTGTGATTGCTAGACAGGAAATGGCATTTTTGACCAATATTTTGTAGCTTTTGTAAGTTGGTAAATGCATTGTTGCTGTTTTAAAACCATCTGAATTTCACGACTTACATAGCTTTTGATATTATTTTTGTGTAAAAAACATCCAAATAAGATGATGAAATATTTATTTTCATTTTAATGCTTAATTGATTAAAAAATAGTTTTTATTGAAGCTTTTAAAGTATAAAAAATAATCGAATTAGCATAAAAATAGATATTTGATTGCCTGATGAATAATCAAATATGACAAAATCTTGAATCTAAATTGTGAATTATTCACAAACTAAGTCTTTATTTCTTATTACAAAGCTTTCAGTCAAATCACTGAATTAAATGATACCCATTTAAAATGGGAATAAAGGACTATTTTAAAATAACATGTTGGGTATCTAAAAAAATTTAACAACGTGAAAGAAAATAAAAGCGCAGATAAAATTAACCACAGGACGATTTTGTCCGTAATGTTGTGCTTTAGTCTAAATTTATAAAAATAATATAAGTCGTAATTATGTATAAAAGTAATATGTTTAATTATCATAAAAAATAAAGAGATAGCCCTTAAAAGCCTAGATGGGTGTTCTACTTTATTTTTTAAATAGCTGTAAATGATTCTTATTTGAGTGTTTTTTAAAGAAAAAGCCAATTTCGATGGTTTGTATTTTGACAGTGCACGTTTTATAATTCAGTGTCGTTTAAAGTTCAGGCAATTTATTTGTCTGACAATGCTAGCTTTCCTTCGAATTAATTCCAACAAACTCCGGATGGAGTTTTTACTTACAGGATGCCCGCTGTGAAAAGCAACAGACCTGTCAATTTGTCCATGGGTCAAGTTTTAGATGTAAACTTAAAATCCCCTGTGGCTATTGCATCAATTCTACACCGTCTATCAGGTGTCATCGTATTTTTACTCGTACCGGTACTTTTGTGGCTTTTAGACAAGTCTTTGTCTTCGCCTGAAGGCTTTGCTCAAGTTCAAGCAATCTTTGGTGGCTTCATTGTACGTTTCATCGTATGGGTATTTGTCGCTGGTTTATTGTTCCATTTTATTATGGGCATTAAACATTTACTTGCTGATCTAGGCTTTGCGGAAGAGTTACAAAGCGGTCGCATAGCAGCAACTATTGCATTAATTTTGGCTGCGATATCAGTTGTCGCATCATTTGTATGGATCGTTCTCTAATGAAAAGTGCTACAGGTTTAACGGGGTCAGGTTCTCGTGATTGGTATATCCAACGCGTAAGTGCTGTAGTTCTAGCTGTTTATACTGTTGTCGTATTAGGTTGGATTCTGTGCAATGTCGGATTTAACTATGAGCAATGGTTTGGCTTTATGATGACACTTCCGATGAAGATTTTATCTTTATTGGCAGTCTTATCTCTTGTTGCGCATGCTTGGATTGGTATGTGGCAAGTATTCACTGACTATGTGACTACTCGTCAGATGGGTCCTTCAGCTTCAGGTTTACGCATCGTGTTAACTTCAGCAGTGATTATTGCTGTTATTGCATATGCGATCTGGGCAATCCAGATTTTTTGGGCGAATTGATAGGAAAATGTCATGGGCGCTTTAACCCCTAAAGAAGATTATTCAAATATTCCAAGCCAGTTCTTCGATGCAGTCATCGTTGGTGGTGGTGGTTCAGGTATGCGTGCTTCATATCAACTTGCTCAAGCAGGCTTGAATGTTGCAGTGCTAACTAAAGTATTCCCAACACGTTCTCATACTGTTGCGGCTCAAGGTGGTATTGGTGCATCGCTTGGTAATATGCAAGACGACAACTGGCACTATCATTTCTATGACACAGTAAAAGGTTCTGACTGGTTAGGTGACCAAGATGCAATCGAATTTATGTGTCGTGAGGCGCCTAAAGTTGTTTATGAACTTGAACACTTAGGTATGCCATTTGACCGTAATGCAGATGGTACAATTTACCAACGTCCGTTTGGTGGTCACTCTGCGAACTATGGTGAAAAACCAGTTCCACGTGCCTGTGCCGCTGCCGATCGTACAGGTCATGCTCTTCTTCATACGCTTTATCAAAGTAATGTGAAAATGGGTACTCAATTCTTCGTTGAATGGATTGCATTAGACTTAATCCGTAACGAAGCTGGTGATGTACTTGGTGTAACAGCAATTGACCAAGAAACAGGCAAAATTGCTGTATTCCAAGCCAAAGCAACATTGTTTGCTACTGGTGGTGCTGGTCGTGTTTACCGTGCATCTACCAATGCTTATATCAATACTGGTGATGGTCTTGGTATGGCAGCTCGTGCGGGTATTCCATTACAAGATATGGAATTCTGGCAATTCCACCCAACCGGTGTTGCTGGTGCAGGTGTATTGTTAACGGAAGGTTGTCGTGGTGAAGGTGCAATCCTTCGTAACAAAGATGGCGAACCGTTCATGGAGCGTTATGCACCAACTTTGAAAGATTTGGCTCCTCGTGACTTTGTATCACGTTCAATGGACCAAGAGATCAAAGAAGGTCGTGGTTGTGGTCCTAAAGGTGATTATATCCTTCTTGATATGACTCACTTGGGCGCAGATACCATCATGAAGCGTTTACCATCTGTATTTGAGATTGGTAAGAAATTCGCAAACGTGGATATCACCAAAGAACCAATTCCAGTTGTACCAACAATCCATTATCAAATGGGGGGTATTCCTACCAATATTCATGGTCAAGTGGTTATCCCTGAAACAGCGAAAAATGCAGCAGATTTCTATGCAGGTTTTGATAAAGCTGCAAATGAATACACAACCAACGGTACAATGAATTACACAGTGCCTGTAAAAGGCTTCTATGCGATTGGTGAGTGTTCTTGCGTGTCTGTACATGGTGCAAACCGTTTAGGTACAAACTCATTACTTGACTTGGTTGTATTTGGTAAAGCTGCTGGTGAACACATCATTGATTACGTGACTAAACATCACGGTGATGAATACCAGCCACTTCCAAATGATGTACTTATGAACACGTTGAAACGTATCAATCATTTAGATGATTCTACTTCTGGTGAAAATGCACAAGAAGTTGCGGATGCGATTCGTGATATCGTTCAAGACCATGCGGGTGTATTCCGTACTCAAGCATTGCTTGATGAGGGTGTTAAGCAGATTCTTGCGATTGAACCACGTGTACGTAACATTCATTTAAAAGACAAATCTAAAGTATTTAATACTGCACGTATTGAAGCCTTGGAAGTTGAAAACTTATACGAAGTAGCAAAAGCAACATTGATTTCTGCTGCTGCACGTAAAGAATGTCGTGGTGCACATACTGTTGTAGATTATGAATTGCCTGCTGATGATGAGCACTATTCATATGGTCGTCGTGATGATGAATGGATGAAACATACTTTATGGTATTCAGCGGATAACCATCTTGAATACAAGCCAGTACGTTACAGCCCATTGTCTGTAGACCCAATTGAACCTAAACCACGTACATTCTAATCGGGAGAAATAAGATGAGTAGAGGTACACGTACATTCGAAATCTACCGCTATGATCCTGATAAGGATAAAGCACCGTATATGCAGACTTTTAAACTAGAGTTGACGGACAAGCATCGTATGTTGCTTGACGCACTTTTAGCGTTAAAAGTTCAAGACGAATCATTAACATTCCGTCGTTCTTGCCGTGAAGGTATTTGCGGTTCAGATGGTGTGAATATCAATGGTAAGAATGGTCTTGCGTGTTTATGGAACTTGAACGATTTACCTGAAAAAATCGTCATTCGTCCATTGCCTGGTCTGCCAGTAGTTAAAGATTTAGTTGTGGATATGAATCAGTTCTACGATCAGTATGACAAAATTCATCCATTCTTAATCAATAATCAACCTGCACCACCAAAAGAGCGTTTACAATCTCCAGAAGAGCGTGAGCACTTAAATGGTTTATATGAGTGTATTCTTTGTGCATGTTGTTCAACGTCATGCCCATCATTCTGGTGGAATCCGGATAAATTCTTGGGTCCTTCAGCATTGTTGAATGCATATCGTTTTATTATTGATTCTCGTGATACTGCGACACAAGATCGTTTATCACGTCTTGATGACCCATTCTCATTATTCCGTTGTAAAGGAATTATGAACTGTGTGTCTGTATGTCCGAAAGGCTTGAATCCAACAAAAGCAATCGGTCATATCCGTAGCATGTTGCTCGATCAAGCGGGTTAATACGATGTGAAAAAAGGGCGTACATCTTGGGATGTACGCTCTTTTTTTATTGGATTTTTAATGAGATGGTTGTTTTTTGTTCGAG